>Ga0299913_10001030_pt1 | contig 19606 bp, 15 predicted proteins | sample RVTome_9_FD_201360 | JGI IMG/M metagenome (GOLD analysis project Ga0299913, IMG submission 201360) | Soil microbial communities from uranium-contaminated site in the Upper Colorado River Basin, Wyoming, United States - RVT155D38 (version 2) ... | reverse complement strand
GTCTCGTCATCGGCACCGCCGTCGATGTAATGGAAGATCGGTGACGGCAATCGCGCCTTCGCGAGTTTGCGAAAGTCGGCGGTGTTGAAGCAGTTTTTCAGTCGCACGGATGCCCCCGGTCTTTTTTCCGCCGACATCATACATGGCCGGGTCGCGCATCCCGCAGCTCAGTGAAGTCGGAAGTGCCGCAAGGCTATCACGGGCGAGCGCCTGACAGGCCGCTACACCGGATGCCTTCTGCGGCGGTGAGCGACACCCCTTGGGCTGCAGAACATACTACACTCCGAACCGTCACGGAAAAAAGGAAGGTCAGTCATGAACACTCTGTCCCCGGCTCGCATTCTGGAAGTCAGCATGGCTTTCTCGCCAGCCTACCGCATTATTCCTCAATAGAAGCAGCCCGCGATTCGTGGGCGTTCGCCCCGGCCTGCTACTATTGCGCGCCATTTAAAGTGTCCGACCAGCAGGTACAGTACATATGCAATCAGTAACCGCCGGAGACAACCGCAAGGTCGCGCTCTGGCTGTTTATTCTCTGCGGGCTCGTTTTTGCGATGATCGTGCTGGGAGGCGTCACTCGCCTGACCGGTTCCGGCCTGTCAATAGTGGACTGGCGCCCGATCATGGGAGCGCTGCCGCCGCTCAGCAGCGAGGCATGGGAGGAGACCTTCGAGTTATACAAGCAGTCGCCCGAATTCCAGAAGATCAACCCTTACATGGAGGTCGGCGATTTTAAAAGTATCTTCTGGCTCGAATATCTGCACCGACTCCTGGGCCGCCTGATCGGGATCGCGTTTCTGGTGCCTTTTCTGTACTTCCTGTGGCGCGGTTACATTCGCAAGCGGGAACTGCCGAAGTACGGCCTGATGTTCGTGCTGGGCGGACTGCAAGGGCTACTGGGCTGGTACATGGTCAAGAGTGGCCTGATCGATAACCCGCGGGTCAGTCAGTATCGATTGACTGCGCACCTGGTCGCCGCGCTTGTTATCTATGCATATATGTTCTGGATAGCGCTGTCGCTACTTAACGGCAAAAACAGCGCGAGGCCTCATCCGTGGTACGTGCCGACCTTGCTTCTGGCGACCTTCGTTACGGCGACGATTATTTCCGGCGGCTTCGTCGCGGGGCTCGACGCCGGACTGGTTTACAACACGTTTCCGATGATGGGGGGCTATTGGGTGCCGCCCGACGTCTTCACGCTGACACCCTTGTGGCGCAATTTCTTCGAGAACATGGCGGCCGCGCAGTTCAATCACCGGCTGCTTGCGGTAACGACGTTCATCCTGATCGTCAGCTGGTGGTGGTTTGCGAGGAAAGCCGACATGCCCGAGCGAGTGCGCCCCGGAGTGAATGCCCTGCTGCACACCGCCCTGTTGCAGGTTGCGCTGGGCATTACCACCTTGTTGCTCGTCGTCCCCGTGCCGTTAGCTGCCGCGCACCAGGCGGTCGCAGTGTTGCTGTTTACTGTCGTATTGTATCTGTGCCACGCGCTTCGTTATTCCTGAGTGCTTCAGGCAGCGTAGGCGCGTGTCCTGCAGACGGGTTCGAACGAGAACTTGCAGAGCCACTGCACAGTCTGCAGCGACCACACCCGAAGCTAGGAAAATGAACTCTGCATTACGAACACTGTTCCGCAACGGCCCTCCAGGCAAGGCGGACATCGATACATTCATCGGCAATGGAGCGTTCCCGCTCGTCGAGGGAAGCGAAATCACCTTTGTCTATCGCGGCGCCGCCGATGCGGTTTACCTGCACTGCTGGGCCGCCGGTTTCGACTCTCCGCAACCGTTCCAGTCGTTGATTGGCACGGACCTCTGGATATCGATGATCGAACTGCCGGAAGGATCGCGCATCGAGTACAAGTTCGAAATGGAAGCCGATGGCAAGCGCCACCTGATTCTCGATCCGCTGAATGAAATCGTCGCGCATGACCCCTTCGGCGCGAATTCCGTCTGCCAGGGCGCCGGATACGAACGGCCGGCCTGGACGTTGCACGATCCGGAGGCTCCGAGCGGCACCATTGGGTCGCTTAGCGTCGCCAGCAGTGTGTTCGGCGAAACGAGGCATGCAAGTATTTATGTGCCGGCGCTTTTTTGCTCCAGCCAGCGCTACCCTTTGCTCGTAGTTCACGACGGACACGACTACCTGAGATATGCGGACCTGAAGACGGTGCTGGACAATCTCATTCATCGCGGCGAGATTCCGCAGATCATCGTCGCTCTCATCCAGTCACCTGCGCGCCTGAAGGAGTACGCAGGCGATGATGGGCATGCGAATTTCGTTGCGCACGAACTGCTGCCGCAACTCGCGCAGCGCTATCCGCTCCTGGATGATGCGGAATCGAGGGGTATCATGGGCGCGAGCTTCGGCGCCATCGCGGCGCTGCACACAGCCTGGCGCTGTCCGGGACTTTTCCATCGCCTGCTGCTCCAGTCGGGCTCGTTCACTTTCGACGATTCTGGAAGGTGTCACGATGCAGCTCATTTCGATGCTGTCGTCGAATTCATGCAGGCATTTCGGGAAACCTCCGGCGAACTCGCAGGCAAGATTTACATGAGTTGCGGGGTGTACGAGTCGCTGATCCATGAAAACCGCGCGCTGGTGCCGGAGCTGCAAAGGCACGGACTGGACGTGCGGCTGGAGGAAGTGAGGGACGCGCACAACTGGGAAAACTGGCGCGACCGACTGCGCGACGGTCTCTCATGGCTGTTCCCCGGAGCGTCGGCAGCTCGACGGTCAGTGATCTTTTAGTTCGCTGGCGGCGTTATTGGCGTCAGCACCTTGTACATGAAGGTCGCGCTTGCGGGGCACAGGCGCGAGAACTCGGCGGAGCTACGAACTCCGTCAGGCGCGGTGTCTCTCGCGGCTACGCCGTAGCCGAGGGACTCGAAGAAACGCTCTGCCGTATTGGTGAGGAGGAAAATGCGCCGGACTCCCTGTTCTCTTGAATAGTCCTCTACTGCAGCGACCAGAGCCTTTCCGCAGCCCTGCCCCTGGACGGACTCGCTGACGACGAGGGACCTCAACAGCGCGTCCGTTCCGTATATCTCCAATCCCACGACACCTTCCGGATTGCTGCGCGAGCCACATCCAAAGAAATTCTCCGTGTTCTCTGCCAGGTCGGAGTGTGGCAGGTCTGCGGCCTTCAACAGTTCTCGAACGGCAGTAGCCGAAGGTCTCCGATGAATATCCATACATCTGTCAGCGAAGACGCTTCCTCCTTTGAGCCGGTTCATGCATCCCGCGCACGCTCCATCGCACTGCCAGTTCGGCGGCCAGTGCAGCGCTTGGCTGGCGACTTAGACCGCTCTAACCGTTGCTATCCACAGGTTCCCACAGCTCAATTGGATTTCCTTCAGGATCATACACACGCGCAAATCGCCCGTTTGGGTAGGTTTCTTTATCCACGTCAACGGATATACCTGAGGCTCTTAGTTGTGCTGCCATCGCATCCAGGTCACCGACCCGGAAATTGACCATCCACATCTGATCGGAGTCACCAAAATACGAAGTATCTGGCGCAAACGGAGCGAATACCGTTGGACCAGCTTCTTGAACCCAAGGCGACTGCTCATAACTGGATGGAACGACGCTAACGCCGAGGTTGTCTTCATACCATTTGGCAAGGGTCGTTGGGTCTTTCGACCGAAAGAAAAGACCGCCGATTCCAAGAACTTTTTCCATGTCGCCCCCATAATCCCAACTTCATCTCGAATGAGTTGGCATGTGCATGATGTGCGTCCACGACTGCTCAGGATAACGGAGTCACATGCTCCGTCATTCCGGCAGGCGACAGACGGCCTCTATGTTATGTCCGTCGGGATCAAGTACAAACGCCGCGTAGCAGTGCTCACCGTAGTGCGGCCGCAAACCCGGTATGCCTTGGTCCTTCCCTCCCGCAGCGACCGCCGCCTTATGAAATGGCTTGCTGTGTTGAATCCCTGGCATAGGTAAAACCGGTGCGCGGGAACTGACGGACAACCTTTCCGCCTGAGCAGTCCAGCTATCTTTTCACCTCGCCGCTACCTCGCGCTTTCTCATACTGAGGCAGGTCATCACTCACAACCGTCCATTTCGCAGCTGAATCTACGAATATGTGCGCGCTTGGCTTGACTGGTACGTCTACATCCATTGTGCCCAGGGCTATCTCAACTTCCTCCTCCGATGCTCTTGGACTGGAAAACGTCAGACTGGAACCGCAATGCCTGCAAAATGTTCGAGTGGTTCCGTTCTCTGCGGTGTAGCCCTTGAGTGAATCCGTGCCTTCCACCCAGCGGAACTTAGAATGAAACACGGCTGCAAAAGTGGCATACGAAGCGCCATGAAACTTGCGACACATGGAGCAGTGGCAATGTGCCGCCTTCGGAAGAAACTCGTCAATCTCGAATTTTATAGAGCCGCATAGACAACTACCGCGATACGGATCAGCCATGGCACCTCCTCGCACAACGTTTTAGTGGCGCCAGTATCTGGCGCGAGAATTGCGACTGCAAGCCGCGTGACAGATACTCTGACAGCCCGTGCAGCGCCTTCAGGCGGCAACTTCGACTAACGAGCACTTCCGCGAGGCCGCTCCAATGCATTGTTAGACCGGCGGCTCTAGGACCCGCCCAACGAATACCTCAATAGCCGCGATTTTATCGCCCTCAAATCGGATGCGCTCGGCCATGGACATGGGTGGTTGCTCTAGTCCCGGTGTATTCTCGTGCTCGTAAAGAACGACGAACTCGGGGCCATCCCCAAATACGCGGATATTGGTTGCCCAAGTCCGGCCAACCGCCGGCCAAATCTCATCAAGCATAGCGTCACGATCCCGGTACTCGCCGAAGCTGCTGACGAAGTGAAAATTCGGTGTGAGCAGAGACTGTAAGCGCTCTCTGTCACGCTCGCGGTATGCGCTGTAATAGCGTTCGATTGCATAGCGGTAGTCCATGGCATTCTCCACGTTATAGCTCGCCGACCGCCGACCCGACCGAGATCAGCGCCAAGGCAAGCCGGCGCGGCTTTTGCGTGTGCAAGAGTTTCCGGTAGCAACGCAACCCGGCAGATCGGGCACATACGCCGTTTGCATAGGGCGCTTAATTCCAACACTCCTTCGTCCGAACCGTTACAGCTCACGATTTCTACGGCGTGGACTTCGTCTTTTTCGCCTTTGTCCGTCTGCAGCACCTCGTCAGGCGGCTCGAACATTGACTACTTCGCCTTGCGAGGTAGGCTCAGGCATGTGCTCCCCGGCCCGCCGTAGGTCCTTCAATATGGAACAAACGTGGTGAAAATGCCGTGCAACGTCCGCTCGACGCGACGTAATAACCTTCCGCACAGAATGCGGCGAATTGGTCCGACCACTGTAAGTGACTGAAATCCGATACCTCTCCGTCGCTCAGTAACTGCTTGTAATTTAACGAATAGCCACACAAGAACTGATCGTCGGTCCCGGGAATAAAATGGGCGCACCTGAAGAGACGCTCATTGACTGTATGAACATCTCCTCTACACCACAACGATAATCGGCGGAACTCCCGACAGTAAAAGCTATAGTATCCAGAACCCAAAAAAGGAGCCAGCCGTGGCAACAAAGACACGCCGAATCGGGCTGTCGCTCGGCGCAGATATCTGCTGGCCGATCTGTTACGAGGCGCTGCTCAGGAAACTCGACCTCGCGATTCCCTACGGCAGGGACACGCTCAGGTTCGACGTCGAAAGGATTTACATCGAACCCTTCGATCTGCGCCAACCGTGCAACTATGACGTGGTCATCGACCGTCTGACGCACTGGTATCACACGTCACGCGAATGGATCAAGAAAGCCATTCTCACTGACGACCTGTACGTTTTGAATAATCCCTGGACGCTGCAGTCAATGGAAAAGCAGACCACGTACGGCGCAATGATGCGCTTGGGCTTTCCAGTGCCGGAGACGTGGCTTATCCCGCCCAAGGCTTATACGGAAAGCGCCGATCTGCAGCCGACGTTGCAGAGGTATGCCAAGCTTTTCGATCTCGGCAGCATCGGCGATCGCATCGGCTATCCCTTGTTTATGAAGCCCTACGATGGCGGCGCGTGGGTTGGAGTCACTGCGATCCCGGACAGGGACGCACTCCTTCAGGCCTACGACGAGAGCGGCATCCGCGTGATGCACCTGCAGAAAGCCGTCCCGCCGCACGACGCTTTCGTGAGATGCGTTGGCCTCGGCCCGCAATGGCGATGCGTCAATTATGATCCTTCCGCGCCGCTGCACGACCGCTACCGGATGGACGTCGATTTTCTCTCGACGCAGGAAGAGAATCATCTCGCCAACTTGACAATGGTAATAAACGCGTTCTTCGGCTGGGACTTCAATTCCTGCGAAGCCTTGCGAAGCAGCGGCACCTGGTATCCTATCGACTTCGCGAATGCCTGTCCTGATTCACAGGTGACTTCCCTTCACTTCCATTTTCCCTGGTTGATCAAAGCCAATCTACGCTGGTCGGTGTTCTGCGCCGCGACAGAACGGCGCATGGAGACTAATCTGGACTGGCACAAGTACTTCCGCATCGCCGACCAGGACAAGCCTTTCGAAGACAAGTTGGCCGGCTATCTGACTATTGCGCAGGACCGCTTCGAAGCGGACCGCTTTTATGAGTTCTGCGACCAACATCTGGGCCATCTGGACGACGTTGCGCTGGAGTTTTTCGGCACGGACACCGTCAGACATGCAGTCCGCGAGAAGGTCGAGGCGATTTTTCCAGCGCATGAAACGGAAGAATTCACGGAACTCTTCTGGCAACGTATTCAGAACTGGCGCGATACCGAAGGAAGGCTCCGCGGGTGAGTGCCAGGGACGTGTCTCGCCGGCATTCTCGCCTCATCGAACGGCGCACGACTGCGCCGGTTGCCAGACCACAGCGCTTATGAGCCCCCGGAAAGCGAAGCGTACAGAGACCCCGCTGAAGATCTGCCTCGCAACAGCCGAGCTGGCGCCCCTGGCGAAGACCGGTGGCCTGGCGGACGTCTGCGGGGCACTGTCCGCTTATCTCCACCGCAGCGGCCACGACGTGCGCGTATTGATGCCTCTATATTCATCCATTGACACACGCGGTCTCCAAATCCTGCCGGTCGACTACCTGCAGAACATGCCTATCGGCCTCGGCTCCCGAACGGGCCGCTACTCGATTGACACGGGACGGCTCCCCGGCACGGACCTGCAAATTTATCTGCTGCGTTGTCCCGAGCTATACGAGCGCGGGAGCATTTACACGAGCGATGCGGACGAACACCTGAGATTCGTGCTCCTGTCGCGCGCAGCAATCGAAATGTGCCAGAAGATGGGCTTCGCGCCGGACATTTTTCACTGCCATGACTGGCACACGGCGCTCATTCCGCTGTACCTGAAAACACGCTACGCGTGGGACAGCCTGTTCCAGGCAACACACTCGGTACTTACGATCCACAACATCGGATACCAGGGGGTGGTTGACGCTGCTTTACTTGAGGATCTGGGGCTCGGCGATGCCATACACGAGTTGCATCAGGACGATCTGGCGCTGGGTCATGTCAACTTCCTCAAGACAGGCGTGCTGCATGCCGATCTGCTGACAACCGTCAGCCCGACTTACGCGCGGGAAATCCTGGGCGAGGAGCACGGCATGGGATTGCAGGATCTGCTCGGGAGTCGCAGCGAATCGCTGGTCGGCATACTGAATGGCGTCGATTACCATGAATGGGATCCCTCGACAGACGTACTGATCCCCGCGCACTTTACACTGAGAAACATGAGCGGCAAGAAAATCTGCAAACGCGAACTGATGAAGGACATGGAGCTCGATGGCGGCGTCCAGCAACCTCTCATAGGCATGGTTACCCGTCTCACGGCGCAGAAAGGCGTCGACCTGATCCAGAAAGTGCTGCCGGACCTGCTGCAAAAACACCGCTTTTCGCTGGTCGTGCTCGGCAGCGGCGAATCTCATTACGAGCAATTCTTCGAGTGGATGAGCGACAATTTTCGTGGCCGCGTGTCCTTCTTCCGTGGTTACAGCAACATGCTCGCGCACTGGATCGAGGCCGGCAGTGACATGTTTCTCATGCCGTCGTATTACGAACCCTGCGGACTCAACCAGATGTACAGCCTGCGCTATGGCACCGTTCCAATAGTGCGCGAAACCGGCGGCCTCGCCGATGCGGTGCAGCTTTTCGATCCACAGTCGAAAAAAGGCGACGGAATCGTGTTTCGCGATTACGACGAAACCGGCCTCATGTGGGCGATCGAAACGGCGCTTGATCTGTACCGCGACCGGCCGACCTGGCGCCGCATAATGCAGAACGGAATGAGGAAAAATTTTTCATGGGAGAACCAGGGCCTGAAATACGTCGAGCTTTTCAGGCAGCTCGGCAACAACGGAAAACGCCAGGTTCCGCAGCAGCCCTGATGCCGCTAACGCCGTGAGCTACGGGTTATCGGTATCGGCCGGACCTGCCTCCACCCAGACTCCACTGTCACAGCGCAACACTACCGAGCCGCTCTTGACGTAGGCGCCATCCGGGTAGTTGACGTCATTGAAGTAACAGGCTGCCTCGTCAGGCAGATCCTGACGGAGGGATTCCTCTTCGGTGTCCGCGTCGAACACAACGGGCGAATTTCTTGACGTGGGGTCCTGGTCCCCTACGTCTGGAATAGATGCGATCACGTCAGCAGCCCTGCCTTTGCCAAGCATTCATTTTCCGATCGTGGGGGGCGGGTTTCAATAGGCAAAATTACAATGCTCACCGTCGCTCCCGCTCCTGCCTCACGCGTGCGGCGGCAGCTACGGCTTCGCGAATTTTTCTCGCCAGGCGGTCCGTCAGATCGCCTGGCCCCAGGCGCCAGAGCCAGTTGCCTTCCGCAACGCCGGGGCGGTTCATCCGATGCGTAGAATCGAGCGACAGGTAATCCTGCATCGGCACGACGGCGAGGCGTGCGCGCGCATTCAAAACAGCGCGGATCGCCGGCCACGGCATCTCCCGCTCACTGCCGCCCGTTTCCCCGAGCACGATGCGCTGCAGGTCCCGGGTAAGCGAGCGAAACCAGCCCAGCGTCGTGTCGTTATCGTGCGTGCCGGTGTAGGCAACGCCACGCTCTTCGTGGTTCGCGGGCACATGCGGATTGTCGGGCGTGCCGTCGAAAGCGAACTGGAGGACGTGCATTCCAGGCAGGCGAAAGTCATGGCGCAATTGTTCCACTTCCGGCGTGATGCTTCCGAGGTTCTCCGCAACGATCGGCAGCTCGCCGAGTTCGACCTGCAAGGCATGCAGCAACGCGCGGCCCGGTACGTCATGCCATTCTCCTTCCCGCGCCGTCTTCGCCCGTTCCGGAATCTCCCAGGTGGCTACGAGCCCGCGAAAGTGATCCCAGCGCAGCAAATCGAAGCGCTGCAATTCGTGCCGCACCCGCTCGATCCACCAGCGAAAGCCTTCCTCGCGCAACGCCTTCCAATCGAACACTGGATTTCCCCAGCGTTGTCCGTCCGCGGCAAACAGATCGGGCGGTACGCCCGCGACAACCCTGGCGCGGCCATCCGGTCCGAGCTTGAACAAATGACGGTTGACCCACACGTCGACGCTGTCGGCGACGGGGAACATCGGCATATCCCCGTACAGCAGCACGCCGCGGTCGTTGGCATAGCGGCGGAGCGCCCGCCAGCTTGCCGCGAACTGGAACTGCTGTCGGCAAGTCTCGGCAACACCGGCCGAGTGCCGTTTTGCAAGCGCGGCGATTGTCGTGGGATTCCTGTCCCTGGCCTCCGGCGGCCACTGCCACCAGGGCAATCCTCGGCTCTCTCTCTTGAGAACCGCAAAAAGCGCATAGTCCTCGAGCCAGCGCCGCTCGCGCTCGACGAACTCTTCAAGCCGGGCGGCTTTCCCGATGGGCTCCTGCAGCGCCTTGCGCGGCAGCAATCCAGCGTCGCCGGCGAACGCAGACAACAGGCTGTATGGCGATCGCTGTTCGCCGGTCGGACCGAGGGGCAACACCTGCCAGGTCGTGCAGCCCGCCGCCTGCAGAAAATCCACAAAAGCGTACGCCCAGTCGCCGATCAGGCCGTCCGGCAGCGAAGTCAGGTGCAGCAGAATGCCGGCCGATCGCAGAACCGGCTCGGCAGCGGATCGACTGCTGCTCATCGAGCGCATCGACTTTTCAATGGGGCGAATGAAGGTGCACGGTCGCGCATCGTTCAGCGGTTGGCTCGGCGCATCGAACCTTCCGCCGCGCTTTCCAACCCTGCCGGCCGCAAGCCCTTCCCGAAGGCACGCAGATCCTCTGGCGGGGACTCTCCGATCATCCGATAAAGGGCCATGAGATGCTGACGGAAAAGACCGGCGAAAGCCGCGCTATCCACTTCAGTATTGCCGCCGCCGAGCCACCAGAACCAGTCGGAGGCCTCGCAGACGCCCAACTGTTCGAGAATGCGGTCGCGTCCTGCCCCCTGCTCCCTTTGCAGCGCCCGATCGACCGACTCTTTGGCGGCACACAGCAATTCCCAGGCGCGATTTTTCTCCCGATCGCCGATCCAGACCGAAAAGTCGCCGTATACCCAGCTTCCGGCAACCAGGTGCGGCAGTTCGCTGCCCGCGAAACCGCTCTCGAGCAGCGCGGAAAAAGTCGTCAGTTCGATTTGCGGGTGCAGGGCCAGGCGCGAGTAGAGGTGTTGCAGGAAAAACCAGGCGTTGTAGGGAAAGTGCTCCCATGCATTTTCGCCGTCCATGATGATGCTAACCACCGGCGGCGTCGCACCGGCCCACTCGCGGCGGATACCCTCGAGACGCAAGATCAGGTCGTTGACCGCATCATCGGCGCCCCACTGCGAATACTGGAAACCGATTCGGTCGGAGAGGTCGTCGTCGCGAAAAAAGCAGGCAAGACGTTCGGTGCCGCGCGCCGCCTGCCACATTTCCATGTGTGCGCTCTCCGCCGCGCCGGCCACGGAGTTTCGCAGCACGTTCGTGCCGCTTGCCGTCCACCTGAAGCCGCAATCGCGGAGCAATGGCAGCACGGCTTCGCTCACGCCGCCCTCCGACGGCCAGCAGCCCTGCGGCCGGACGCCGAAGTGGCGCTGGAAGATCTCCAGCGCACGTTCCAGATGCCAGCGGCAGCGCTCATCGCCGCCCGGGTAGCACACATCGGGCAGCGGTACATCGGGCATTGCCTCGCGCGCGCTGGCGAGATCGATCAGCAGCGGCAGGATCGGATGCGCGTGCGGCGTTACCGAAAGCTCCACCCGACCGGACTGGCCGAGCTTCCGGTACCTGGGGATCAGCCGCGCCAGCACGTCGCCGATCAAGCCGAGTAACTGGCTGGCGTCGTCGTCGGTGAAGCCTTCCCCCTGTTGCAGCAGCCTGCGCAACAGCGGGAACTCGCGCCGCAGGCTTTCGCCGGTCCACGCCAGGTGGTACCACACCAGAAGGTCCCGAAAAGACCGGTCCACCAGCGGCAGACCCTGTTCGATAGCGTCTCTAGCCTGTGAGACGAGCGCAGCATACGGCGGGAATGCCTCGATCATGTGTGTTTCGTTCGCGTGCAGACAGGCGGCGAGGAGGGTCAGGTGCTCTTGATCGGTAGCGGGCGATCGGCTTCCCAATGCATCGAGAAGCGGATCACCGACAGGCAATCCGTCCTCCTTCCACCTGGCGATGCGGGCCGCATAGTCTTGCAGCTGCTCGAGCAGGATGGTGGAGAAATTGACCACCGCACGCGCGTTCGGCACCGTCTCGAGATGGGCCGCCATGTCCGCGTAATCCTTGATGCCGTGCAGCCAGGTCCAGGGGCGCAGGTACGCGCCGCTGTCCGCATCGCGGTATTGCGGCTGGTGCATGTGCCAGCACAGCACGAGCCGCAGTTTTTCGGTCGTCACGAATCGTTTCCTGCGAATAGAGGTAGCGTAGCGTACAGGGGCGCGGGAGCCGCGTCAGTGGAGCATGTGCGGACACACGAGCACCACGCCTTCCTCGGTGCGCGAGAACCTCCGCGCGTCCTCGTCGGCATTTTCGCCGATGACGGTGCCGTCGGGGATGACACAGTCCTCGTCGATCACCGCCTGCGTAATGCGGCAATTGGCGCCGATGCTGGCGCGCGGCAATACCACCGCCCGCAAGAGCTTCGACGCCTCCCTGACGCGCACATTCGAGAACAACACGGACTCCCGCACTTCGGCGCCGGAGACGATGCAGCCTCCGGACACCAGCGAATTGACGGCAGCGCCGCGTCTGCCGGGCTGGTCGAGAATGAACTTCGCCGGCGGCAGCTGCTCCTGATAGGTCCAGATCGGCCACTCGTCGTCATAAAGATTCAGTTCCGGGCGCACCTGGGCCAGCTCCAGATTGGCCTTGAAGAAGCCGTCGACTGTTCCGACATCGCGCCAGTAGCTTTGCGCTTTTGTTTCGACATCGTGAAACGGGTAGGCATACACCCTTTGCTGGAGTTCGATGCTGCTCGGCACGACGTTGCGGCCGAAGTCGTGTGCAGACTCCGGATCGGCCGCATCCGCAATAAGCTTGTCGCACAGGAAATCGGTGTCGAAGACATAGATACCCATGGAAGCCAGCGCCGTGTCGGTCGACCCCGGCATCGGTTCCGGCTTGTCGGGCTTTTCAAGAAAACGGATGATCCGGTGGTCCTCGTCAACGGTCATGACGCCAAATGCTTTGGCATCGGCCAGAGGCACCTCGATGACGCCGACGGTAATGTCCGCTTCCTGGTTCGTGTGGTAAGCGATCATGGGGCCGTAGTCCATCTTGTAAATATGGTCGCCGGCAAGAATCAGCACGTGCTCCGGATGGCTTTCACGCACCATGCTCAGGTTCTGATACACGGAATCGGCAGTTCCCAGGTACCACTGCACACCGAGCTGCTGCTGGGCCGGCACGATCTGGATGAATTCGCCGAATTCGCCCCGCAGGTAGCCCCAGCCGCGATTGATGTGCTGGATGAGGGAATGCGCCTTGTACTGCGTTAGAACGAAAATCTGCCGAATGCCGGAATTGACGCAGTTCGACAGCGGAAAATCGATTATGCGAAACTTTCCGCCGAACGGCGCCGCCGGTTTGGCGCGGTTGGCGGTCAGGTCGCCCAGCCTGGAGCCGCGACCGCCGGCCATGATCACGGCCATCGTGCTTCGGGTAAGCTTGCTGACGAATCGCCCGGACTTTTGCGGTTGCATTTGCTGCTCCTTCTGCCGTCGCGTGTCGCTGAACGCTGCGGGCGAACCAGTATGCTACATTCGCAGCACGGTCATCCACCTGCCGAAGGGAACTTCGAGGAGCCAAAGATCGCTGCTCATCAACGCTCAAGCAGTCTCTCCGCCGGCGATGCCGAGGTAGTGCGCCTCATCGAGGCGCGCCATCACGATCCCTTTGCGATCCTCGGCCGGCATGGTGAGGGCAAAAACGCGTCGCTGCGGGCGTTTTTGCCGCGAACCCGCAAGGTCTGCGTGGAAAACGAGGCGCACCCCATGCGCCGCGTCGGGGATACCGATCTGTTCGAGCTTCGCGGCGACGTGAGCGCGTTGCCGCGCCACTACCGCCTGATCGTCGAGGACAGCTACGGGCACAGGCGCTTGCAATACGACCCATACTCATTCGAGCCGCTGATCGATCAGGACGATCTCCATCGCTTCGCTGCCGGCACGCACACCGCGGCGCACCGGTTTCTGGGTGCCAATGCCGCCACCGTCGACGGCGTAGCCGGGACCGTGTTTGCGCTGTGGGCGCCCAATGCGGAGCGCGTCAGCATTGTCGGCGATTTCAACGAATGGGACGGCCGCTGTCACCCGATGCGCATTCGCGGAGACAGCGGAGTCTGGGAGCTGTTCCTGCCGGAACTGCGGGAGGGGACCTACAAATTCGAGCTGCGCCAGCGGGAAACCGGCGACATCAATCTCAAATCCGACCCGTATGCGAAGTTCAGCGAGCCGCGGCCGGCAACCGCCAGCGTTGTCACGCCGGACAGCGACTACGAGTGGCGCGACAGTCAATGGCTTTCGCGGCGCTCGCGGCTGAACTGGAAGACGGCGCCGATGGCGACTTACGAGGTTCATCTAGGCTCATGGCGACGCACCGAAGATAACCGGTTTATGAATTACCGGACTCTGGCGGAGCAGCTCGCTGCTTATGCAACGGAACTCGGATTCACCCACATCGAGTTGCTGCCGGTCAGCGAGCATCCGCTGGACGAATCCTGGGGCTATCAGACCACCGGGTATTTTTCGCCCACGAGCCGCTTCGGTACCCCCGACGATTTTCGCGCCTTCGTCGACCATTGCCACCAGCGGAATATCGGCGTCATTCTGGACTGGGTGCCGGCGCACTTTCCGAGAGATGCACATGCTCTGGCAAAGTTCGACGGCACGAGCCTCTACGAGTATCACGATTCATGGAAGGCCGAACATCGCGACTGGGGGACGCTGGTATTCAACTACGAGCGCAACGAGGTACGTTCGTTCCTGATTTCCAACGCGCTCTACTGGCTCCAGGAGTTCCACATAGACGCACTTCGTGTGGACGCCGTCGCCTCGATGCTCTATCTGGATTTTTCGCGACAGGCCGACACATGGATGCCGAATCGTCTGGGCGGCAACCAGAATCTCGAGGCTGTCGATTTTGTCCGCGAACTCAACAGTGTGATCTCGCGCGAATGTCCCGATTGCCTGATGATTGCCGAGGAATCCACGGACTGGCCGGGTGTTACGGCGCCGACCACGGCCGGCGGCCTCGGTTTTCACCTCAAGTGGAACATGGGCTGGATGCATGACACGCTGAATTATTTCGCGAAGGATCCGCTTTATCGGAAGCATCACCAGGACTGGCTGACTTTCGGGCCCTCCTATGCTTTCAACGAAAATTTCGTCCTCCCTCTGTCCCACGACGAGGTCGTGCACCTCAAACGATCGCTGCTCGACAAGATGCCGGGAGATGAGTGGCAGCGCTTTGCGAATCTGCGCCTGCTGTACACCTATCAGTGGACCTTCCCGGGGAAGAAGTTGCTGTTCATGGGCGGAGAATTCGCCCAGACCAGCGAATGGAACGCCGGCGAAGCCCTGCCCTGGCCGCGTGCCGGTGAAGCCGGTCCGGCGGGTGTTTGCGCGCTCATTGCGGATCTCAATCGCCTGCAGCAAGCGTATCCGGCATTTGCGTGGTGGGACGCGGACCCGCGCGGATTTGAATGGCTGGATGGCGACAACCGGGACATGTCCGTTATCGCTTTCATGCGTCACGCGCCGGAACAAAAGGCGGTCGTCGTGCTGAACTTCACGCCGGTCGTGCGGCATGGTTACCGCGTCGGCGTACCGGAGGCCGGCAACTACCGGGAACTCATGAATTCCGATTTCTCCCGCTACGGCGGCAGCGATGTCTGCAACAGCGGGCTAGTCGCCAGCGAAGCAATTGCGTGGCATGGCCGTGGCCAGAGCATCGTGCTCACGCTGCCGCCACTTGCAGGTTTGATACTGCTGCGCTCTGATAGCTGAGCTTCGCCGCTGCCGCCCGGCAGGCAGGCAGTCACGGCCGCGGATCCCGACCGATCACTGGTCGAAATAAAAACGATTACTCACCTTCGGGCCAGGCGTCGTACTGCGGCATCGAGTCATGAATCTCGTACCAGGCCGCCTTCGAGCAGGTGAACTGGTGATATTTCGGAGCGATACTGGACGCGTCGTCCAGCGTACCAAATCGAACAACGGCAGAAACTGGCGTCGGTCGGTTCACCGTCGAATTGGTAGCGAACGCGTTTGCAGTGGCAGTGTTCTGTGATTGTCATACCCGGTCCCTCAACCGATTGCCCATCGACCAGCAGATGCTGCAAGCGCGGCACGCAGTTCGGCCGCCCGCATCTCGAAAGGGCCGCTGTCGTGGGCAGGCATCTCGAACGACATGCCGGCCTCACTGGTGCCGCGAACTTAGCTCTTGTCGGCGCATACCGGGCTGCCCTTGTCGAAAACGACGCGCCACTGACCGCGAGCTTCCCGCCGCCAGATCGAGTTGAACCTTCCGATCACTGTGCCTGCCGGATCGTGGACGGGTCCCGTGCTCAGTGCCAGCGATCCGGATTCCAGGACCTCCACCCCGTCCGGTTCCCACGAGAACGGGGGAGTCGCATCCTTGAAAAATGGCTCCCATTCGGAGGCAACCGCCTCCTTTCCCCGCACCGGCGTCTCGCCGGAGAAGAAGATAGCCTCTTCAGAGAGGAAGGAAGTGAAAGCTGCGTGGTCGCGATCCGCCATTGTGCGGGCGAAGGCACGTTCCGTCGCCATGACCTGCTGCTGAAGGGACGACACATCATCCGGGCCGCCGGCGTGGACCAATCCTGCCAGTAACGCGGCAGCTATGAAGACGGGGAGAAATTCAAGAGTACGAGAAACCAAGCCGATCGAAGCCATTACTTCCATTCCTGCCCGAGAAACACCAGTCAAGCCGCCGGACTATTGTACTCGCGCTGCAACTGTCGAGGTCATCGCGAGCGCGTATGCCACACTTTCTCGTCATATTCGCGGATCGTCCGATCCGACGAAAACCAGCCAACGCCCGCCGTATTGAGAACGGCCGAACGCCACCACCGTGAGCTGTCACGATAGGCCTCCGCAACCTTTGTCTGCACCGTGCAGTAAGAATCGAAATCGACCGTATTCATAAAATAGTCGTGTTCGTTGAGGTTGGTCACGACAGGCGCGAAGCGGGCCGGCTGATCCGGCGAGAAGACGCCGGTGCCGATCGCTTCCACTACCGCCCTCAGTGCCGGTATGTTTTCGACTATTGCACGCGAGTCATACCCGCTCCGGCGCTTTTCCTCCACGCCGCTCGCGTCAAGGCCGAATATGAACATGTTTTCCGCGCCCACGCGGTCCCGGATTTCTATGTTTGCACCATCCAGCGTGCCGATAGTAAGCGCGCCGTTCAGTGCCAGCTTCATGTTGCCGGTGCCGGACGCTTCCATTCCGGCAGTCGAAATCTGCTCGGATACATCTGCACCGGGAATGATCACTTCAGCACGCGATACGTTGTAATCGGACATGTAAACCACTTTCAGGCGTTCTCCGACCACGCTGTCATTGTTCACCACATTTGCGATGTCGTTGATCAGTTTGATGATGAGCTTGGCCATCGAGTAGCTGGGAGCCGCCTTGCCGCTGAAGATCTTCACGACCGGCAGCCAGTCCGCACCGGGATCGTCTTTTATCGCCTGGTAATGAGCAATGGTATGCAGCGCGTTCAAAAGCTGGCGCTTGTACTCGTGTATGCGCTTGACGTGCACGTCGAACAACGCATCCGGGTTTACCACCGGTCCTGAACGCTTTGCGATTTCGTTGGCCAGCCGCACCTTGTTTTCTCTTTTCGCTGCGGCGAAACGGGCTCGAAACCCGTCGTCGTCTGCAAAGGAACGCAGCGCCTCTATAGTCTCGAGATCGGCAACCCAGGCATCGCCGATCGTCTCGTAGAGCAGCTTGCGCAGCGGCGGATTGCAGTTGTGCAGCCAGCGTCGCGGAGTGACACCGTTGGTCAGGTTCACGATCCTGTCCGGATAAACCGAATGCAAGCCCTTGAAGATCGTTCTCGTCATCAGTTCCGTGTGCAGCGCTGAAACGCCGTTTACGCGATGGCTGCCAATGAATGCGAGATTGCTCATCCGTATGGAGCCACCGTTGTCATAATCCACGGACGTTAATTCGTCCACGTTCACATCCGCCGCCTTGACCTCCGCTGATGCCATGAAATACTTGTCAATAGCGTCGATCAGCTGCAGATGACGCGGCAGGATGCTCTCGAACAACGTCAGCGGCCAACGTTCGAGCGCTTCGGGCAGCAGGGTATGGTTGGTGTAACTCAGGCACCCCCGCGTGATGCGAAACGCTTCATCTTCCGCGACGCCATGCTCGTCGATCAGCAGCCGCATCAGCTCCGGTACAGCGATGGCCGGGTGCGTATCGTTGAGCTGAATCGCAACCAGGTCGGGCATCGCGCTCAGGTCCTCATGGTCCTGCAGATAACGCCGCAACAGATCCTGAAGTGAAGCCGAGGTGAAAAAGTACTCCTGTTTCAGGCGCAGCTCCCGTCCCTGCTCCGTCGAATCGTCCGGATAAAGTACCCGGGTGATCGTTTCCGCCAGCACCTCCTGCGAGGCTGCGCGCAGGTAGTCGCCCTGGTTGAAACGCGAAAGATCGAACAGCCCCGCCGGCTTTGCCGACCAGAGCCGGAGCGTGTTGATGTGCGCGCCGGTCCAGCCGGTGATGGGCGTGTCATTCGCGCTTGCGATTACCGTTTCTGCAGGCTGCCAGCGCGAACCTGGCGTCGCGTCTGGATCGGCCTGACCGCCGAAATTCACCATGTAATTCGAATCGGGACGTTCGAACTCCCATGGATGGCCCAGCATCAACCAGTTTTCGGCCTGTTCGACCTGCCAGCCGTCAGCGAAGCGCTGGCGAAAGAGCCCATGCTGGTAACGGATCCCGTAACCGAAGCCGGCGATGCCGAGCGTCGACATCGAATCGAGGAAGCACGCCGCCAGCCGCCCTAGCCCGCCGTTGCCCAAGGCAGCGTCCGGCTCGCTTGCGATAGTGGCTTCGAAGTCCACCCCGAGGTCATCCAGAACTTCGCGGCAAACCTCCGTAATTCCCAGGTTCGACATCGTGTCGCTGAGCAGACGGCCGATCAGGAATTCCATCGACAGGTAGTAGACCCGTTTCGCTCCGGTTTCATAAGTCCGGCGCGTCGTTTCCATCCAGGCGTCGACGATGCGATCTCGAATGGCCAGTGTCAGCGCCACGCACCAGTCCCGGGGAACGGCGTGGGCACTGTCTTTGCCTACGGAATAGAGGAGCCGGTCGAGCAGGGCTTGCTTGAACTCTTCTTTTGTGGGTTGTTGCATCATTACTCAGTCGAAAACGGCCGGCGGATTAGACACCGGCAGGCCGGCCTGCGCAATGCCTTTGTGATGCTATGGGCGTCATGCGGGGGCTTGACATGAACAGGGTTTTACTGCTGCGAGCGCTGCTATCCGCGGAGATAATCGTCCGTCTTGTTTAGCCAGTCGTCCCGGCGCGGCGCCCACATGTCGACTTCCTCGACGTCGCCGACACAAAGCGCTTCGTGCGGAAGATTTGAAGGAATCACAACTACCTCGCCGGGGCCGACGTCGACGACCTCGGAGCCGTCCGCACCGAAACGGAAGCGCATTGTACCCGATACGACCTGCGTGATCTGCTCGTTCTCATGGCTGTGGCGGGGAACCAGAAAGCCGTCTTTGAAATATATGCGCGCGACCGTCATGCGCTCGCCCGTGACGATCTGGCGCTGCATTTTGTCATTGACCGTTTCAAGCGGGACGTCATCCCATTTGATCAGCTGCATCTTGTTTCCCTTTTTTCAGGAAGGATTCGACAGGCCCGCACGCGGGCCGGTTGATGATGTTACTCGCGCTCTTGGCGTGCTCCTACAGCACCAGAAAACCTTCGGCAAAGTCGTCGTCGTCGTCGATCCAGATGGTGTTATGCCCGGTAGCAATCGCCGAACCTTCGATCGAGGGTATTATTGCCGTGTATTCTCCCACTTTTGTTTCCCCCTCCACCCGCCCGGTGAAGCGGCTGTGGATGTAGCTCTCGTGGACGAACTCA
>Ga0299913_10001029_pt1 | contig 19608 bp, 18 predicted proteins | sample RVTome_9_FD_201360 | JGI IMG/M metagenome (GOLD analysis project Ga0299913, IMG submission 201360) | Soil microbial communities from uranium-contaminated site in the Upper Colorado River Basin, Wyoming, United States - RVT155D38 (version 2) ... | reverse complement strand
GCAGAATCCGGTTCTCGACCTGCACGAGTCCTTTGGGGCCCACGATTATCGGCAGCTGGCGAACCGCAGCGACCTTCTGACCTTCGACAGCGCACGGTTGAAGGAGCCAGTGACGATCGCGGGCTCAGTAACGGCAGTGATTTACGCCGCCTGCGATTGCCGGGATTTCGACCTTTGGGTCCGCGTGCAGGACGTCTGGCCTGACGGGCGCGCGATGAACATCATGAGTCCCGGCAACGACGTGCTGCGCGCCAGCTATCGTCGTCCGGAGGAGCCACGGACTCTGCTCGAACCGGGTGAGGTATACGAGTTGCGCTTGCCGGATCTGATCACAGGCATCAGACTTTCAAGAGGGCATCGCTTACGTATTCAGATTTCGGCATCATTCGCGCCGCATTTCGCCCCCAATCCGCAGACCGGGGAATCCGAGGTTCGCTCCGCCGAATCCAGACCTGCGACGATCACGATCCGGCACGACAGCGAATATTTGTCCAGGCTCCTGATCCCGATACTGCCGGAAACCCCGTAACAGGCAGGATGCTCATGTTCGGCCGGGGGGCGTCACTCGAGCAGGTCGAACTTCCAGGAAATAAGAAGCAGCGCGATCAGGAGCGCAGACAAGGTGACACGCCAGGCGAAGGCCCTGGTCACTTTCGCCGGGTTGCTGTTCCTTGACGTCATGTGAAACAGAGCCGAGCCAAGACTCAGGATCACCGCGGCGAAGACGATGCCGATCAGGACCTTCAATGGCTGTTCCCAAAAACCTGGTGGCTGGCCGTGCAAACATTCACAAGATTCAGTAAGCGAATTGTGGCTGTCCCCAAAGACAGTATCACGCCACCTAGCCAGGGCTGTCCCGTATCAAATGCCATGGCTGTCCTCAAAGACTGCCTGAAATTTGGAGACCTCACTGAATATGGCTGTCCTCATAGGCCCTTATGGCCAAGCAAAGATGGCTGTCCTTAAAGGCCTATGGCCAAGGAAAGATGGCTGTCCTCAAAGACCTCTTCAAAGACCAATGCTCAGGACAAGGAAGCCGACTGTCGAGATGGCAGCAGCCAGCAGCGCGTAGGGCAGTTGGGTGCGTACGTGCTCTATGTGGTCCGTAGCTGATGCCATGGACGCGACCACCGTAGTGTCGCTGATGGGCGATGCGTGATCGCCGAAAATCGCCCCCGAGATCGCGGCGGCCAGTAATAACGGTACCGGCAGTTCGAGATTGACGGCGATTGGAACGGCGATTGGAATCATGATCGCGAAGGTGCCCCAGCTCGAGCCGACGGAGAACGCGATGAATGCCGTGGTGAGGAAAATCAGCGGCGCAAGGAGGATGACAGGTATGTTGGTGCCGACCAGGCTGGCGACGTAGGCGCCAGTCCCGAGCAACCCGGCGACGTCTCCCAGTGCGAGTGCCAGCAGCAGGATCGCCGAGATCGGTAACAGCGAACCGGCACCGGACATGAAGATCCGCATCAACTCGTTCACCGAGCTTCGTCCGCTCGCGAGAATCATGATCCAGGATACCAGAAGCGCGAAGCTGACCGACCAAAGGATCGATATAGAACCGGAGCCTTCGATCAGATTGCCGTTGCCCGTGATGAAAAGCCCCAACGGCATCATGAGGATCATGGCGAGAATCGGCATTATCATAAACGCCGCAGAGGGAATCTGGTCCGGCGGCTCATTCGGCTTTTCCAGCTCTGCGGACACGTCGATGAGCGGTGTCGCGTCGGGCCACAGCAGGTGGCCCTGCTGCGTCCGCGCCTCTGCCTTTTTCATCGGGCCGAGATTGATGTTCCTCCAGATCACCAGCCCGGAGAGCAGGATTGCCGTGATGGCGTAGAGGTTGTAGGGAATCGCGTCGATAAAGATTTCGAGCGGATTGTCGATACCGGACGATGCTACGAGACCGACGATGACCGCACCCCAGGCATTAAGCGGGATCATCACGCAGACAGGTGCCGAGGTCGCGTCGATCAGATACGCGAGCTTTTCGCGCGAGATCCTGTAGCGGTCGAACAGTGGCCTGCTGACGGAACCTGCCACCAGTAAAGTGATGTTCGATTCAATAAAGATGACCAGGCCGGTCGCCCACGCGAGTATCTGTGCTCTGAGACCATTGTGTACCCAGCGTCGCGTTTCCAGAAAGTGGACGAATCCCCTGACGCCGCCGGAATGTTCGATCGTCGATATCAGTGAACCGATCAGCAGGGTAAAGATGAGCACGCGAGTATCACCGGCGTCGCTGAAGACATTCACCATGCCCTCGAGACCCTCCGTTACGCCGCTGAGCGGATTGTAGCCGTTGAGTAATGTGTAACCCATCCAGATGCCGGCAAACAGCGACAGCAGAACCTGCTTGCTCCAGATAGCCAGTACAATCGCAATGACCGGGGGAAGAATTGAGTACCAAGAGGGTTCTGTCATATGTATGCTTTTTGTTCGTGCGCGGAAAGCAACCGGCGTTGCACCGCTGAATTTGCGCGCAACAGTTTCGAAGCTGCGCAGCTTAACGGGTGCCGTGCGTGAAGGGTAGTCGGCAGTGCCGCAGCGGAACACCCGCTGTGCAGCCCGGCAAGGGCCAGCCCGCTCAAGGCATTGGCGGTTAGTCGTCTCGCGCCTTACTTGTTATTCTCCCCTCGGCGAAGATCACACACAGGAATCACAAAATGCAGAACAATACTGTTGCCTTGGCGGCTTCTCTGGTCGTAACGATTGCCGTTTTCCTGAGCGTCTCAACTGTCGCTACGGCGCAGACGGCTCCAGAAGATGCGAAAGACTACCGTACGGCAGTGATGACGTCGCTGCGCGGACACGTCGGCGCCGCCTCCATGCATGTGCGCGGTATCGTTGAGGATAATGGCTTCCTCGCCGTGCACGCAGAGGGGCTCGCGAGGGGCGCGCAGGAACTGAAGCACCTGTTCCCGGTCGGCTCCAACGTCGGCGATTCCGAAGCGCTGCCGATCATCTGGGAAGAGCCCGAGGAGTTTCAGAAAGTCATGGAAAACGCGGAAAAGGCAACGGCGGCATTCAGCGAAGCGGTGGCGGGCGGTGACAAGGCTACGATAGGCCGGGCATTTCGCGACGTCGGCGCGGCGTGCCGTGGCTGTCATGATCGCTTTCGAGTGGATCAGGATTAGAATATCGGCAGGCTTTTTCTATTTTCTGCGTCCAGGAAAAGAAAAGTGCTATTGCGATACGCCCTCATACTGCTTTCTCGCACTGCGGCGCACCGTCCCCTCTTGCAACGTTTCTTCGCGATCGCCGCAGTATGGTCGCTAATGGCGTTTGCGCCGGTGCACGCGGATGATGTGGTCGAACGCGGCGAGTATCTGATCCACGCCGGCGGTTGCGTCACTTGCCACACCGGGGAAGGCGATGATGCTCAGCCATTCGCGGGCGGCCGCGCGCTCGAGTCCCCCTTCGGCACTTTTTACTCTCCCAATATTACGCCAGACAAGCGAACCGGAATCGGTAGTTGGTCGGACGAGGATTTTGTACGCGCGTTCTGGGAGGGCGTCCGTCCCGATGGCGACCATTACTTTCCGGCATTTCCTTATACGGCGTACACCGGCGCGTCGCGCGATGATCTTCTAGCAATGAAAGCCTACCTTTTCAGTCTCGAACCGGTCATAAAGGAGAACCGCGACCACGACCTGCCCCTCATGATGTCATCGCGCAGGAGCGCCGGTTTATGGAAGTCGCGCTACTTCGACGCCGGCAGATTCGAACCCGACCCCTCCAAGCCCGACCAGTGGAACCGCGGCGCCTACCTCGTCCGCCACCTCGGCCACTGCGGCGAATGCCACACCCCCCGCAGCCGCTTCGGCGCACTTCGGGACAGCCATGAATTGCAGGGAAACCCCGACGGCCCCGAAGGGGAGAAGGTCCCAAGCATTACCGCCGATCCGAAGGAGGGCATCGGCGACTGGTCCCTGGGTGATATCGAATACTTCCTGGACATCGGCATGCTGCCCGATGGCGACTTCGCTGGCAGTGCGATGTCCTCCGTCATCGAAGATAACACCAGCCACCTCACCCGCGACGACCGCCTCGCCATCGCCACCTACCTCAAATCATTGCACTGACCGATTGCGTTGGTTCAGTGCCGCTCAGGGCACCAGTTCAGGACACCAGTTCAGCACCAGTTCAGGACACCCACCAACGCCGGTACCACCAACGTCGGTACCCACCAACGCCGGTAGGGGACATCCACCAACAGCCCCGGTTCGGGAGATAACCAGGCAGAGCGCCCTCACAGGTTGGCGCAGTCAAGGCAGCCATCGCGATTGTCCACGTTTCTTCTGGAAACAGGAGCCGACATCGTCAGCAGTCCTGTGTAATGTCCTGACAGTTTCAGGGAGGAATTGCGGGATGACCATACCGCGAAAACAGCAGATCAGCTTACAGCACACGCGCTACTATCATTGCATGTCGCGCTGTGTAAGACGCGCCTTTCTGTGTGGAAAAGACAGATTCACGGGCAAGAGCTTCGAACACAGACGGCAATGGATAGAAGACAGGCTGGTGCAGCTATCCTCGATTTTTGCGATCGAACTCCTTGCGTATGCAGTGATGCACAACCACTATCATGTTGTCCTTCGTGTAGCCACTGAGAGAGCGTCAACCTGGTCGGATGAGGAGGTTGCAGAACGTTGGGGGAGACTCTTCGCGGTTCCAGGAGACGGTGTCGATAGCAGTCGGGTTCAAACCTGGAGAGAGCGTCTCGCCAGCATCAGCTGGTTCATGCGCTGCATAAACGAGCCGCTCGCCCGCACGGCAAACCGTGAAGATGAATGCAGTGGTCGCTTCTGGGAGGGGCGCTTCAAGCTTCAGGCTTTGCTTGATGATGTAGCACTACTGAAGTGCATGACTTATGTTGACCTTAATCCGATTCGATCTGGTGTCGCGCGTCTCCCCGAAGCCTCCCGACATACGTCGATTAAAGCCCGGATCGACGGCAGAAATTCTCACCTGGTTCCGTTTAGCGACAGCGCTGCGAAGGCCCGTGAGCCGATTACTATCACATATCGGGAGTACCTGAACCTTCTGGACTGGACTGGCCGATCTTTGCGGTCCGGCAAGTCTGGACGAATTCCCGCAAGATGCGCGCCAATACTGCACCGCATGCGGTTGTCCAACAAGCAATGGACGCGTGAGATAGGTCATTACGGGACTTGGTACTACCGCGCCGTTGGCTCGGTCGATTCGATTGAGCAGTATTGCGCACATCTGCGTCAAAGGTGGATCAAAGGTTCTGCCAAAGCCGTATCGTATCCCGTCTGATTTTCTGCACCTTTCACCGATAAAAATCATCGGTTTCAATGAGCAACGCGTAACACTCTCTGTCGTCGCAGGTTCGTTCCTACAACGGTCTAGACCGTTCCCCCAGGATTAAACGAAGTTACTCCCGGCGCCACAAAGACCGGTTTAGCGGGTGCGCTGCGCCCGCAGCCGCTGCAGATCCATCTTGTTTGCTACCCCATAAAACTCGGCGCAAATTGTGGCTGTCCCAAAAGCCCCAAAGCCCCCACAAGGCTGAACTCCACTTGTGGCTGTCCGCAAAAGCCATCCGCAAAAGCCATCGTGGCTGTCCACAAAAGCCATCCGGAAAAGCTAATCAGAGCCGACTGCGGCGCCGTCTTCATCTCGGGAATCGGCAGCACCGAGATAGACATCGTTTTCTCGGTCGTAGTAAACGCCCATCGCAGAGCCGATGCCTGCGACTCTGCGAACGTTGTGGCCGAATTCTTCGTAAAGTCTGATCGTGTCGGCTGAGAAGCCCCGCTCTTCGATCAGCGTCCGATCGGGTAACCACTGATGATGAATCCGCCCGGCTTCAATGGCCTCAGCAATAGTCATGCCGTGGTCGATGATGTTCAGGATGGTCTGTAGCGTTGTGTTGATAATCGTTTTTCCGCCCGGAGTCCCGGTTGCGAAAACGGGCTTGCCGTCCTGCGCCACAATCGTCGGCGTCATGCTGGACAGCATGCGTTGCTCCGGACGGATCCGGTTTGGTTCCGTGCCGATGCGACCACTAACGTCGGTTACCCCTGGTTGCGCATTGAAGTCACCCATCTCGTTGTTCAGAAGAAACCCTGCGCCTTCAACCACGATGTGCGATCCGTAGCCCCACTCCAGCGTGTACGTCACGGAAACCATGTTGCCATCTTTGTCAGCGATCGAAAAATGCGTGGTCTGGTCGCTTTCGTAACGTCCAGAAAACAGCGTCGGATCACTTTCCGAGGCTCGTGTCGGATGAATGCTGCCCCGCAAGTTCTCGGCGTGCGCTTTCGATATCAAGCGCTCAATAGGCATGTCTTCATTGAAATCTGGATCGCCAAGAAATTGCGCACGATCTGCATACGCGCGGCGCATCGACTCCGTCAGCAAATGGAGATACTGCGCTGAATTGTGCCCGGCTTCAGCGAGATCGAACCCCTCTAGTATGTTCAACATTTCAACCAGCGCGACGCCGCCGGAACTGGGCGGCGGCATGCTGATGATGTCGTAACCTCTATAGGTGCCCCGCACCGGCTTACGCTCCACTGCTTCATACTGCTCAAGGTCCTCGAGCGTGATTATGCCGCCGTTCCGTGCCATGAAATCGGCGATCAGCGCCGCCGTCTCGCCGCGGTAAAATTCGCTCTTACCTTGCCGCTGTATTCGTGCCAGCGTTCTCGACAGATCCTTCTGCACCCAAATGTCCCCCGGCTGAAAAAACGACCCGTCGGCCTTGAGAAAGACCTTTGCCGAACTGGGGTACCGCTCCCACCGCTCTTTGCGGTCCTTGAAGTCGTCGTGCAATTTCCAGGTGATCGGGATACCGTCGCGGGCTAAGCGCACTGCGGGCGCCACCAGTTCCGACCATTTCAGAACGCCATATTCGCGGTGTGCCATCTCCAGGCCCGACACCGTGCCAGGGACGCCGACGGCGAGTATGCCTTCGTGATTGGAGTTGTCACGAATGTAGCCTTCCTCGTCGAGGTACATATCCTCAGTGGCGGCAAGTGGCGCTTTTTCGCGGAAGTCGAAGGTCGTTGCCTCGCCGTCAGTTCCATGATAGACGAGGAAACCACCGCCGCCGATATTACCCGCTGCAGGCCAGGTTACGGCAAGCGCGAAGGCGGTAGCGACAGCCGCATCGACTGCGTTTCCACCTTTTTTCAGCGCATCGACGCCGATCTCCGACGCGAGCGCCGATGACGATGCGACGACGCCGTTTTTGCCGCGGACGGCGATACGTCCGGCGGCGGCGGAGCTGACGGAAGCCAAAACCAGAACGGTGGCGAGTGCTGCTGCGATAAGATTACGCGCGCTGAACAGATACATCTTAACGTTCTCGATTCGGCCAAGTTGACGATGAATGGACAAACGGGCACGGCAACTTCATGTTTTCGGATGACTGCCGTTGCTTCCGGGAGACCGCGCATTCTACAGCAAGCGACCCTGAACGACTCCTGTGCAGCGCTCGATCTAAAGCCTGGTCAGAGAGGCGAGCAATTTATGGCAAAAGCAATCCCTGAGCCCGGCATTGCCCGGAATCTGTACGACTTGCTGACGGGAGATGAGGATGCGCGCGTTTGTCGTGAGATTCCCGAGAATGCCTGCCGGGAACAGCCGAGAAATTTTTTCATCCACGTCGGATCGCTGATCGCATCCAAGACCGGCGACCGCCTCGCCAGCCCGAAGCTCGTACTGTCGTGGCTGCTGACGAACCTGGGTGCGCCGGCATTCATGCTTGGACTTCTGGTACCTGTTCGCGAATCTTTATCTCTGATCCCGCAACTGTTCGTCGCGGGTTACATAAGACGCGTGGGTGTCCGTAAATGGTTCTGGGTCGCGGGCAGCATCGTGCAGGGGATATCTGTCGCGGCGATGGCGCTGGTAGCGCTGGCGCTGACGGGCGTGGCAGCCGGCTGGGGCATTCTCGGTCTGTTGGTTCTGTTCAGCCTCGCGCGGGGCGTCTGCTCGGTAGCCGAGAAAGACGTACTCGGTAAAACGATCAGCAAAAGCCGGCGCGGCATGGTCACCGGCTATGCCTCGTCGGTGGCAGGGGCGATCACGATTGTCATCGGTGTTGTCGCCTTTGTCATCGAGCCAGGAAGACAGGACATCCACTTGTTCGTCGCGTTGCTCGCAGTGGCGGGCGCGCTCTGGATTTTTGCGGCGTTTCTCTTCGGCCGCCTCGCCGAGTACAGCGGCGCAACCGGGGGTGGGGGCAACGCCATCACAGAAGCCCTGCGACAGATGCACCTCATTCGCGAAGACCGGGATCTGCAACGATTTCTGATCGTGAGGACCCTCTTGCTGTCGACGGCGCTGGTCGCGCCGTTTTACGTCAGCGTCGCAGCCGCGCAGACCGATGGTGCCCTCACCCAATTCGGCGCAATGCTGATCGCGACGGGTGCCGCAAGTTTCTTAAGCGCTCCGGCCTGGGGACGCCTGTCAGATCATTCCAGCCGGCAGGTTATGGCGGCAGCCGCGTTGCTTGCCGCTATCGCGGGCTTTGTAACCGCTGGACTGGCGCAGACGCCGGAGCTGCCTTATCCGGCGGTGGCGTTCGCCGCGACGTATTTCCTGCTCAGCATCGCTCACGCCGGCGTGCGAGTCGGGCGCAAGACGCATCTGATTGACATTGCGACGGCCGAGACCCGCGCAAGTTACGTCGCTGTCAGTAACACGTTTATCGGCATTATGCTGGTTGCGGGCAGCGTCTTCGGCGGGATTGCCTCGATCGCCGGGCCGACTGCCGTCATTCTCCTGCTCTCCGCCCTGTCTCTGGTCGCCGCCGGCGCGGCCTGGCGGCTCGAGGAGGCGCAATAGAAGCAGCTCGGAAGACATTACCGCGAGCACCATTATTGTGACTCCTGCGGGCGGAAACCGGCCCTGTGTTATAACCTAAGAGCCTTCTTTTCACTGTGGAAGAAACAGATGAGGGACGAGAGATGAGCGAGAGATGAGGACAGCCATGAGACACCTCTTTCTTATTGCTGCAAGTGCGGGGCTGTGCGCTTGCGGCCCGTCGGATGTCAGCACCGCTGCAGAACCTGCCTCGAATAACTGGCCGTTTGTAGCAACTCCGGTCGCCACACTGGAGGAGCCCTGGGCCATGACCTTCTTGCCCGACGGCCGGATCCTGATCACGGAAAAAAAAGGGCGCCTTTTTGTGCTCACGCAGGAAGGAGAAAAATCCGAACCCATTGCAGGCGTGCCAAAGGTAGCCTATGGCGGGCAGGGCGGTCTGGGTGATGTGGTATTACATCCGGAGTACGCCGACAACAATACAATTTATCTTAGCTATGCGGAGGCCGGCGAGGGCGATGTGCGCGGTGCCGCAGTAATGCGAGCGACGCTGGCGTTAAACGGTGAAGGCGGAGAGTTGAGAGGCCAGGAAGTCATTTGGCGCCAGGAACCGAAGGTAACCGGCAGTGGCCATTACGCTCACCGGATTGCCTTTGCAGACGACGGTTACATGTTTGTTACTTCAGGTGACCGGCAGAAATTTACGCCGGCGCAGGACATGCAGCAGAATCTCGGGAAGGTCGTCCGCCTGAACGACGACGGATCACTGCCTCCCGATAATCCGTTTGCGGATCGCGGCGGTGTCGCGGCGCAGATTTGGTCGCTGGGGCATCGGAATCCCCTTGGGATCTCCTTCGACGCGGACGGACGGCTCTGGGCGCATGAGATGGGACCGAGACATGGCGACGAGCTGAATCTCATTATTCGGGGCGAAAACTACGGCTATCCCGTTGTCTCGAACGGTAATCATTACGATGGCCGGGACATTCCAGATCACGATACGCGGCCGGAGTTCGAGGCACCGAAAGAGTTCTGGGTACCGGCAATCTCGCCCGCGGGGCTGATGATCTATTCGGGCGATCTGTTTCCCGACTGGCAAGGCAACCTTTTTCTAGGCGGCCTGTCCTCAGCTGCACTGATTCGCGTCGAAATCGATGGAGAGTCGGCCGCCGAGGCCGAACGTTTCGACATGGGCCAGCGCATTCGCGAAGTCGAGCAGGGTCCCGACGGCGCGATCTGGCTTCTCGAGGACGAACGAGACGGGGAGGGGGGCCGCTTGCTGAAACTCACGCCTTCCGTTCAATAGCGCCGATTGTGGACGCCGATTGTGGCGCCGATTGTGGACACCCACAATCCCCGACCCTTCGATCGAGCAGGACAAACCCTGGAAACCCACGACTTCCAATCACTCGATTAGATTTGCCCCGCAATTAATGGGCGTCTAATGGATGTCCGAATTGGCCGCCGAATTAGTGGATGTCCCCAATTGATCGTGGATGTCCCCAATTGACCCAATTGAATCACTTACTCAATCGGCTTATCGGCTTTGATGGGTGTCCTTAATCGGCTCCCTTAATCGGCTCCCAGCTGGATTTGGCGGGTGACTTCGATCCAGGTGGCTTTGCAATGGGCGAGGGCAGAGTGGTCGGCACCGAAGAGGGTGGCTTGGGAGAGGTATTTGCGGCCTTCCCGGGCGGTCTGGTTTGCGGTGACGATACATTTTTCCCCGATTCGGGGTTTTCGGCGGATCGTTACGGCCTGGCGGCCGAGAAGGATGGTTGGAAATCCATCGGCGGAGCCGGCGGCGTAGGCGGTAGGACAATCGAGCGCGGCCCAGACGAATTCGGGAGAAACGGCGCCGCTGTGGTCGGCCATGTAGGGCTCAGGAATGAAGGGAGCCGCCACGACTCCGGACCAGTCGGTATCTTTCGGGTCGACGGGACCGCAAAAGAGGCGCAGGCCGTCGCCGGGTTCGCGGTGGGGTCCGCAGACATAGCACATGGGCAGCTTGTGACGGGAAGGGTCGAAGGTTCGGCGGCTGGCCGCAATGGCTTCATCGAAGCTCGGCGGCTCCGTGTCCTCGATCCGCATCCTCTGCGGACGGGCCGTGGCGATCAGTTGTTCGCCGTCGTAAAGGGCGATCGAGTCGCCGGCCTCGGCCACGACACTCATCTCCTTTTCCAGCGGAGGCGGTCGGCGCAACGTCACCTCAGCGGAGTCGTCGATAAACGATGCGAGCCGCCCGCAGGCATAGCCGCCGTTTGCTGAATTCGGCGGCCCGCGAAAGCGCCGCGAAATGGTCATCGTTCCGAGTTGCATTGCTGAATCCTCAACCATTGATGCGCGTGAATTGCAGCATCGAAAAAGCCCGCGTCATCCGCCTCGCCCTGCCTTTGTCCTCAGAAGCGCCACGTCAGGTCGATCAAGTTGATCCGGAGCGGTTCCTCGACAGTGACGTAGCGTTCGGGAAACCTGTCACGGCATTCTTCGATGGCGTCCTTCTGCCGCATGCGGATCATCAGGCTTTGCACATCCGGATTGTCGGCCGCCTCCAACGCCCGTCGTGTCGCCTCGTTCGTGAGTTCGGCGACGCATTGCTCGTACCGTGCGGCCTGGTCGCGGTCCGGACGTTCGACTGTCCGTGGAAGGGAGACCACCGGATCAAGATGTACCTCGAACAATGCGACGATCAAAACGAGGAAAACCGCCGCGCCCGCCGTTATCCTGTACCTTGACATCAAACAGTCAGTCGCTCGCGTGGCTCCAGCTACAGCGCTCGATTTCCGCTTTGGAGATTGCCAGAGCCTCTGTCATCGAGGCGTGCAGGTCCGGCAGTACCATCGCGGCTTGCAACAACTGCAATGCTTCGTCGCACCGGCCTTGCTCGGCAACGAGAGTTGCGAGGTTGTTGAGTGCCGGCGCATTGGCGGGGTCTTCGCGCAGCGCGCGTCGGTACATGCGTTCCGCAACGGGGTTGTCGCCGCGCGTGTAGGCGGAATTTCCCAGGCCGAACCACGCCAGGCTCATCTCCGGCCAACGCTCGGCAGCCGCAATATAGGAGGGTTCCGCCAGCTCCGCTCTGCCGGCCGACTCCGCTGCCGCAACGGCTCGAAGATAAGCTTCACTGTCTCCTGTTGCCGGAAGCTCTCCCGGCTTCAACGCAACCACGCCCCACATCCCGCCACGACGCCAGGTTCTGGCAAAGAGCCCAGCGCCGGTCGCGCGCCTTTTGTCCGTGCCTGAACGCAGTATCACCTCACGCCGTTCCCGCGAAAAACCCACGACGACCGCGTAGTGCCATCGCGGAAAAACGCTCGTGCCCAGGTTCTGCAGCACCAGCACAGGGCGGCCGTGCGCGACCTCCGCCAGCAATGCTTCGAACTCCGGCGGGATTACATAGGGAATGCGCGCGTAATCGCGACTCGCCGCCAGAAGTTCCGGCTGCAGACTGCCGCGGCGCCCGGGAAGGTATACCCTGGATGTGAGCTCGTCTGGGTGAACGCTCACTCCCGAACTGGCCAGAATCATGGCCAGCGCGGCCGGACCGCACTGGTATTCTCGCTGAGGGAAAAACGGCGTTTCGACAAGCTCCATCGCAGCGGCAAAGTCTCGCCGCGGCAGGTCTTTGAATGGGTCGCCGGCGCATCCGGCAGCCAGACAGCCGAGCGAAATGGCCGCTGCGCAATTTCGCAGCACCCCGAAGCGTCTGCGCTGCAGAAATGCTCCTACTGCAAATGCGCCACAGCGGTCCATTTTTCCGTTCTTTATCAAAGCGTAGAGCGACTATGCGCCTAAAAAGAACGAAAAACTGTCACAGCTCGCGGCACATTGCAGCTCAGGATATTTCTATCGCACAGACCCCTAGATCGATTTAAAGACGTCCGTAATACCCACCAGTTCGAGGACCAGCAACACAAGCAGCAGGATGCCCAGTATCTCGAGCGCCTGGCCGCCGGCCGGCAGTTCGTTCATTCGTGCTTCGAGTTGCTGCAACTCGCTGTCGCTCAAGCTGGCGAGCCGCGCGGTCGCGTGATCGGGATCGACGCCCAGCCGGATCATCTGCTTTTGCACGCTGTCCCTCGCCAGAACAGAGTTGATGCGCTCGATGCGCGCAGTACGCTCCTGCATCTCGATGGCGGCTTCCGTACCGATTACCCCGGCGCCGGCGGATTGCACGAATCCGAGAGTGATCAGGTTTGCGGTAAGAATCAGTGCGATTGTTCTGGCGCTTCGCGATTGATGCATGGCTTTTCACCCTCATCAGGTCTCTGGAGAAACATCGATAATTACCGCGAACAGGGCACTTATCGGGCCGTTTGTCGAAGCCATTATCGGGGAAGATTTGCTTTAAAGCCAGATTGACACGGCACTCCCGGCTTTGCAGGCAAGACGCTGCCGGCACAATTGCAAAGCCGGCATACATGGTACGCTACGGCCCGATCAGATTCGTCTGAACCAGGTACGGCTTCCGTCCCTATATAAAAAGAGACCGCTGGCGAAAACAGTGGCAACTTCTGCCATGCGCTCGTTCCAAGGTAAGTCTATGAAACAAGCACGGTCCCCATCCCTCGTTGATGCAGTAGTTCCGGTTGTGGCGCTCATTCTGCTGCTGGGACTGGCGGTGTATCTCTTCGGCTCCGACGCATCATCGGGGCCGACGCAGATCGTGCTCATCCTCGGCGCAGCGATCGCATCAATCGTCGCAATAAAGAACGGACACGAATGGTCCGATCTGCAAACTGCCATGGTCAGCGGGATCGGCACGGCGATGGGCGCGATCCTGATTCTGCTTGCAGTCGGCGCGCTGATCGGTACCTGGCTCATGTCGGGGACGGTGCCCGCGCTGATCTATTACGGCCTGAAGCTGCTCGACCCGCGCTTCTTCTTCCTGGCGACCTGCCTGATCTGCGCTATCGCGGCGCTGGCCACCGGCAGCTCGTGGACTGTCGCCGGAACGCTCGGCGTAGCATTGATTGGCGTAGCGATGGGCCTTTCGCTGTCGCCTGCGATCGCCGCAGGAGCCGTGATCTCCGGAGCGTACTTCGGCGACAAAATGTCGCCCCTTTCGGATACCACCAATCTCGCGCCGGCCGTAGCCGGCACCGATCTGTTCACGCACATCCGGCACATGGCGTGGACCACCGGCCCATCGTTCCTGATTGCGCTCGTTCTCTACCTCGCCATCGGTCTCGGAACAGACGTCGATGCCGACAGCGTCGCACTGCAAGGGCTGATGGCGACGCTCGATTCCTCCTTCAACGTCACGCCGCTTGCGCTGATACCGCTGGTCGTGGTGTTTTTCCTCGCGGTGCGTAAAGTGCCGCCGCTTCCCACGATTCTTTTCGGCGCGCTTTTGGGCGGAGTGCTTGCGGTGATTCTGCAGCCACAGGCGGTGCTTCAATTCGCCGACGCGGACGAGCTGCCAACCTCCCTCGCAATGACCAAAGGCGTCTGGCTCGCCCTGGCCGATGGCTACGTCGCGTCAACCGGTGTCGCCGAAGTCGACGAACTGCTGAGCAGGGGCGGCATGAGCAGCATGCTGGCGACGATCTGGCTCATCCTGGCCGCTCTGGCGTTCGGTGCCGTGATGGAACATGCTGGCATGTTGCTGCGGCTCATCCAGGGCGCGCTGAAAGCGGCAAAGTCCACGGGCTCCCTCATCACGACCGTCGTCCTGAGCTGTATCGGCATCAACATCATGGCGGCCGATCAGTACATCGCCATTGTGCTGCCGGGCAAGATGTTTCAGGCGGAATTCGCGCGGCGAAACCTGGACCCGAAAAATCTGTCGCGCACGCTCGAGGATGCCGGAACCCTCACCTCGCCACTGGTGCCCTGGAACACCTGCGGCGCATACATGGCAGCGACCCTGGGCGTCGCAACTTTTGCCTACCTGCCGTTTGCTTTTCTCAACCTGATCAACCCGCTGGTGTCCATCTTTTATGGCATTACCGGCATTTCCATAAAGCGGCTCGACCCCGCGGTCCAGCCCGCTGCTGCCTAGCCGCGCAATACAACCGGCGCACCACCGACGCGACCGCGCTGCCGGCAACTTGAAATGTCCTGCTGCCTAGCCGGCACGACCGCTCCAGCGCTGATGGTGGGCGGAGCCTCAGCGAAGGGGAGGGGTTTTCAGGAGCGCCATGAACCCAATTCCTCTGGCGCCCGGCCTCGGCGCCCGCAACGAGCCAGGGGCGCTTCACCGAGCGGCAACAATAGGCTTCAGCGAGGCCCGGAAGCGGAGTCCTGACGATCGGCCCGCAAATGCCGCGCGAGAAAGCCGGCCATCCGCCGGTAGTAAATAAACCGGTTGCTGCGCTTGGTCAGCGAGTGCCCTTCATCGGGAAAACGCAGGTACTCGACCGCCCCGCCGGCTTCGCGAATGGCGGTGACGAAGCGATCCGACTCGCTTACGGGGTCGCGAGGATCGTTGGCGCCGTGCTGGATCAGCACGGGAACCTGAATCTCCGCCGCCTGATTGATCGGCGAGTTTTCCGTATAAAACGTCTGCCACTTTTGTTCGCGGATGTCGCCGTACTCGATCCGGTCCGATGCCTTGAGCGCCGGAGAGGCATCCTCGAGGGCACGCACCCAGTCCGAAACACCGACTGCCGAGATGCCCGCGTCGAACACACCGGGGTATGCGCCGAGTACGGCGTTGACCATATAGCCTCCGTAGGACCCGCCCATCACCGCGATGCGATTGCTATCGACCCGACCATCCCGGTTCAGAAAAGCCACCGTGTCCACAAGATCCCGAACGGAGTCGAGGCGCTTCTCCTGATTGTCCAGCCGGGTAAAGGTTTTACCGAAGCCGGTCGAGCCTCTGACGTTTACGTCAAACACCGCGATGCCGGTGTTGACGAGGTATTGCAGCGCCGGATTGAAAGCCGGGCGCGCCTGCGCAGTCGGGCCGCCGTGGACGTTGACCACCACCGGTGGCCGACCCTCGGCTTCGCCCGGCAAGTACAGGAGGCCCTGCAGCTCGACACCGTCCCGCGCCACATAGCGAAGCGCGAGAGGCGCGACAAAATCGTCTCTCGACAAGCCGCCCAGGGAAGACTTCGCAGCGTGTGCCAGTCGACCGGATGCCAGGTTCCAGGACCAGACGTCGCCGGGCGTTTGCGGACCGGCAACGAGCACGCTCAAGACTGGCGCGTCGAGAGCGAAGTCGAGGGCGTACACGCCGTCTGGCAGCGGCGGCGTGTCCAGCACTTCTCCTGAAATTCGATCCATGGCCTCGAGTCTGGAATAGCCATCCTCGTTCACTGTCCAGGCAAGGTACCGTCCGTCGCCACCGATGCCGACGTTGTCGATATCGAAGTCGGGAGTCCGGACGAACTCGAGCCGCTGGTCGGCGAGAGCATAGAACGCTAGCCCGGCGAACTCCCGATCCTGATTGGTGGACATATAAAACCCGCTTCCGTCCGGCAGCCAGGCAAAGTCGTCATACAGCGCCGCGACTTGCGGCCGGAATAGCGGCTCGAGTTCGCCGGTCTCTACGTCCAGTAAATGAACATCGTTGGCGTCCTCGCCTCGCGTTTCGGAAACGATGACGATGTCGCCGCCCGGCTGCCAGCTCACTGGAAAGTAGCCGAAGCTGCCCTCGAGCACGAGGCGCGTCTCGCCGCTCGCGGTGTCGCCGAGATAGATGTCGAAGTCGACGCCGTTTCTCTCGGTCGAGGAATAAATAAACCTGCGTCCGTCCGGAGAAAACATGCCGAACCGGCGGAAAGCTTCGCTGAGGGGAAGCAATTCACGTTCGTTGCTGCCGTCCCGCGTGATGAGATAATAACCTTCGCGTTCGTTGCCTTCGGCATCACGTCCGACGAGCAGATGCTCACCATCCGGCGACCAGTGAAAGAACGTAATGCCGGTACCGAAGGTAAGTTGCTCCGGCCAGCCGCCCCCGCTGTCCACCAGCCACAGTTGCGGTTCTCCCGTCACGGCCCATTGGAACGCCAGCCGGCCGCCGTCCGCCGACAGTCGCACTGCCTTTGCGCCTTCTGCGAGGAGATAGCGCACGATGTCGGCCGGACGCTCGCCTGCGAGGCCGACCGTGACCGGTTCCGGCTTCGGAATATCGGCCGCGTGGTGCCAGTCGTCCGCGCCTGCAACCGTCGCCACGAGCGCGGCGGCAGCCAAGGCATTGATTTTATGGTTCATAGGAAAACTCTCGGGAAAGCTGGAGCATATTGGACAGTCTGTTGCCGGTTTTTTGCGCCAGAATATATAACAGCAGGTGCCGCACTGTGCGGCTGGCGGTGCCGGTGGTCGAAACTCTGAGAGCGGTTGCCGGTCACATCTACCTGATTCAACAGAAAGTTTCTCAAACTACAGCAAGCTTTACGGTCGCGGACGCGACTCCGGAGCGAGCCAAATGCGTGCAGCGATTTTCGGCGGCACCGGCTTTGTCGGCAGTTATCTGGTCGATGCGCTGGTCGAGGCCGGTCACGAACCGTCGTTGCTCGTGCGGCCGGGAAGCGAACAAAAGGTTCGTCATGCCGACCGCTGTCGCCTTGTGCCCGGCGGGGTCGATGACGCGACGGCAATCGCATCGACGCTCGAGAACTGTGACGTTGCGATTTACCTCGTCGGCATTCTTCGCGAGAAGCCCTCCGCGGGAATCACGTTCAGGTCATTGCAGTTCGATGGAGCCAGGCGCGTCATCGAGGCAGCGAAAGCCAACGGTGTGCGGCGCTTTCTCCTGATGAGCGCCAACGGCGTGCGACAAGACGGAACGCCGTATCAGAGAACGAAGTTCGAGGCCGAACGATACCTGGCTGAGAGCGATCTGCCGGGAACGATATTTCGTCCAGCTGTGATATTCGGCGATCCGCGCGGGCGGATGGAATTCGGTACGCAGCTGCGTGACGAGATGATCCGCCTTCCCCTCCCGGCCCCGGCCTTCTTTTCCGGGCTGTCGCCGTCCCGTGGATCGTTTTCCATGACACCCGTATTCGTCGAGGACGTCGCCAGCGCATTTTCGCGTTCCCTGTACAGCGACTCTGCAGTTGACCGGACACTGGAACTGGGCGGAAGCGAGGAATTGTCCTGGCGCGAGATCATTCGGAGAGTGGCCGCGGCCAGCGGTCGCCGCAAACTCATCGTGCCGGTTCCGGTTGCGCCGGTGCGTCTAGCAGCCGCGCTGCTGGAGCGCTTCGATTTTTTCCCCCTGAGCCGCGACGAACTGACGATGCTGATGGCAGGAAACAGCGTTGCGAGCCGGCGCGACTTCGAACTGCTGGGCATTCAACCTGCCGCCATGACGGTGGAACGGCTTTCTTATCTGCGCACAAGGGCGTAGTGATCGCGCAGATGTTGCGAGGCTGAGGCGAGTTCGGCCGGAAGAGCAATTTCGTCGCGCGCCTGGAGCATGCCCCGAAGCATGCCAAGGGGTGCATGTTTGTGCGATGATCCGCCGGCAACAGCCAAACGGATTGTTGCAAAGGATCAAGTGGATACGATCTCTGGCAGGAACGCGAGTACCGCAATCACCCTGGCTGCCATCATCGTCATTATTTTCGGCATGCAGGCAGCGAAGGTGTTGCTGGTGCCATTTTTGCTCGCCGTCTTCCTCGCGCTCATCACGGTCCGCCCGATGCTCTGGCTGCAACAGCACAAAGTACCGTCGGTGCTTGCCGCGCTGCTCGTTCTGATTCTGATCATGCTGGTGCTCGGGGTGGTCGGCACGATCGTCGGCGCCTCGATAGCAGAGTTCACCGCCGCATTACCGGCCTATCAGGCGCGTCTGGATCTGATCGTTGAACGGGTGCTGCGCCTTGCGGCGACCCATATGGATGACGGCCGCACAATCGAGGGGCTGAGTGACCTCGTCGATCCGGGCTGGGCCATGCGACTCGCGGCCAACATTCTGAATGCCCTGCGCGATGTGCTGACCAACACCTTCCTGATACTTTTCACCATGGTCTTTATCCTGCTCGAGGCTTCCAGCGTGCAAACAAAGATTCGCGCTGCGTTCGGCCGCAGCGCCGAAAGTTTCGAGAACGCCACGATATTTCTGAACAACCTGGGCCGGTATCTGGGCATCAAGACAGTCATCAGCATGGCCACCGGCCTCTGCGCCGGGCTGATAACCTGGTGGATTGGCCTGGATTTCGCGTTGTTGTGGGGCATGCTCGCTTTCCTTCTGAACTACGTGCCGACCATCGGCTCGATCATCGCTGCCGTTCCGGCAGTGCTGATGGCGTTGGTGCAGCTGGGAATCGGCGAGGCTGGCGCCACTGCGATCGGTTTTATCGCTCTCAACGTCGTCTTCGGAAATTTTCTCGAACCGCGGCTCATGGGATACGGCGTCGGCATTTCGCCGCTGATCGTATTCACGGGCCTGGTCTTCTGGGGCTGGGTCTTCGGCCCGGTGGGGATGCTTTTGTCGGTGCCGCTCACCATGACCTTGAAGCTGGCTCTCGAAAACGACAGCCGGACGCGCTGGATCGCAATCCTCATTGGCTCCGAGCGGGATGCCGAACATGAACTGACGGAACAAAACAGCCGCCAGGCCGCCTGATTCCGCTACCGCGCAGACTCCTGAAGTGCAGGCAATCGCGGAGAGGCCGGCCCCGGCGACTGGCAAGGCGCCGCTGGCGGCGCTCTCTTGGCGCTTAAGCGGTTGAATTCAATCCAGAAAAATTTCTTGACATCAAAGCAAATAGATTTATCTTGAGCAGAAAATGCAGGCCCGGCAGGAGTGGATCGTGGCCGAACCTGACAACATCCAACCCGTGCCCGAATGGGTCGAAGAAGACCCGGAGATCGCTTTGACTATGGAAATGGATGACGAAG
>Ga0299913_10001028_pt1 | contig 19609 bp, 13 predicted proteins | sample RVTome_9_FD_201360 | JGI IMG/M metagenome (GOLD analysis project Ga0299913, IMG submission 201360) | Soil microbial communities from uranium-contaminated site in the Upper Colorado River Basin, Wyoming, United States - RVT155D38 (version 2) ... | reverse complement strand
CCTCCTGCGTATAACCGAAGAGCTGCTGACGCCGCAGCACCGTCTCGTGGTCGGGCGGCGGCAGGTACGGCGCGGGCTCCAGGTCCTCGATCGGAATCAGGTGCTCGGCCAGCCACTCGGCGTACGGGTGCTCGGCCGCAAGCTGCCCCTTGATCTCCTCGTCCGAGATAATCCGCCCCTTCCCGGTATCCACGAGGAAGATGCGTCCCGGGTGGAGCCGCTCCTTCACGAGCACGCGGTCGGGCGGGATGTCGAGGACGCCCACTTCCGACGCCATCACGACGAGGTCGTCCTTCGTGACGTAGTAGCGCGACGGGCGCAGCCCGTTGCGATCCAGGACCGCGCCAATCACCGTACCATCGGTGAACGCGAGCGACGCCGGACCGTCCCAGGGTTCCATCAGCGACGCGTGATACTCGTAGAACGCCCGCAGCGCAGGGCTCATGTCCCGGTTGTTCTGCCAGGGCTCGGGGATCATCATCAGGATGGCGTGCGGCAGCGACCGGCCCGCCATGACGAGCAGCTCCAGCACGTTGTCGAACGTCGCGCTGTCGCTGCCCCCCTCGCGGATGATCGGCAGGATCTTCTGCAGGTCGTCCCCGAGGACGTCGGAGGCGAGCAGCGCCTCCCTCGCCTTCATCCAGTTGATGTTCCCCCTGAGCGTGTTGATCTCGCCGTTGTGCGCGACGTAGCGGTAGGGGTGCGCGAGAGGCCACGACGGGAACGTGTTCGTGCTGAACCGCTGGTGCACCAGCGCGAGGGCGGACTCGACCGCCGGTTCCGCGAGATCCGGAAACATGCCGTCGATCTGATCGGCCGTCAGCATCCCCTTGTAGATGAGCGTCCGCGACGACAGGCTCACGACGTAGAAGCACTGGCGCGTGTCGGCCGGCCGCGCATCGACCGCGTGCTCGATCCGCTTGCGAATCACGTAGAGCTTCCGCTCGAATGCCGCGTCCCCCTCAGCGGACGCGCCCGGTGCGGCCATGGACGGCCCGCGGCCGATCAGCACCTGCCGGAACACCGGTTCGACGGCACGCGCGCTCGGGCCGAGCGCGCTGTCGTTGGTCGGGACGTCCCGCCAGCCGAGCACCCGCTGCCCCTCCTCCGCGACCATGCGCTCGAAGAGCCGCTCGATGTCCTCGCGGTACGCCGGGTTCCTGGGTAGAAAGACCAGCCCCGCCCCGTACCCCCGCTCCGCCGGCAGGTCGATGCCGAGCGCCGCGGCTTCGGCGCGCAGGAACCGATCCGGCATCTGAATGAGAATGCCGGCGCCGTCGCCGGTATTGACCTCGCAGCCGCACGCACCCCGGTGCTCCAGGTTGATCAGGACCTGCAGCGCCTGGCGCACGATGGCGTGGGAGCGGGCGCCCTTGATGTGCGCGACGAAACCGACGCCGCACGCATCGTGTTCATGACGCGGATCGTAGAGACCCTGGGCGGAGGGCTGAGGGTTGTATACCACCCCAATGTTATGGGCCAGACCCCACCCATCAGCAAAACGGGTTTATCGCATCGCTTCGATGCGTTCAGCTTCTGGACGGGGCATGCGCAAAACTGATGTCCGCCATGCGGCGGGAACAGGAGAACAGGACAGCCGGCATCCGGCAGCTGATGTACAGTGCTGCTCTGGAGGTCATACAGATATGAGCGCAAGACAGCCGGTCCCTCGCCTCGCAGCAGTGCTCCTCGCCCTGGCGGCCACCCTCGCCGCGCCCACGGCGGCCCGAGCCCAGCTGACGACCGACGAGCGTGCGAAGCTCGTCAAGTACCTGACGGACACGCGCGATCAGGTCGTCACGGAGTCCGCCAGCCTCAGCGAGGCGCAGTGGTCGTTCAAGCCGGGCCCGGACCGCTGGTCGGTCGGCGAGGTCGTGCAGCACCTCGCGCTCGCCGAGCCCTTCATCTTCGGCATGCAGCAGAAGCTCGTCAGCGGACCGGCGGCGAGCCCCGAGGATCGAAAGAAGACGCAGGCGCAGGACGAGATGGTGCTCAAGGTGATTCCCGACCGCACGAAAAAGGTGAACGCGCCAGAGCCGCTCCAGCCCGTCGGCAAGCCGGCCGCGGCCCGCGGCGATGTGCTGACGGCATTTCGCGAGGCCCGGACCAAGACCATCGACTACACCAGCAAGACCAGCGACGACCTGAGAGGGCGTGTGGGCGACTCCCCCATGGGCCCGCTCGACGCGTATCAATGGCTGCTGTTCATCGGCGCGCACACCGAGCGGCACCTCGCCCAGCTTCGCGAGGTGAAGGCGGACCCGAAGTTTCCCCGATAGGCCCAGCGGAAGCTGGGAGCTGAGCTGATGGCTGACAGCTGATCAGGGAACATGCTTCGCCAGCTGGTGCAGGAAGAGCCCGACGTCGGTGACGAGCCCGATCGTCTGGGACGAGCCGCGGTCCGCCAGCTTCGTGACCACAGCCGGGTTGATGTCGACGCACACGACGGGCGTCCAGGCCGGGAGCATGTTGCCGACGCCGATCCCGTGCAGCATCGACGAGAGCACGATGACGAGGCCGGCCGACGCGAGCACCTGCGCGTAGCGGTCCTGCGCCGCGATCATGTCGGTCATCGTGTCCACGAGCGGGCCATCGTCGCGGATGCTGCCGGCGAGGACGAACTCGACGCCCGCGCGGACGCACTCGACCATCACGCCGCTCGTCAGCACGCCGGCCTCGACCGCCGCGCGGATGCCGCCCGCGCGATTGATCGCGTTGATCGCCCGCATGTGGTGGCGGTGCCCTCCCTGCACCGGCAGGCCCGCTTCGAGATCGACGCCGAGGGAGGTGCCGAACATCGCGTGCTCGGCGTCGTGCACCGCGAGCGCATTGCCCGCGAGCACCGCGTGCACCCAGCCGCGCCGGATCAGATCCATGAAGTAGACCGCTCCGCCCGTGTGCACGACGACCGGACCGGCGACGAAGACGACGCGCTGGCCGCGTCTCTTCACCTCCTGCATCAGCGCGGCAATGCGCGCGACGCTCGCCTCGACGCGGCGCTCCGACGAGATCTCGTTCGACATGAAGGCGAAGTCGCCGCGATCGCGCTCCCGGAACTCGGGCGTCACGCGGATCCCCTCCAGGCCGCAGACCACGCGGTCGCCCGTGCGCACCTCCCGGAGCTTGCGGCAGAACGCGGCGTCTTCCTCGATGACGATCACCGCATCCATGCGCTGGCGCTGCACGTCCGTCCAGCGCCCCTCGACGCGCACGTGCGTGCGCATGTTCGTCGTCGAGTAGAAGTCGTCCGGCACGCCGCCGTCGCGATCCGCCGTGCGCAGCAGCGCGTCGCGCTCCTGCACGGGGTTGCAGCCGAGCTGCATCAGGTCCTCGACGAGGCGCTGGAGCCCGGCGGCCGTCGGCGCGGACACCTTCAACGAGATGCGGGAGAAATCCTCGTTGGTGCGCCCGATCGCGAAGCTCAACACCTCGAACGCCCCGCCCCGCTCGATGACCTTGTCGAAGATGCCGTTGAGGATGTTCGAATCGATCAGGTGCCCTTCGGCCCCGACGACGGCGGAGTGCTCGTGCGGTTCTCGCATGGAATGCCTGCGGGATTATAGCGTCGCGGGCGCCGCGCTCCCCGCGGTACACTCGAGCGTGCTGCTCGCGCGAACCCTGGACGGTGACGCCGCCGGTCGCATGGCAGCGACGCCCAGCGAGGCCGCCTCGCCTGGAAGGACACGGCATCGTGCACGACGATCCGCACAAACCCCTCCGTGACGACGTCCGCCTGCTCGGCGAGCTGCTCGGGGAGACGCTGCGCCGCCACGAGGGGCAGGCGCACTTCGACCGCGTCGAGCGGGTGCGTGCGCTGGCCAAGCGGACGCGGACCGGCGGCGGTGACGGGGGCGGCGACTTCGAAGCGCTCGCGGGCGAGCTGCGGCAGATGCCGGTCGACGCCGCGGTCCCCGTGGCACGCAGCTTCGCGCACTTCCTGAACCTCGCCAACATCGCCGAGCAGCATCACCGCATGCGCCGGCGCCGCGCGCTGCAGCGCGATCCGCAGGGCCGGCCGCAGCAGGCGTCGATCGAGGAAGTGCTCCCGCGGCTGATCGCCGGAGGGCTCGGCGCCGAAGCGCTCTACGACGCGGTGTGCCGGCTGCGCATCGAGCTCGTGATGACCGCGCATCCGACCGAGATCATGCGGCGGACCCTCCAGCACAAGTACAACCGCATCGCCGGCGCGCTCGCCGCGCTCGATCGCCCCGACCTGACGCGCGCGGAACGCGAGGGCCTCGTCGAATCGATGCAGCGCGAGATCGCCGGCGCGTGGCACACCGAGGAAGTGCGGCGCGAACGCCCCTCGCCGCTCGACGAGCTGCGGTCGGCGCTCGCCGTGTTCGAGGAGACGCTCTGGGATGCGATCCCGCAGTTCTGCCGGTCGCTCGACCGCACGCTTCGCCAGACGACGGGACGCGGACTGCCGCTCGATGCGGCCCCGATCCGCTTCGGCTCGTGGATCGGCGGCGACCGGGACGGCAATCCCTCCGTCACGCCGGACGTGACACGGCGCGCCTGCCTGATGGCCCGCTGGATGGCGCTGTCGCTGTACGCCCGCGACATCGAGGATCTGCGGTTCGAGCTGTCGATGACGCTCGCGACGCCGGACCTGCACGCCCGCGCGGGCGGCGCCCACGAGCCCTACCGCGCGGTGCTGCGCGATCTGCAGCGGCGCGTCGTCGCGGCGCGGCTCGCCGTCGAGGAGGCACTCGCTGCCGGCTCGACGCGGTGGTCCGACGACGGTCCCGGATTGACCGTCGAAGAGTTCGCCGAGCCGCTGCGCCTCTGCGACCGATCGCTCCGGACCACGGGGAACGACCTGACCGCGGACGGGCGCCTTGCCGACGTGCTGCGGCGGGTCGCCACGTTCGGCCTCACGCTGGTGCGACTCGATGTGCGCCAGGAGGCGGCCCGCCACACACGCGCGATCGATGCCATGACGCGGCACGTCGGCCTCGGCCGTTACGCGGAATGGCCGGAGGAGCGCCGCATCGATTTCCTGTTGACCGCCCTCACGCACCGCCGGCCGTTCGGCATCGACGAGATGCGCGCGGACCCGGAGGTGGAGGACGTGCTCGCCACCTGCCGCATGATCGCCGAGATCGATCCGGCGTCGCTCGGGGCGTACGTCATCACGGCGGCCGGCCGTGCATCCGACGTGCTCGCCGTCGAGCTGCTGCAGGTGCAGGCCGGCGTCACACCGCGCCTGCGCGTCGTCCCTCTGTTCGAAACCGCACGCGACCTGCGCGCCTCGGCCGATGTGATGCACGGGCTGCTCTCGATTCCCTGGTACCGCGAGCGTGTGATGCGCCTGGAGGGCCGGCAGGAGGTGATGGTCGGCTACTCCGATTCAGCGAAGGAGATCGGCCGCCTGGCCGCGGCATGGGAGCTGTACAAAGCCCAGGAGACGATCGTCGCCGCGTGCCGCGAGCACGGCGTCCCGATCACGCTCTTCCACGGCCGCGGGGGCAGCGTGGGCAGGGGCGGCGGCCCCACTTACATCGCGATCCAGTCCCAGCCGCCCGGTTCGGTCGACGGGACGCTGCGCGTCACGGAACAGGGAGAGATGATCCAGGCCAAGTTCGGTCTGGCGGGCATTGCCGTGCGGACGCTCGAAGTGTACACGACCGCGACGCTCGAAGCGTCGCTCGCCGCGCCGCGTGCGGTCGACCCCCGCTGGCGCGCGACCATGGATCGCGCCTCCGACGCGGCGCGCGCTGCCTTCCGCCGGACGGTGTACGACGATCCACGCTTCATTCCGTACTTCAGGAGCGCCACGCCCGAAGGAGAGCTGGATGCCCTCCACATCGGCAGCCGGCCGGCGCGGCGCCGATCGGGCGGCGGCCTGCAGACCCTCCGCGCCATTCCGTGGCAGTTTGCGTGGACGCAGACGCGTCTGCTGCTCGCCTCATGGCTGGGGGTCGAGGTGCTCGGCGGCGACGCCCTGACGGATGAGGACCAGGCCGAGTGCGGTGGCATGTATCGGGACTGGGCCTTCTTCCGCTCGACCATCGATCTCATGGAGATGGCGCTCGCCAAGGCCGACGCCGGGATCGCGGCGCACTACGACCGGCACCTGGTCGCCCCCGAGCACCACGCGCTCGGCCGCGCGCTCCGGGACCGGCTGCAACAGGCCGCCGACGCGGTGCTGCAGATCACCGGGCACACTCGCCTGCTGGAGCACAACACCGTGCTGCGCCGCTCCATCGACGTGCGCAATCCGTACGTGGATCCGATCAACCTGCTCCAGGTGGAACTGCTGCGGCGCCTCCGCAGCGAATCGGCGCGCGCGAGCGAAGACGACGCGGACGACCCCGAGCGCGTCGTCCAGCTCCGCAGCGCCCTGCTCGTCACGATCAACGGCGTGGCCGCGGGGATGCGCAATACGGGGTGACGTGGGGAATTGCCAAGATTGCCAAAAGTGCCAGGGTTGCCAGAAGTGCCAGGAGTGCCAGGAGTGCCAAAAGTGCAGGAATACCGTTGAGGCCGAGCACCGATACGACCCGTCACGGGAGTCTCGGGGCCCAAGCCTTCACTCTGGCAACGCTGGCATGCATGGCATTTCTTGGCGTTTATGGCACTTTTGGCAGTTCTGGCACTTCTGGCATTTATGGCAATTTTGGCATTCGGTCGAGTGCTCGCCTTGACACGCCCCCGTCCCCGTGTGCTACGTTGCTCAGGTCAGTATGTCCCTCACCTGTTGTCGCCCGTGCGCAGCCACCGCCGTCGCCGTGACGTGTCGATGCTCGTGTACGGTGCCGGCGACCCGCCGGTGAGAGGGCTCTCCGCGACATCCTGATTTCCCGCACGCACATCCCTTTCTCCTGCTGATCGTCCGGCAATCCGTTCAGGCGCGCGGCCGTGCCGTGCACGGCCGGTTTCAGGAAGAGGGATTCGATGTTTCCGCACACAGAGGTCACGACAGCAGGGGGCAGCTCGGCAGAGGGGGCCGTGGCGGTCAGGCACGCGCCGTTCGGCGCCGCGACGCAGGAGGCCGACGAGGCGCCGCGCGTGCACGGACCGGTGACGATCCCGGCGGGCGGCGAGCGCGGGTTCGATCACCTGCGCGCCCTCGAAGCCGAGAGCATCCACATCATCCGCGAGGTGGTAGCCGAGTTCGAGCGGCCGGTGATGCTCTATTCGATCGGCAAGGATTCGTCGGTCCTCCTGCGCCTGGCGCAGAAGGCGTTCCACCCGGGGCCGATCCCGTTTCCGCTCCTGCACATCGACACGTCCTACAAGTTCCGCGAGATGATCGCGTTCCGCGACTGGTACGCGCGCGAAGTGGACGCGCGCCTGATCGTGCACACGAATCAGGAGGCGCTCGACGAGGGAGCGCAGCCGTTCGCGATCGGGACGCAGCGGTGCTGCTCGCTCCTCAAGACGAAGGCACTCCTCGACGGGATCGCCGCCGGCAGCTTCGACGCGGCATTCGGCGGCGCCCGCCGGGACGAGGAGCGGTCGCGCGCCAAGGAGCGCGTCTTCTCGCTGCGCGACGCCAAGGGGCACTGGGATCCGAAGCGGCAGCGCCCCGAGCTCTGGCACCTCCTGAACAGCCGCATCGGCCCCGGCGAGCACGTGCGCGTCTTCCCGCTGTCGAACTGGACGGAGCTCGACGTGTGGCACTACATCCACGTGGAGCAGATCCCCGTGGTCCCGCTGTACTTCGCGCGCGAGCGCGAGGTCATCGTCCGCGGCAACTCGCTCATCATGGCCGAGCAGCCGTTCGTGCCGCTGCTGCCCGGCGAGCGGCCGCAGCGCGTCATGTGCCGGATGCGATCGCTCGGCTGCTCCCCCTGCACCGGCGCCGTGCGCTCCCAGGCCGACACGATCCCGAAGATCATCGAGGAGCTCGTCGCCGCGCGGCACTCCGAGCGCCAGCTGCGCGTCATCGATCACGATCAGGACGGCTCGATGGAGATGAAGAAACGGGAGGGCTACTTCTGATGTCCGGGCTGCTCCGCCTCTGCACGGCCGGGAGCGTGGACGACGGGAAGAGCACGCTCATCGGGCGGCTGCTGTACGAGGCGCGCGCGGTGTACGAGGATCAGCTCTCGTCGGTCACGGCCGCGTCGCGCAACCGCGGCGCCGGGCCGATCGACTTCTCGCTCTTCACCGACGGCCTGCGCGCGGAGCGGGAGCAGGGAATCACGATCGACGTCGCGTACCGCTACTTCGCGACGGCGCGCCGCAAGTTCATCCTCGCCGACACGCCGGGCCACGAGCAGTACACGCGCAACATGGCGACCGGCGCCTCGACAGCCGATCTGGCGATCCTGCTGGTCGACGCGCGGCACGGCGTGCGCGAGCAGACGCGGCGGCATGCACGCATCGCGCGCCTCCTGGGGATTTCCACCTTCGTGCTCGCCGTCAACAAGATGGATCTCGTGAACTTCGACCGGCGCGTCTTCGACGAGATCCGCGAGCGCTTCTCGGACCTGCTCGACGGCGCCGCGTGCCATGCGATCCCGATCAGCGCGCTGCGCGGCGACAACGTGGTCGAGCCGAGCGCCGAGACGCCCTGGTTCGCGGGGCCGCCCCTGCTGCAGTACCTGGAGACCGTCTCGGTCGATACGGCGGTGGCCGAGCAGCCGTTCCGGTTCCCGGTGCAGCTCGTGGTCCGGCCGCACCATGAGTTCCGGGGGTACGCCGGCCAGATCGCAGGGGGCACGATCCGTCCGGGCGATGCGGTGACCGTCTGGCCGTCCGGGCGTCAGAGCCGCATCCGCCGGATCGTCACGTGGGACGGCGAGCTCGACGTCGCACACGCCCCGATGTCGGTGACGCTGACACTCGACGACGAGGTGGACATCAGCCGGGGGGATCTGCTCGCGACGACGGCATGCGAGATCGGGCGCGACGTGGAGGCGCAGATCGTCTGGATGGACGAGCGGCCGCTCGATCCGCGTCGCGTGTACCTGCTGAAGCACGCATCGCGGCTCGTGACGGCGGAGCTCGACAGCACGCTGTCGCTGAACGACATCGGGCTCGTCCGCGTGAGCGCGTCGCGGCCGCTCATCTTCGATCCGTACGCGCACAACCGGACGACCGGCAGCTTCATCGTCATCGACCCGGCGAGCCATGCGACTGCAGGCGCCGGCATGATCGTGCGCGGCGTGACGGACGGGCGCGCACGCGCGCGCAGCCACGGCGCGGCCGATCGCCTCGCGCGCGCCGCTCGCGGCGCGGCCACCGAGATCGAAGCGGCCGAAGCCGTGCAGCGGCTGCTGGAGGAGATCCTGGCATGACACAGGCACACGCCCTCATCGCGGAACACCTGCTGGCCGGCGGTCGGCCGTGCGTCACCTCCAGCTTCCAGGCCGAATGCGTCGTCCTGGTGCACATGCTGCGCCAGGAGGTCCCGGACATCCCGGTGCTGTTCCTGGATACCGTGCACCACTTCCCGGAGACGCTGGCGTATCGCGACGATCTGGCCGCCAGGTGGCAGCTGAATCTCGTGACGCTGCGGGCGAAGGAGCCCGCACCGGGTCTGTGGCAGCAGGACACGACGGCGTGCTGCGAGCGGCACAAGGTAGGACCGCTGTTCCGCGCGCTCGATCCCTATGACGTGTGGTTCACCGGGCTGCGGCGCGACCAGTCGCCGAGCCGCGCGAACCTGCAGGAGGTAGAGGCATTCCGGCTGCCGAGCGGGAAGACGCTGCGCAAGGTGAGTCCGCTGGCCGGCTGGACCACCGCGGAGGTCTGGCGCTATGCCAGGCAGCACGACATCCCGCTGCTGCCGCTCTACGAACAGGGGTACACGAGCATCGGCTGCGAGCCCTGCACGTCGCTGCCGATCGATCCGGGCAACGATCGATCGGGCCGGTGGAGCGGGCAGAAGCTGGAGTGCGGCATTCACATCCAGCCGAAACAGGCGCAGTAACGGGGCGTGCAGCGCGTGGTGGGCGCGCCCGGTTCATTCCCGCGCCTCCTCTTCCGTCCTGGTTTCCTCCTCTTTGCGGCGCGGAACGGGGCCGAGTGACAGCTTGAGCCGGGGCCGCACGCGCTCGAGCGTCCGCATCATCTCCTGCACGGCGCGCGGCACCCGCTCCAGGCGCAGGTACACCCATCCGGTCTCCCGCACGAGCTGCTGCCCGGCGATGCGCGCGCAGAACAGGCGTCCGGCGCGCACCTCCCTCGCGACCGCCTGGTACGGGATGATCGCGATCCCCATGCCGACCTCGACGAGCGCCTTGATGATCTCGACGTTCTCCGTCTCGGTGACGACCTTGGGCGCGATCTGCTCCCGCACGAAGAACGCCTCGATCGCCTTGCGGCTGTTGGAGCCGGCCTCGAAGAGCACGAAGGGCTGGCCGATCAGGTCCTGCGGGGCGATCGGCCTGCGCCGGGCGAGCGGATGCGCGGGCGCGGTCACGAGGAGCAGCTCCTCGCGAAGCACCGGCACGCTGACGAGGTGCGGGTCGTCGATCGGCAGCGTGAGGAGGCCGAGATCGGCGGCGCCCGTGCGCAGCTGGCGCACGAGGCGGGGCGTCGCGCCGGGCGTGAGCTTGACCTCGACGCCGGGATGCTCCTTGCGGAAGGCCTTGAGGAGCGGCGGGAAGACGTAGAGGCAGACCGTCATGCCGCCGACGAGGCGGACCGTGCCGCTGACGCGCTGCTGGCTCTCGAGGATGCTCGCGCGCGTGCGCTCCAGATCCGCGAACATCCGCTCGCTCAGCCCGAGCAGCGTCGTGCCGGCAGGCGTGATGCGGATTCTGCGCCCGAGCCGCAGGAACAGCTGTTCCTGCAGTTCCTCCTCGAGCAGCAGGATCTGGCGGCTGACGGCCGACTGCGACAGGTGAAGCTGCTGGCCCGCGCTCGTGAAGGAGCCGGTCTGCGCGACGGCCCTGAGGATCTCGAGTTGCCGAAGGTCCACGCGTCCTCGCCTCTTCCTGCCAGCGTGCCAGACGTGCGGTCACCGCGGGTGCCCTTCATTCTGCGCGATCGTGGATCGGGCATCAATCACCAATAGTGCATGCCGTCACCTCGATTCATACCAAATTGTCGAAACTACTGCCAGCGCCTGCGCGGCGGCGCACCGTCGCACCTGCCACGCCGCACCGTATTTACACTCTTTCTGCTGCCGATGCGCCGGACGCTCAGACTGGAACCGCCTTGCTCCTCCACGGGCCATTGCCGCGTGCAGGATTGCGGCGACCAGAGGTTTCATGGCCCGACTGCCTGTCTGCGCGTGCGCGTTGATCGTCCTCCTCTCCGCCGCCGGCGGACAAACGGTGGCGGGCGGGGGCAGGCGCCGGAGCCACGCCGCGGCACGCCTGCGGCGCAGGCGCTCCCGTCGAACATCGAGCGTCGCACGCATGCTGGAGCCGGTCGTGGCGCAGCTGCTGCAGCAGTCCGGCACGTTCCGGCAGCAGTGCGCGGCGATCCGGGCGGCGCGGCACGTCCGCGTGCGCATCGGCCGTGGAACGGCGCACCTGGCCGGCTGCGTACGGGCGCGCGCCGGCGACGATCGAGCGACACGTCTGCGGTGCGAATGCGCGCGCGGATCGTCATCGCGAGGCAGACCGACTACGCCGAACTGCTGGCCTACGAGCTCGAGCACGTCCTGGAACAGCTCGAGGGGTGGGATCTCGCGGCGCGCGCGGAGTCCGGGCGACGGCCGCGTCTTTGCCGTCGCCGGCGGGTCGTTCGAAACGGCGCGTGCCACCCAGGCGGGGCTCGCGGCCGCGCGGGAGTTCTACGGACGGCCGGGATCCGATCGTCCGCGGCGCCACGCGCGAGGCGGCGAGCGTGGTGCGCGCCATCGCGGCACGCGCCGCGCGCCCGGGCGATCGCCCCACGCGGACGACGAGGCGCTGAACGAACGGCACGCGGGAAAATCGCCCGCGACGGGCGCCGCCCGGCGGGTCCCGAGGGACCGGCACGGCTCGTAACCCCCCTCCGCAGATCATAACTGCAACTAATACTATCTCTCGAATAATTGTCTTTGTTTATCCAGCGACATTGGGCGATACTGTCTCCCATGCCGCTGCGCCTCGTCGGCCGTGCCGTCGTTGTCGTACCCGTCGGCCGCCGCCTGCGGCGGCCGGGACCGGGGTGACAGGAGCGGCTCGGGAGCGGGATTGCCCCTCGAGGCCGTCACCCCAGCCGGGGGACGGCCTTTTTCGATCTGCAACGGGAGGATGATTGTCGAGCGAGACCCGACCACTGAAGTGGCGCAGCGCCGCGCTGACCGACGGCGCCAGCCGTGCGCCGGCGCGAGCCATGCTCCGCGCGAGCGGGCTGACGGACGTCGATCTCCAGCAGCCCCTCATCGGCGTGGCGAACACCTGGATCGAGATCGGCCCCTGCAATTACCATCTGCGCGAGCTGGCCGCTCACGTCAAGGCCGGCGTCCGCGAGGCCGGCGGCACGCCGCTCGAGTTCAACACGGTCTCGATCTCCGACGGCATCACGATGGGCTGTGAGGGGATGCGCACCTCGCTCATCAGCCGCGAGGTCATCGCGGATTCCATCGAGCTCGTCGCGCGCGGCAACCTCTTCGACGGGCTCGTCGTGCTGGTCGGCTGCGACAAGACGATTCCCGCAGCCGTCATGGCGCTGGCGCGTCTCGACATCCCGGGTCTCGTCCTCTACGGCGGCTCGATCGCCCCGGGACGCTGGCAGGACCGGGACGTGACGATCCAGGACGTCTTCGAGGCGGTCGGCGCGCATGCCGCGGGTACGCTGAGCACGGAGCAGCTCGACCTGCTCGAGCGCCAGGCCTGCCCGGGCGCCGGGGCCTGCGGCGGTCAGTTCACCGCGAATACCATGGCGACGGTGTGCGAGGTGCTCGGCATCGCGCCGTTCGGCAGCGCCAGCGTCCCGGCCACCGATGCCAACAAGGCGGCGGTCGCCCGGCGCGCGGGAACGCTCGTGATGGATGTCCTGGCCCGCGGCCTGCGGCCGCGCCAGATCATCACGCGCGCGGCGATCGAGAACGCCATCGCCGCCGTCGCCGCGACCGGCGGCTCCACGAACGCCGTGCTGCACCTGCTGGCCATCGCGCGGGAAGCGGATGTCGCCCTCGACATCGACGATTTCGATCGCATCAGCGCGCAGGTGCCCCTGCTCGCCGACCTGAAGCCGGGCGGCCGCTTCGTGGCGCACGATCTGCACCGCGCCGGCGGCATCCCGCTCGTGGCACGGCGCCTGCTCGAGGGGGGTTTCCTGCACGCCGACACGCTCACCGTGACGGGCCGCACGCTCGGGGACCACGCGCGCGAGGCCCTGGAGACGCCAGACCAGGCGGTCGTGCGGCCGCTCTCCGCACCGCTGAAGCCGACCGGCGGCCTCGTGATCCTCAAGGGCAACCTCGCACCCGAAGGCTGCGTCGTCAAGGTCGCCGGCTACGACCTGCGCACGCACGCCGGCCCGGCACGCGTCTTCGACAGCGAGGAGCTCGCGTTCGAGGCGGTGCGCGCCGGCGCGATCCGTCCCGGCGACGTGGTCGTGATCCGCTACGAGGGCCCGAGCGGCGGCCCGGGCATGCGCGAGATGCTCGGCGTGACGGCGGCCATCGTCGGCGCCGGGCTGGGGGACTCGGTGGCGCTCATGACCGACGGGCGGTTCTCCGGCGCCACGCGGGGTCTCATGGCCGGGCACGTCGCCCCGGAAGCGGCGCGGGGCGGTCCCATTGCCGCGGTGCGTGACGGCGACACGATCCGGTTCGACCTCGTCGCGCGAACGCTGAGCGTCGATCTGACCGATGCCGAGATCGCCGCGCGGCTGGCACAGGTCCCGCCGCCGCCGCTCCGGATGCCGTCGGGCGTCATGGGCAAGTACGCACGGCTGGTGTCGTCGGCCGCACAGGGCGCGGTGACCGCATGAAACAGGATGGGAGTGCAAATCCGATGAAGCGAACCGGCGCACAGATCTTGTGGGAATGTCTCGTCCGCGAGGGCGTGACGACGGTGTTCGGGTATCCGGGCGGCGCCATTCTGCCCGCCTACGACGCCATGCTGGACTATCCGATCCGGCACGTGCTCGTCAGGCACGAGCAGGGGGCCACGCACATGGCCGACGGCTACGCGCGAGCGAGCGGCCGGGTCGGCGTGGCGATCGCGACGTCGGGGCCCGGCGCCACCAACATGGTCACCGGCATCGCCACGGCAATGATGGACTCCTCGCCCATCGTCTGCATCACCGGGCAGGTCGGCAGCAAGCTGATCGGGAGCGATGGCTTCCAGGAGACCGACATCACCGGCGTCACGCTGCCGGTCACCAAGCACAACTACCTCGTGACCCGCGCGCAGGACATCGCGCCCGCCGTGCGCGAAGCCTTCCACATCGCGCAGAGCGGACGGCCGGGCCCCGTCCTGATCGACATCACGAAGGACGCCCAGCAGAGCTTCTGCGAGTTCGACTGGGACAGCGCGGCGCCCAAGCCGCACGCGCGCCCCGAGCGGATCATGAATCCCGCGTCGATCAGCCGGGCGCTCGACCTCATCAACTCGGCCGAGCGGCCCGTGATTCTCGCCGGGCACGGCGTGATCCTGGCCAACGCCTCCTCCACCGTCCGGCAGTTTGCCGAGCGCGCGCAGATTCCGATCGCCATGACCCTGCTCGGCATCGGCGGCGTCCCCGCGTCGCATCCGCTGAACCTCGGCATGATGGGCATGCACGGCGAGGCCTGGGTGAACACCGCCATCCAGGAGGCCGACCTCCTGCTGGCGTTCGGCATGCGCTTCGACGACCGCGTCACCGGCAACCTGAAGACGTACGCGCCGAACGCCCGGAAGGTCCACATCGACATCGACCCGGCCGAGATCGGCAAGAACGTCGGCGTGGACGTCGGCCTCGTGGGCGACCTGCGCGAGGTGCTCCAGGGCCTGCTGCCCGACGTCGCGCCCGGGCAGCGCACCGCATGGCTCCGCCACATCGACGAGATGAAAGGCGAGGTCGCCGTCCGCGACATCAAGAACCTGCCAGACGATGGCCACCTCTATGCGGCGCACGTCATCAACGACCTGTGGCGGGCGACCAGCGGCAAGGCTATTGTCGTCACCGACGTCGGCCAGCACCAGATGTGGGAGGCGCAGTACTACCACCACGACGATCCGCGCACGCTCATCACATCGGGCGGCCTCGGGACGATGGGCTTCGCGCTGCCCGCAGCGATTGGCGCCAAGATGGCGAGGCCCGACGCCGAGGTCTGGGTCGTGGCAGGCGACGGCGGGTTCCAGATGACCATGCCGGAGCTGGCGACGATTGCGCAGGAGAAGCTCGACATCAACGTCGCGATCATCAACAACGGGTACCTGGGCATGGTGCGGCAGTGGCAGGAGTTCTTCTACGAGCGCCGCTATGCCGCGACGCCGCTGCTCAGCCCGGACTTCGTGAAGCTGGCGGAGGCGTTCGGGCTCGCCGGCGCCGCGATCACCAAGCGCGCGGAGGTCGTGCCGGCCATCGAGTCCGCCCGGCAGCACGCCGGCACGGTGGTGCTGGAGTTCCGCGTCGAGCAGGAAGACACCGTCTACCCGATGGTCCCGGCCGGCGCCGACCTGCACGCCATGATTCGCCGCCCGAGCCCGCTCGTGGAAACCGCGGAGGACGCCTGATGAAGCCCCATACGTTCGTGGTGACGGTCGAGGACCTGCCGGGAGTCCTGAACCGGATCTCGTCGCTGTTCCGGCGGCGCGGCTACAACATCGAATCGCTGACGGTCGGCCATACCGAGCGGCCCGGCGTGTCCCGGATGACGCTGGTGGTCCTGACCGACGGGCCGGGCGCCGAGCGGTTCGAGGCGAACCTGTACAAGCTGGTGAACGTGATCTCGGTGGCCGACATCACCGACATTCCGGCCGTCTTCCGCGACCTCGCGATGATCAAGGTCGCCGCGCCGCCCGAGCGGCGCCCGGAGATCGTCCACCTGGCCGAGGTCTTCCGCGCGCGCATCGTCGATCTCTCGCCCGATTCGGTGACCATCGAGATCACCGGTGGCGAGGACAAGATCGACGGGCTGCTGGACGTGCTGCAGCCCTACGGCGTGCTGGAGATGGCGCACAGCCACGATCCGCAGGTGTCCTACTCGGTGTAACGGAGATCAACTCCCACATTTCCACTCCCAACTCCCCAGGCGACACGATCGGACCAGCTGGGTGAAAGTCGTTCCGCACGGGCAAGGTCGCCGCGGCTCTCGCCCCAGGCCGCCAGCCTCTCGAAGTTGGGAGTTGGGAGTTGGGAGTTGGGAGTTGACGTCTTTCAAGGAGACACGATGTCCAGCACGAACGGCCCGACGATGTACTACGACAACGACGCAGACCTGTCGCGCATCCGCGGCAGGAAGGTGGCGGTGATCGGCTACGGATCGCAGGGACACGCCCACTCGCTCAACCTGAAGGACAGCGGCGTCGAGGTGTGCGTCGGTCTGCCGGAGACGAGCCGCTCGCTCGAGAAGGCGCGGCAGGCGGGGCTCACGGTGAAGTCCGTGGCCGAGGCCGCGGCATGGGCGGACGTCGTGATGATTCTGGTCCCCGATCATGCGGCCGCAGGCCTCTACACGAACGAGATCGCGCCGCACATGACGGCGGGCAAGATGCTGATGTTCGCGCACGGGTTCAACATCCGCTTCGGCACGATCACCCCCTCGGCCGACGTGGACGTCACGATGATCGCGCCGAAGTCCCCCGGTCACCGGGTGCGCGAGCTCTACGTGGAGGGTGGCGGGACGCCGGCCCTCCTCGCCGTGCACCAGGATGCAACGGGGCACGCGCGGGCGGTGGCGCTGTCCTACGCGAAGGCGATCGGCGTCACGCGCGCGGGAGTGATCGAGACGACGTTCGCCGAGGAAACCGAGACGGACCTGTTCGGCGAGCAGGTGGTCCTGTGCGGGGGCACGAGCGCGCTCGTCAAGGCGGCGTTCGAAACGCTGGTGGACGCAGGCTATAAGCCGGAGATTGCCTATTTCGAGTGCCTGCACGAGCTGAAGCTGATCGTCGACCTGATGTACCGGGGCGGCCTGAACTACATGCGCTACTCGGTCAGCGACACGGCGGAGCACGGCGACTACACGGGCGGCCCGCGGATCGTCACCGACGAGACCCGCGCGACGATGCGGCAGATGCTGAAGGAGATCCAGGACGGCACGTACGCGCGCAGCTGGATCGGCGAGAACGAGAAGGGACGCCCCTGGTTCAACGAGACGCGCACCCGCGAGCAGGATCAGCTGCTCGAGCAGGTCGGCGCCAGGCTGCGTGCGATGATGCCCTTCCTCGATCCGGTCACGATCAAGCCGGGCGGCGTCGCCGTCTGACGTTCTGCCGACCGCAGGACACAGGCTCCTCTCTCGTTCGCAGCACCGTTCGAAGCCCGATCCGTGGCGTCCGACGGTCGCTGCGGGCCGCACGTGCGCACGTCGCACGCGCACGTCCGTGCTTTCTCTGCCTCATACAATCGTGTAGGCTAGAAAGGCATGTCCAACACGACCGTCGGCACGACCCGGGACCATACCAACGAAATCCGCCGTCTGTCGACGCTGCTCGAAGTCAGCCAGGCGCTCTCCGGCGTCCTCAACCCGAAGGCCGCCCTGCAGTCGGTGCTCGATCTGCTGGAGCGGCGCCACCAGGTGGTGGGGGGCACCGTCTTTCTCCAGGACGGCGAGTCGCGGGAGATTCATGCGGAGGCATCCACGGGGCCGCGGCTCGCCCAGCGCGGGCGCGGTCGCGGCGGCGAGGGGACCACCGAGCGCGTCATCGACACCGGCAAGCCCGTCGTCGTGCCGCGCGTCAGCCAGGAGCCCTCGCTGGCGTTGAACGGCGGCGACCGGATGCGCGCCGGCCGGGAGCTGACGTATCTCGCCGTCCCCATTGCGGTCGGCCGCAGGCCGGGCGGCACGCTCGAGGTGATCCTGCCGTTCAAGAGCGACCGCGACTACCAGCGCTCCCTCGAGTTCTACCGCGTTGTCGCCTCGATGATCGCGCAGGCGCTCAAGCTGCGCCGGAGCGTGGAGGCGGACCGCACGCGGCTCACCGAGGAGAACGAGCACCTGCGCGACGAGCTGCGCGACAAGTATGCCTTCCGCAACATCATCGGGAACAGCGCGTCGATCCAGCAGGTGTACGAGCAGGTGGCGCAGGTCGCCCGCACCAACACGACCGTGCTCATCCGCGGGGAATCCGGCACCGGCAAGGAGATGATCGCGCACGCGATCCACTACAACTCGCCGCGCGCGAAGAAGCCGTTCATCAAGGTGAGCTGCGCCGCGCTGCCGGAGTCGCTCATCGAGTCCGAGCTGTTCGGATACGAGAAGGGGGCGTTCACCGGCGCGCAGGGATCGAAGAAGGGGCGCTTCGAGCTCGCCGAGGGAGGGACCCTGTTCCTCGACGAGATCGGCGACGTGAGCCTCTCGACGCAGGTCAAGCTGCTGCGCGTCCTGCAGGAGCGCGAGATCGAGCGCCTGGGCGGCACGTCGAGCATCCGCATCAACGTCCGCCTGATCGCCGCCACGCACCGGCCGCTCGAGCAGCTCATGGAGGACGGGCGCTTCCGCGCCGACCTGTTCTACCGCCTGGCGGTGTTCACCATCTTCGCCCCGCCCCTGCGGGAGCGGAAGCCCGACATCATGCTCCTCGCGGATCACTTCCTGGAGAAGTACTCGCGCGAGCACGGCAAGGCGATCCGCCGCATCTCGACGCCGGCGATCGACATGCTGACGAGCTACCATTGGCCGGGCAACGTCCGCGAGCTCGAGAACACCATCGAGCGCGCGGTGCTCGTCTGCGACGGCGGCGTCGTCCACGGCCACCACCTGCCGCCGACGCTGCAGACGGCCGAAGCGTCCGACACGACGGTCCGTCAGTCGCTCGCCGAGAGCGTCGAGGCGTTCGAGCGCGACATCCTGCAGGATGCGCTGAAGACGAGCCGCGGCAGCTGCGCGCGTGCCGCGCGGCTCCTCGGGACGACCGAGCGCATTTTCAACTACAAGGTGCGCAAGTACGGCCTGGACGTGAAGCGGTTCAAACCGTGAGGCGGCGGCTCTCGGCTCTCAGAGCCCGAAAGCATGCGTCAACTTCCGATGCTCAACTCCCAACCCCCAAGCAGTTCCGGATCGACACGTTCCGGACATGGTCAACTTGGGAGTTGGGGGTTGGGAGTTGCATTTCTTCATACGCTCAGCGCTCAGCCCTGTGGGGGCGGCGACGTCAGGGCGGCCATCACTTCGCGCAGCAGGTACCGCACGCCCTCGACGCCGTCCCACGGACCCGATTCGTACTCGAGCGCGAACTTCCCCTTGAAACCGCTGGCCATCATGATCCGCGTCGAGCGCTGGACGTCGTTGTTGGTCCACCGATCCCAGTACTTCGCGTGCACGGTGGTGTGCGCGTAGGGGGCCACGGCCTCGAGGCCGCTGAAGAGCACGTACTCGTGCTCCCAGTTGGCATAGTCCGGGCTGGCTTCGCAGAACGGGTGGTTGACCTCGTCCAGGATGATGCGCATGTTCGCCGGGTTCGCCGTCAGCCCCCAGTGGTTCTCGAGCGTGACCTTCACGCCGCGCGTCGCGCCGTAGTCAGCCATCTCCTTGAACGACGCGATGCAGGTCCGCAGGTACGGGACGATCTCGTCGTTTCTCGGGTAGCCGTCGGGTCCCTTGGTGGCGCTCGGCAGG
>Ga0299913_10001027_pt1 | contig 19615 bp, 17 predicted proteins | sample RVTome_9_FD_201360 | JGI IMG/M metagenome (GOLD analysis project Ga0299913, IMG submission 201360) | Soil microbial communities from uranium-contaminated site in the Upper Colorado River Basin, Wyoming, United States - RVT155D38 (version 2) ... | reverse complement strand
TCGTCGACGACGACGACACCGAGCACGAGGACAACATCAACCGCCTGGCCGCCTCGGGCATCACGCTCGGCTGCGACGTCAACCTGTTCTGCGTCAAGGGTCAGGTGACCCGCGGCCAGCTGGCCTCATTCGTCAGCCGCGGCCTGGCGGGCTGAGCAGTCGTGCGGCGGCGCGGGCTGACTGGGACCTCGGGCAGATCCAGCCCGTCAGCGGTGCATCCAGGTGTCGCCCTCCAGCCCGGTGAGCACCGCGTCGCCCGCGCGGATCGCGGTGCTGATGCGCTCGTCGCCGGTGTGGACCAGGTACCGGGTGTAGGGGACCAGCATGGTCCTGTTGTCGAACGCATCGGCGACGATCGTGCGGGCGTCGGCCCGCCCGTACACGGCGACGGCTCCGGCCTGCTGCGCTTCGTGCAGCAGCTGACGCATGACCTGCGCGGCCCCGCTGGCCGGCGCGATCATCTGGACGACCTGCCAGATGCCCACCTGATGGTGCATCGCGACGTACCAGCCCAGCACGGCCCCGTCGGCGTCGCGCACCAGTCGCCTGACGGCGCGCCCGCGGCTGCGTACCTGGTCCAGCTCGCAGAACATGAAGTCCAGGAAGGCACGGTCGTAGTCGGGCACCAGGCGGGCGCCGTCCACCATGCGCGGCAGTTGGTCGAGCATGGCGTCGGCATCCAGGGGTTCGGACCGCAGCCCCGGCGACGCCACCCGCAGGCCGGTGATCGCCAGCGGCGGGGTCCACCCGCGGGCCGGAGCCGCCGGCCGGAGCGAGGTGGTGGGCACGCCGCCGAGCCGGTGGCGCAGCAGCGCCAGCCCGAGGCGGACGGGTCGCAGCGGCCGCGCCCAGGCCAGCGACCCGATCGGCAGCACGAACCCGCCGAGCCGGAACCACATCGCGCTCGTGGCGTCGCGTGCCGAGTCGGTGATCGTGACGTCCTGCGGGCCGTCCAACATGCGCTTGAGCAGGAACGCGCCGATGCCGGGGACGCCCGCGTCGGGGTCGGCGACCAGTGAGCTGCTGCAGGTCAGCCGGACCGAGGTGCCGTCGAGGGCCATCCTGCGGGTTGCTGCGCCGATGAAGCCCAGGATGCGCCCGCCTGGTCCCTCCCAGACCAGGGAGGGAGTGTCGGGGTCGGACCAGGGGTGGTCCTTGAAGATCCGCGTGAAGCTGGCCACGAGGTCGGCCCGCCTCGACGTCGCGCTGTAGCCGAACGCCCGGGTCAGCAGCGGCACGACCTGTGGCATGTCGGAGGCCCGCAGCGGGCGGATCCCGGTCATGACGTGCTGCTCGCACGCGTCGACGCCGCCGGGTCGATCCGGTGGTTCCACGCGCGGATGCGCTCGTGCACCGCGGGCGTGTTGTCGATCCGCTGCGGCTCGTGACCCGAGAACGCGTAGTACATGTACCGGTCGACGTCGGCGTCGTGCCACTCCGTCATGATGCGGTCGAGCTCGGTGGCCGACGGCATCTTGGCCCAGTCGTTGCCGAAGGCCTGGACCACCCCCATGATCCGGTCCAGTCCCGCCGCGCGCGCCGCGGCGACCTCGGCGGCGATCCCACCGCGACGGCAGCCGTCCTGCCTGGTGCAGGGATACACGACGAGACCGACGATGTCGGCCGCGCCACGCCACGCGGCGTAGTGGCGCGTCTGCGACGTGTCGAGGGTGACCAGCGTCGACACGCCCGGCGCCGTGCGTTCGATCAACCGCCGGCGGGCCTCGTGGGCGGCGATCGCGTTGGAGCATCCGTCGTGCCCTGATCCCGCGCGCGGCTCGTCGGACAGCTGGATCGCATACAGCGCCGGGTGGTCACGGACCGCACGGACCCAGTACGCGACCGACGCGTCGGACATCTCGAAGGTGCAGCTCGAGCGCAGCCATCCGCCGGTCCAGAGGATGCCGCGCATGCCGTCGTCTTCGATGACGTCGAGGTCGTGCGGCGCGGACCACGCGGCGATGTTCGTGCCGCTGAACCCGAACCCGCGCAGCGCTCGCGGATCGCCGCTGCTGTAGGCGCCGGCGAACGGGACGGCGGTCGCGGTCGCCCAGACCCCGGCGACGGTGGCCGCGACGCCGACGAGCAGCGCGGCGAGCACGGCGACGCCGCCGGTCCGCAGGATGCGGGAGCCCACGGCTCACCCACCTCCCACGTGGCGGGGGACGCCGGCGTGTCGCGGTCCGTCGGTCCCGCGGGTCGCGGCGGTATCGTTGGGTCCCAGGCGCGGCCCGTTGCGGGGGGCAGCGATCGGTGACAGCGCGTGGACACGTTCGAGCGGGCCAGCCGGCAGCGGCGGTGGCGGTCGGTGCTGCGGGCCGCAGTGGTGCGGGCCGGGCTGTATCCCAACGCCAGGGTGAACCGGATCGCGCGGCAGGTGTGGCCACGTGGCTACCTGCGGCTGGCGGGCATGCCGCCGGACTGGTCGATCGGTCTCCTGGAGGGCTCGTCGCCGTTCGACCTGCACGCCCACGGTGCGGTGCCCAGCCCAGTGATCCGTAGCGCCGACGTCGCCGACGTCCCCGCGCTGCTGGTCGCCGACCCGTTCGCGCTGCACCTCGACGGTCGCTGGCACGTGTACTTCGAGGTCGTCAACGCCCGCAGCGCCAAGGGCGAGATCGCGCTGGCGACGAGCACGGACCTGCGCGCATGGACGTACGAGGGGGTTGTGCTGTCCGAGCCGTTCCACCTGTCGTACCCGTTCGTCTTCGAGTGGGACGGCGCGCTGCACATGGTGCCGGAGACGTGGGAGTCCGGGACCGTGCGCCTGTACCGCGCGACGCGGTCGCCGGCGGACTGGGAGCTCGTCGACGTCCTGCTGCGCGGGCCGGTGCTCCTCGACTCGACGCTCGTACGGCACCGGGACCGGTGGTGGATGTTCTCCGAGACCAACGCCAGCCACGGCTACGACACGCTGCGCCTGTTCGGCGCCGACCGGCTCACCGGACCGTGGCAGGAGCACCCCCTGAGCCCGATCGTGCGCGGCGACGCCCGCATCGCCCGTCCGGCCGGGCGTGTGGTCGAGCACGCCGACGCGCTCGTCCGCTACACCCAGGACTGCCACGGCCGCTACGGGCAGCGGGTGCGCGCGTTCGAGATCCACGAGCTGTCCCCCGACCGGTATGCCGAGCACCCGGTCGACCTGCGCCTGCACCCCGGGTCGTGGGGTGTGACGGCGATGCACCACGTCGACGCCCACCGGCTCAGGAACGGACGGTGGTTGGCGTTCGTCGACGGTCATTGACCGTGCGTCCGTCGATGCGGCGGAACACCCCCCGCACGGGGGCGACGCTCTGGGAGACCGCGTACCGGTCGACCACCCGCCGCCGGGCCTGCGCGCCGATCGCGGCCCGCAGCTGCGGGTCGTCGGCGAGGGTCGCCAGCACGTCGGCGAGCGCGGCCGGATCGCGCGGTGGGACGAGCACGCCGGCGCCACCGTCGACGGCCTCGCGGCACCCGCGGACGTCGGTCGTGACGCACGCCAGCCCCGTCGCCATCGCCTCCAGCAGCGACACCGGCATCCCCTCGCGGTGGGAGGGCAGCACGAACACGTCGGTCGCGCGCAGCAGGTCCGGGACGTCGTGGCGCCGCCCGAGCAGCATGATGCGCTCCCCGGCCCGGGAGCGGGTCACGAACTGCCGCACCCACGCCCCGGTCGTGTGGTCACGCTCTGAGCTGTGCTGCTCCCCGATGATGACCAGGCGCGCGTGCGGCCGTGCGGCGGCGATCGCGTCGAACGCGACGAGGAGCTCGCGCACGCCCTTCTCGCCGACCAGTCGGCCGACGAACGTGACGACGGTCGCGTCGGGCTCGGGCGCGAGGCGCGCCCGCAGCTCCGCGACGTCCGGGTCGGTGGCGGGGTGCTGCGGCGAGAACCGTTCGGTGTCGATGCCGACGCCCGGGGCGTGGATGATGTCGCCGGGGTCGGGGCGGAACCGCTGCCGCCGAGCGAGCCGCAGGTCCTCTTCGTTGATGGTCACGACGACGTCGGTCAGGTGCCGGCAGAAGGTCCGCTCCAGCCAGCGGGCGGCCCTGTACGTGCGACCCGCCATGCCCTCGTGGAAGTAGAAGCCGTGGGCGTGGTAGATCACGGTCGGCACCCGCGCGAGCCGCGCAGCGACGCGCGCCTGCATCGACACGAGCGGGCCATGGACGTGCACCACGTCGAAGCGCTCGCGGCGCAGGTACCGGGCGAGGCGGAGCACGTCAACGGTCACCGAGCCGATGCTGATCCGCCGCGCGGCGGGGATCTCGTGGAACGCGTAGCCGTCGCCGAGGTAGTGCTGCAGGTAGGTGCCGCCGCGATCGAACCGGCACGCCGCCACCACCTCGTGGCCGTCGGCGCGCAGCGCCCGGAACAGCGGCGCGAGGAAGTTGTAGGTCAGCTCGACGTTGGACAGCTCGCAGATCCTCACCGTGTGACCTCTGCCGCCAGCGGTTCCCGGCGCAGCAACGTCGCGAGGTCGGCGGGGCGCAGCAGGCGGTGGCCGTGGGCACGCAGGCGGGCGATGTCGTCGCGGGTGGGCTCGCCCCGGTAGGTCCGTTGCGAGGCGTCCTGTGGCTCGCCCGGGATCGTGCCCTCGCGCAGGCACCGGGCGATGGCGTCGACCAGCAGCGGACCGGCACGGCGGCACTGCGTCGAGAACAGCGCGAACACCGATGTGGCCGGCCCGATCGGGACCTCCCTCTGCGCGACGATGCGGCCGGCGTCGAACCGTTCGACCATCTCGTGGACGGTCACGCCGGTCCGCGGCTCGTCGTCGGCGAGGACGTGGATGTAGGTGCAGACGCCGGCGTACCGCGGCAGCAACGACGAGTGGACGTTCAGTGACCCGACGGTGGGGATGTCCAGCACGTCGTTGCCGATGCGGTACGGGCAGGAGAACGACAGGACGATGTCGGGTGCGAAGGCGCGCAGCGCGGCGCGCGGCTCGTCGTCGTTGATGTTGCGCACGACGTCGACCGGCACGCCCAGCGCGGTCGCGGTCGGGGCGACGAAGAACGGTCGGCGCAGCACGATCTGGGCGAGCGCGGGCAGGCCGTAGGTCGCGACCTTGTAGGCGAAGTAGCGCAGCCCCCAGCGGCGCACGAGGTCGCGGAGCTCGACCAGCCGGTTGCCGTGCTGCCGACGCAGCCCGGTCGTCACGAAGACGCGGTGCTCGTAGGACGATGCGGTCCGCGCCAGCAGGTGGCGCAGCGCCAGGTTGGCGAAGTGGTTGCCGTTCGTCACGATCGCCACGCGGGGTCGAGCCGCGGCCGCCGCGTGGGCCGCCGGGGCGGCATCCGGCTGCGCGCGTCCGTGGGTCGTCCCGGAGCGTTCGTCCGGGTCCGCGGAGCGGACGTCCGTCGTCCCGACACCGACCGGTGTCGCGACACGGACCGGCGGCACCCGTTCGTCGTCGACGAACGCCCGGAGCAGCGTCCGCGCGATGACCCCCAGATCGGCCCGCCAGGTGCGCTCCCGCAGGTACGCGAGGTTGAGCTCCAGCTTGGACGGCATGATGTGCTCGACGTAGGTGGCCCGCGGATCGGCGGCGGCGGCCAGCAGTTCCTCCTCGCGGTAGAAGGCGAGGCTCGCGGGATCAGTGATCCCCGGCGGCACCGCGAGGACGGCCCGCTGCGCGGGCGTGTACAGGCGCACGAACTCGGCGACCTCGGGCCGCGGTCCGACGAGGCGCATGTGACCACGCAGCACGTTGATCAGCTGCGGGAGCTCGTCGAGCTTGTGACGCCGCAGGGCCGCCCCCACAGGTGTGACCCGGGGGTCGCGGGCGCCGACCGTCAGCGCGCCGCCGCGCCGGTCGGCGTCGACGTACATCGTCCGCAACTTCAGCATCGTGAACGGCGTACCGTCGACGCCGATGCGCTGCTGGCGGAACAGCGCCGGGCCGGGACTCGACGACCGGACGAGCAGGGCGAGCACCGCCAGCAGCGGCGACAGGATGATCAGCCCGGCCGTCACCGCGACGACCTCCAGCGTTCGTGGCAGTCCCGTGCCGAAGACGTCGGCGTGGCTGTGTTCCGCCGGTGCGGTCGCCGTGGCGGTCACGATGACGCGTCGGGGCCGGCGCTGCTGCGCGTCGCGATCGGGATCGGTTCGGACATGTGGCGGGCGGACCGGCGCGTCAGGTAGTCCAGCGTGGTGCCGAGCCCCCGCAGGTTGTTGAACCGCTCGTCGCCGATGTTCGCAAAGGCGCCTCCCTCGAGTGCCGCCTTGAGCTCGAGGATGCCGTCGAGGATGGTGTGGTCGGGCTCGAAGCCGAGGACGCGCCGGATGCGCGCGAACGACACCCGGTAGTTGCGGGCATCTGCGGTGTCGGCGTCCACCACGACCTGCAGGTCGGGCACGAGGTCGCTCAGCAGGTCGCCGAGCGCACCGATCTGCAGGTTCTGGTCGTCGCTTCCGACGTTGAACGTCTCGCCGCGGACGACGTCCATCGGTGCGGCGAGCACCAGCGCGATGGCCTTGGCGACATCGGCGACGTGGACGAACGGGCGCCACTGGCTGCCGCCGTGGATCATGATCGTGCCGTCGGTGAGCGCTCGGGCGGTCAACGTGTTGATGACCAGATCGAACCGTGCCCGTGGCGACAGCCCGTACAGGGTCGCGAACCGCAGGTTCGTGGGCGCGAACTTGTCGTCGACCATCTCGTTGAGGATCTGTTCGCCGTCGATCTTGGTCTGCGCGTACAGCGACACCGGGCTCAGCGTCGAACGTTCGTCCAGCAGCAGGTCGCTGGCGCCGTAGACGCTGCAGCTCGACGCGAACACCAGCCGCGACACCCCGAACCCCCGCGCGACCTCGGCGATCATGCGGGTCGCCGTGGTGTTGATCTGTCGGGTCAGCTCCTCGTCGACCGCGCACGCGGGATCACCGACGAGGCCGCCGAGGTGCACCACGGCGTCCTGGTGCTCCGTTGCCGCTACGACGGCCCTGACGTCGCGGAAGTCACCCTCGATGAGGTGGAAGCGCGGGTGCGACAGCACGCCGCGGATGCCCTCGTCGCCGTACAGCAGCGCGTCGAGCACCGTGACCTCGTAGCCGTTGCGCAGCATGCGACGGACCAGCATCGATCCGATGTAGCCGGCACCGCCGATGACCAGCACGCTGCGGACCCTGCGTCTCGCCGGCCGGCTGCTGTGGGGCGCCTCCGTCAGCACGGTCGTGCGCCACAGGCCTGCGGCGAGGCGCGCGCCGCCGACGACGACGAGCGTCAGCAGGCCCGCGGCGATCCAGACGGGTCGTGGCAGGAACTCGGTGAGGCCGAACAGCAGGTACATGAGCGCGGCGACGACGAGGTAGGCGATCGTGACCGCCTGCGCGATGATGACCGCCTTGTAGCGGCCCCGGTACGCCCGGCCGCGCGTGTAGAAGCCGAAGGCGGCGAAGCAGGTGAGCGTGACGACGGTCACCAGCGGCGAGCTGGCGAGGTAGCCGGCGAGCAGCGCGCGGGCCTGGGGCATGCCGTCGACGCCGGTCGCCGGCGGATCGGTTCCCAGCACCACGACACCGAGCCGGACGGCGAACGCGATGCCGAGCGCGAGGTTGACGAGCAGGGCGTCGGCGAGCACGCGTTGCACCGCTTCCCAGCGCAGGTGCGATGGAGCACGCCGCAGTTGATCACCGATGTGCGAGCTCACGCGCTGGAGCGCTGCGCGTCGCGTCATGTCGACCTTCCCCCGCTCCCCGGACGACGTGCGGTGCAGCAGGCACATCAGGCCCCGGTGGCGCGGATTGCTGTTTCCCGCCGATGGCGTCCGTCGCCGGTCGTATGAGGATGAGTTGCCATGTTCACCCTCCGAGTAGAACCGAGTATTGCTTCTTCAAGAGTCGCGTTGCAACCCCGTGGGAGGAGGAAGATTCGTGATACCCGGAGAGTGAAGTATTGACTACGCATGGCCATCATTCATGACGCTACTGATCATCGATGTTTGCGACTCCAGCACGTTGACGCATGAACACCGCACTACTCGACGATTGTTCACCGTAGGCCACCGGAGTTGACAGTGGTGCCATGCAGGTACCGTGCGCATCACATTGTGAATCAGCTGTCGAATTTGATCTTGCAAGTGCATCAACGCTCGAATAGCATCTTCGCCGCCAGGGCGGGGAGTTATGAAAAGAGCTGGGACCGGGGCCGCGTGGGGTGCAGGTGTCGCGGTTCGTGCGGTTCGTGCGGTTCGTGCGGTTCGGACTCGACGGCCTGTACTGGGGCGGGGGAGCACCCTGCGCATCGACGGCGCTCGACGGCGGGTGAATGCATGTCACTGAGAGTTCTGCACGCGGTGAGAGGGCTCTTTCCGAGCGGGGTGACGATCGTCACGACGACCGATCGCACGGGCCGGCCCCACGGGTTCACGGCCAGCTCGTTCACGTGGCTGTCGCTGGCCCCGCCGCTTGTCGCCGTCTCGCTGGCCCGAACGGCGCATTGCCTCCCGGTGTTCTGCGCGACCGAGGGATTCGTCGTCAACGTGCTCCACACCGGTCACCGTGATCTGGCGCTGCGCTTCGCGTCGAAGGGTGAGGACAAGTTCCGCGGCGGTGAGTTCACGTGTGACGACGGTGACCTTCCCCGGCTGCGCGATGCACTCGCGGTGCTCGTGTGCCGGGCGCTTCGTCGGCCCGACGGTGGCGATCACATCCAGCTCGTCGGCGAGGTCGTGGCGCATTCGACGGATACCACGCGGCGACCGATGGTCCAGTACCGCAACGCGTTCCACGAGTTGGCACGTGTCGAGCACGCTCCTTCACACCCCCGGCACCCGACCGATCACGACCGCGACATGCTGCACGGCGCGGCGGCGCTGACAGACCGAGGCGTCGCCGCCGGCGAAGGGGAAGCGCAATGACGGCGACGGGCGATCTCCGGATCTTCTCGACCAGTCCCATGTCATCGAAGACAGTGGACCGCGAGTACCTGCAGCGTGTCGCCGACGTCGCCCGCTGGAGCGAGGAGGCGGGGTGCGAGGGCACGCTGGTCTACACCGACAACAGCCTGGTCGACCCGTGGCTGACCGCGCAGGTGATCCTCGACAGCACGACCCGCCTGTGCCCGCTCGTCGCCGTCCAGCCCGTGTACATGCATCCGTACACGGCCGCCAAGATGGTGGCCTCGCTCGGCTACATGCACGGCCGTCGCCTGTGGCTCAACATGCTCGCCGGGGGGTTCCGCAACGATCTGCTCGCGCTCAACGACCCGACCCCGCACGATGAGCGCTACGAACGCACGGTCGAGTACACCGACATCATCACCGGCCTGCTCGACGACGAGGGACCGCTCACCGTCGACGGGCGCTACTACACGGTGACCAACCTGCGCATGACGCCGGCGCTGCCGTTCGAGCTGCGGCCGGGGGTCATGATCTCGGGCTCGTCCGACGCCGGGCTGGCCGCGGCCCGGCGGCTCGGCGCCCTGGCCGTGCAGTATCCCAGGCCTCCCGGACAGGAGGAGTCGTTGCGCGGCATCGGGGTCGACATCGGCTTCCGCATCGGCATCATCGCACGCGACGACGCCCACGAGGCGTGGCGGGTGGCCAACGACCGGTTCCCGCCGGACCGCAAGGGCCAGATCGCCCACAAGTTGGCGACGGCCGTGTCCGACTCGCAGTGGCACCACCAGCTGGCGCAGCTCGACGAGCGGCCCGCCTCCGAGCTCAGCCCGTACTGGCTCGGACCGTTCCACAACTACAAGACGTTCTGCCCCTACCTGGTCGGCGACTACGCACGCGTCGCCACGGAGGTGGCCAGGTACATCGACCTGGGCGCGACGGCGTTCGTGCTGGACATCCCGCCGTCGCGTGAGGAGCTGGCACACATCCGGGCCGTGTTCGACCACGCCCGGCAGCTGGCGGGCGCCGTCGAAGGGGTCGCGTGATGGCCGACCTGCTGCAGCACTACGTCACCCGACGCGCCGAGCAGGACGCGGACGCGGTGGCGCTCGTCATGGACGACGAACGGCTGACCTACGCCGACCTCGAGGTCGCCGGCGACCGGCTGGCCAACCTCCTGATCGACGTCGGCTGCGTGCACGGTGACCGCGTCGCGCTGCTGACCACGAAGTCCCCCGCGGCCGTGACGGCGATGGTCGGTGTGCTCAAGGCCGGATGCGCCTACGTGCCGATCGACGTCGACAGCCCGGCGTCGCGCATCGCGCACGTCCTGCGCGCCGCCGAGCCGCGGGTCCTGCTGGCGGACCGGCGTGCGACCGCGCTGCTCGACGACCTGGTCGGGGATCCGTCCTCGCCGGTGATCGGTGCGATCGACGAGGACCGCATGTCCGGCCGGGAGTGGGCGTCGACGTTCGGCCGTGCCGAGTGGGACGCCCACGACGCGACGTCGCCGTCGATCTCCGCCTCCGACGGCGACGTCGCGCACCTGCTGTTCACGTCGGGATCGACCGGCGTGCCCAAGGGTGTGATGATCACGCACGCCAACGTGGTCGCGTTCGTCGAGTGGGCCAACGCGTACTTCAAGGTGACCGCCGAAGACCGCTGGTCGTGCCACCCCCCGCTGCACTTCGACCTGTCGACCTATGACATCTACGGCAGCTTCGCCTGCGGTGCCGAGCTGCACCTGGTGCCCCCGGCGCTGAACCTGCTGCCCCACAGGCTCGCGGGGTTCATTCGGCGGTCCGAGCTCACACGGTGGTTCTCGGTGCCGTCGACGCTGGCCTTCATGACCAGGTTCGGGGCCATCGAGCACGGCGACTTCCCGGCGCTGCAGAACCTGCTGTGGTGCGGCGAGGTCCTGCCCACGCCCGTCCTGATGGAGCTCATGGAGCGGCTGCCCCACGTGCGGTTCACGAACCTGTACGGACCGACCGAAGCGACGATCGCCAGCAGCTACCACACCGTGGCCGAGCGGCCCGCCGACCCGACCGCCGCTGTGCCGATCGGCACCCCGTGCGACGGTGAGGAGCTGCTGATCCTCGACGACGGGATGGACCCGGTGCCGGCCCGGGAGATCGGCGACCTGTACATCGGTGGCGTCGGGCTGAGCCCCGGATACTGGCGGGACGACGACAGGACCCGCGCCGCGTTCGTGCCCGATCCCCGCACGCAGGACCCGACGGCGCGGATCTACCGCACCGGGGACCTCGCGACCCGCGACGACAGCGGGCTGGTGCGGTTCCTCGGGCGCGCGGACTCCCAGATCAAGCACCGCGGCTACCGCATCGAGCTGGGCGAGATCGAGACGGCGATGAACGCGCTCGACGGCATCCGGGAGTGTGCCGTGGTCGGCGTGGACACCGGCGGCTTCGAGGGCACCACCATCTGTTGCGCGTACCAGGCGGTCCCCGACCGGGACGTTACGCCCCGTGCGCTGCGCACGGCGCTGCTCGAGACCATCCCGTCCTACATGGTCCCATCGCGGTGGACGGCGACGGACGGGCTTCCCACCAACGCCAACGGCAAGATCGACCGCCGGGCCGTGCGCGCGTGGTTCGAGGACGCCGAGTGGTGAGCCACACGATGCGCGTGACCGTCGCCGACGTCGTCGCGGTCTCCCCGGTCGAGGTCGTCGCTGCGCGCGTGCACGCTCTGCTGACCGACCACCTGCACCTCGACGCGGCGTCGGTCGACACCGACCTGATCGACGGCGGCCTGCTCGACTCGTTCGCGATGGTCGAGCTCATGGCGGCCATCGAGGAGCACCTCGGCGTCGAGATCGACCTGGGGTCGTTCGACGTCGACGACTTCCGCTCGGCGCGCAGCATCGCGGCGCTGATCGTCCGCCAGGACCCCGGCGCCGCCGGGAGGAGCGCATGAGGGTGCTGTTGGTCGGTGAGGAGTCCGCGGGCGTGCAGGTGCTGCGGATGCTCACGACGTCCGACCACGACATCGTCGCGGTGCTCGCGCAGCGCGACGGGTCGGCGGACCGGCCGGCCACGGTACGTGGCGTGACCGTGGGCGCGCAGGCGGACCGACTGGGCCATCCGGTGTGGCGGCCGGAGCTGGTGACCGACCCCGCGTTCGCAGACCGTGTGCGCGACGAGCAGATCGACCTCGTGCTCAACATCCACTCGCTGCACATCATGGACGCCGCGGTCGCGGCCAGCCCGCGCATCGGTGCGTTCAACCTGCACCCCGGTCCGCTGCCGGCGTACGCCGGGCTCAACGCGCCCAGCTGGGCGGTCCTGCACGGCGAGGACAGCCACGGCGTCACGCTGCACTGGATGGACGCCGGCCTGGACACCGGTGCCATCGCCTACCAGGCGCGGTTCGGTGTGACCGCGACCGACACGGGCCTGTCGGTGGCGGCGCGCTGCGTGCGCGAGGGCCTCGCGCTGGTGTCGACGCTGCTCGAGACCGCGACGCGGTCGCCCGCCGACATCCCGCGCATCGCGCAGGACCGGCGCCGCCGCTCGTACTTCGGACGCGATGTCCCCCACGGCGGGGTGGTCGACTGGCACTGGCCGGCGCGCGAGATCGACGCGTTCGTGCGTGCCAGTGATTACCACCCACTCCCGTCGCCGTGGGGGACCCCCACCACGCTGCTCGACGGCGCGGTCGTCAAGGTGGCGCGGACCGCGCTGACCGGTGCGCCCACCGATGCTCCGCCGGGCACGGTCGGCAGCGCCGCGGGCTCCGGCGTGCACGTCGCCTGTGCCGACGAGTGGCTGGCCGTGACCCACGTGGCTGCGGCCGGGCGTCGCGCGCCGGCCGGCGCGCTGCTGCACCCGGGCCAGCGGCTGGTCGGGGGACTGGCGGCCGCGATGGCCGGCGGGCGGGACCTGCACGCCGACCGTGCGTCGGTGACCGGCGCATGACGCCGACCACCGTCCCGTTCGCCGCCCCGTGGATCGGCGACGCCGAGATCCGCGAGGTCGTCGCGGCGCTCGAGTCGGACTGGCTCACGACCGGGCCGCGGACCCGGCGGTTCCAGGACGCCTTCGCACGGCGGGTCGACGCACCCGCCGCGGCGGCCGTGTCCTCGGGGACCGCGGCGCTGCACCTGGGGCTGCTCGCGACCGGCGTGCGCCCAGGCGACCGTGTGATCACGACGCCGATGACCTTCTGCTCGACGGTGCGGGTGATCGACCAGTGCGGCGCGACGCCGGTGCTCGTCGACGTGCAGCCCGACACGCTCAACATCGATCCCGCGCGGGTGGCCGAGGTGCTCGAGCGCGACGCGTCGCCCGACGACGGCCCGATCACCGCCATCCTGCCGGTGCACTACGCCGGACATCCCGTCGAGCTCGCGCCGCTGATGCAGCTCGCCGCCGAGCATGACCTGGCGGTCGTGGAGGACGCCGCGCATGCGTTCCCCGCCGCCCATCAGGGGCGCCCGATCGGGTCGATCGACCCGGCGCGCCGGCACGCGGTCGCGTTCTCGTTCTACGCGACCAAGAACCTCACGACCGGTGAGGGCGGGATGCTCACCGGCGCGCCCGACGTCGTCGACGAGGCACGGATCCGCAGCCTGCACGGCATGAGCAGGGGCGCGTGGCGCCGCTACGAGCTGCACGACGGCGGCGGGGACGGATCCGACCGCGAGTCGCCCTGGTACTACGAGGTCATCCGGGCGGGCTTCAAGTACAACATGACCGACGTCGCCGCGGCGCTGGGTCTGCAGCAGCTCGAACGCAGCGACGACTTCGCGCAGAGGCGCGCCGCCATCGCCGCGGCCTACACGCAGGCGTTCGCCGACGAGCCGGCCCTGCAGGCGCCGACCGTGCGCGGTGACGTCGACCACGCGTGGCACCTGTACGTGCTGCGGCTGCACACCGAGCGCCTGACCATCTCGCGCAACGTGTTCATCAAGGAGATGGGCGTCCGCGGCATCGGGACCAGCGTCCACTTCATCCCCATCCACCTGCACCCGTACTTCGCCGACCGGTTCGGCCTCGCGCCGCACGACCATCCGATCGCGGTCGGGCAGTACCAGCGCTGCCTGTCGCTGCCGATCTACCCGCGGATGAGCGACGACGACGTCGGCCGCGTGATCGACGCGGTACTCGACATCGTCGCCCAGTCCCGACGGTGACCGGGGCGACGCTGCAGTCGCCAGACGCGGCGACCCTGCCGCCGCGTCTGGCGGCGATGCCGCCGCCGGCGCCGCCCGCCGGACCACTGGTGCGCTACCACCCGTCGCACGGACTGGCGCTGGGCGCGGCGGCCGCGTCGGTGGCGACGGTGGGGCTGGTGCGCCCACCGGGGCCGGGCAACTCCGGCATCGCCGACGTGTTCATCGCACTCGCGGTCGCCGCCTTCGTCGTGTGGGCCGGTGGCGCCAGGCTGTCGCTGCGGGTTCCCTATGCGATCCCGATCGCCCTGCTGGTGTCGGGCGGCGCGTTCGGCGCGTTCGCCGGCGACCACCAGGTCCTCGGTCTGCTCACGCTCGCCCAGGACGTCGTCCTGTTCGCGTGGTGCGTCGCGCTGGCCAACACGGCGCGGACGGCCGAGCACTTCGAGCGGATCGTCACGGTGTGGGTGCTTGCGGCGACAACCTATGCGGGCCTCATGGTGCTCGCGTCCCTGACGGGCCGGGCGGTGTTCCTCGGCGTCACGCTGTCCCAGGACGGCGGGCGTGCGACCCTGACCTTCGGCGATCCCAACATGGCGGGCTCCTATCTGGTCATGTCGCTGCTGCTGGCGGTCGCGGTCCGCCACCCGCGGTCCGCCGTCGCCAGGAGCGGTGTCCTGCTGCTGCTGGCCGTGGGCGTGATCCTGACCGGATCCAATGGCGCGTTCCTCGCGCTGGGGATCGGCCTCGCGGTGTGCGGGCTGGACGCGCTCACCCGGCGCCGCGGCGTGCTGGTGTCGATCGCGTTCGTCAGCGCCGTGGCGTGCGCCGTCGTCGCGCTGCTCGCCGTGGCGGGCACCGGAAGGCTCAGCCTCGACGATGTCGCGTCCGACGATGCGCTGGGTCTGTCGGTCGGCAGGAGCGACGAGAGCCTGGCGTGGCGCCGGCGTGCCACGCAGTATGCCTTCGAGCTGTACTACGACGGGGGACCGCTGGGCGCGGGACCGGCGTCCAGCGTCGAGCGCCTGCGCTCCCGCCCCGACGCCGAGGCCATCGAGCTGCACCACGACTACCTGGCGGCACTGGTGGAGCGCGGCATCATCGGCGCGGTCGGGATCCTGCTGCTCACGCTCTCGCTGGGAATGAAGGCGTGGTCGGTCACCAACGACGTGCTGCGGCCTGATTTCCGTGACGTGGTGGCCAGGCCGGCGGCGCTGTTCGGCGCGCTGATCGGGGTGCTGTGTTCCGGCGTGGTCTACGAGATCCTGCACTTCCGCCATGTGTGGGCGTTGTTCGCCGTGCTCGCGGCGTTGTGGCTGTGGGGTCGCGAGTGAGCCTGCTGCGCCGGCTGCTGGGGAGCAGGGATCGTCGTCTGGCGTTCGAGAACCTGCTGTTCCGCCTCGCCGCGCTGCTCGCGCTGGGGGCGGCCACGGTGCTGCTGGCGCGCATCGGCGGCCCGGCCGTCGTCGGGCACTATGCGCTGCTGCGTGTGCTGCCGTGGCTGCTGGCCATGGTGCTGACGTTCGGGTACGAGGGCGCGATCGTCTACTTCCTCGCCCGCCGGTCCGGGCCCGCACCGGGGACCCGGTCGACCATCATGGCGATCGTCGCCGTCGGCGGCCTGGTCGGCGCCGCGCTGTGGTTCGTGGCCGCGCCCGTCATCGCCGCCAGGATGCTCGACGGCATGGCGCTGCCACTGGTGCGGGCCGCCGCCGTGCTGGTGCCCGCCCGCGCGCTGGTCGCCGTGGGCCGCCAGTGCCTGCAGGGCACGCAGGACCTGCGGGGCAGCAACGTCAACATCGCGCTCGAGGCTGCGGCGTTCCTGCCGCTGTTCGCCCTGCTGGCCGCGGCCGGCGTCGGCGACAGCGCGGCGGTGCTCGTCGGGCTTGTCTGCTCCGACCTCGTCACCGCCGCGGTGTCGTTCGCACGGTTGGCACGCAGCGGGTTCTTCGCCGGGATGGGTACGCCGACCGTCGATCTGGCGCGGCAGCTGTGCGGGTTCGGCGTGCGGACCAACAGCGGGTACCTGCTACAGCTGCTCAACCTGCGGTTCGACGTCGTGCTCGTCGGCGCGATCACCGGCGCGGCCACCGTCGGCACCTATGCGATCGCCTCACGTTTCGCCGAGCTGATCCTGCTGGTGCCCCACTCCGTGCTGTACGTCCTGCAGCCGCGCTACACCGAGATGGACCGGCCCACCGCGGCGGCGGCCGCGCGCCGGGTGCTACGTCCGACGATGGTCCTGACCGCGGCCGCTGCGGCGCCGATCGGCCTCGGTGCCGGGTTCGTGCTGCCCGTGGTGTACGGCGACGCGTTCGCCGCCGCTGCCCGCCCCACCCAGATCCTCCTCGTCGGGCTCGTCGCGACCGGTGCCGCCTCGGTCATGACCGCCTTCCTGTACGGCGACGGCCGTCCCGGGCTCGTGTCGATCGCGACTGGGCTGGGCCTGGTGGTCATGGTGGCGATGGACGTCGTGCTGATCCCGTCGCTGCAGGCGGTCGGCGCGGCCATCGCGTCCAGCCTGTCCTACGTCGTCTCCTCGTTGGTGCTGTGGCTGTGCTTCCGCGCGGTCGTGCGGTCCGGGGTCGGCGACGGCGGGCCGGAGCCCGCGCCCCCCACGACAGCGGCGGCCGGCCGCTCGGTCACGAGTAGGTGACCACGCCGAGCACCAGCCTGTCGCCCTTGTCCAGAACGTCGCGGGCCAGGTCCGGACCATCCCGGGTGGTCGGCACACGCACGATCAGCACCAGGCCGGCGTCCCGGCGCGTGCCGTGGCGGCCGTTGGATGCCGTCAGGTCGGACGGGTCGGCTGCCGCCGGCGCCTCGCCGTCGATCGCCGCCGCGTCCTGGCGGGTCGCACCGGTCGCGACCGGGCTGGGCCGCCGGTGTGGTGCGGCATCGGGGCGCGGTGCCTGACCGTCGGGGGGCGCCCCGGCCTCGCGGACCTCCAGCGGTGGCAGCGACCGGCCGTGCTCACGCGCCTGGTTGTCGGCGTCCCAGAAGTCCACGCTGTCCTGCAGCAGGTCGATCAGGGGAGCGAGGTCCGTCGATGGGCTGTCGGACACGACCTCGATGGCGGCGACGCCCGCGTACCGCGCCGCCAGCTGCATGCGGATGGCCAGGGGCTCGACGTCGGCGGGGCGCAGCGCGTCGAAGGGGGCCGACAGGGTACCCAGCGGCGGTCCGCCCACCGCCTTGGCGACCTCGCGGACGGTGACGAGGTTGGGCGACACTGCCTCGAGGACCGCGGCGATCGCGACGGCCAGCGCGAGCCCACCGAGCGCACCGAGCACCACGTTGGGGATCACCGGCACGGCGTCGGGCCCGGCCGCGGGCGTCACCGGCTCGATGACCACAGGGTCGTCCGCGCTGCCGTCCGTGATGCCGCGCTGCAGCCCCTCGGCGACGAGCTGATCGGTCAGGTAGCCGGCGACCGCGGCCGCCGTCTCCCGGTCGGGGTGCGTCGCATGCAGCTCGATCACACCGGAGCCCTCGAGCGGCTCGACGTCGACGTCGGGATCGCCGCCGCCGGCGTTCTGCGACGCGTCCATCGCGGCGTCGACGATGCTCGGGCTGGTCACGATCGCCCGCGCCGCGTCGGCCAGGATCGTGCTCTGCTCGGTCGAGACCGGTACAGCCAGCAGCACCCGCGCCGTCGACGTGTAGGTCCGTGGCGCGGTCAGCGACACGTAGAGCGCGATCAGGCTGCCGAGGACCATCAGGCCGACGATCAGCCTCCACCGGTGCGCGATCCGCGACAGTGCATCACGCAGTTCCACGCTCAGCCCGTCTCCCCTGGTCGGCGACGCAGTTGTGCGAACATTGTATAGCTTGTCGTATGACAGACACACACTGTTGCATCTCATCATCCATGTGATGCATCAGTATGCAGTTGAAGGCTGCAGGCGCTTCATGAGGTGGATGTGCACCGCTGTGGTGGTCTCGCGGGCCCAGATGGCCAGCTACCTGACGCGCGGGTTCCGACCTCGACGCGGCCTGGCGGGCTGACACAACGCGACGGGGCGGCGCACCGTTGCGCCGCCCCGTCGTGCAGGAGAGTGGGTCAGCCGCTCTTGCCGTTGCTGGCCACGTAGCTCACGCACTGGCCCTGGTTCTTGAAGCTGTAGTCGGCGAAGCCGCCCTTCTTGCAGGCGTCCTTGTCCGTTGGCGAGGCCTCGAGGTCGTAGACCACCGAGTCACCGGACTGCGTGACGACGACGTTGTCGAAGTAGCCGTCCAGACCCTCGTCCCCAGCGCTTGTGTCGCCGAGGCTCAGCGAGACGAGCCGTACGGTCGAGCCGTCAAGCATGCCCGCAAGTGTGGTGGTGCATTGCGCACCGTTACGTGAAGCGACGTTGTCAGGCGGGGTCTCGGGGGTGACGGTCGCCGTCGTCCAGGTTTCCGCGGCGACGCTCTTGGCGGTGTAGTCGAACCGGCAGTCGTAGAAGCCGTCCACGGGCCCTCCGGGGAGGTTGGTGTACACGTTCATGTAGAACTGCTCGGCGTCGTCTGTCCTGGTCGAACTTTCCGGGCCGAGCCGGATGTCGTACGAAACCTCTTCGAGGTCGTCGAGATCCGAGAGCAGGAACAGTTCAGCGATGAACTTGGCGGGTGCATTGTCCCCGATCGGCTCGACGTAGAGGCTGCCCATGCCGATCTTGGCGGCAGCGGTCGTGAACTCAAACGGCGTCGTGTTGGCCGGATCGCGGTCGAACATCCAGCCGGGCTGGTTCTCGCCAGCGGCGGTGTCACCTCGCACCACGACGGCGGTGTCCGCCAGTGCGCCAGTCGATGCGAGCAGGAGTGCGAGCAGCATGAGACCGAGCGTGGCTACGGTTCGCGTGCTCGTCGATCGTTGTGCGTGCATTCGGATGATTCCTTCCCAGGCTGGAACGGGTCCCCTCTGGCCCCTCCGCGTGATTCCAGCCTCGACCGAACGATGACACACAGGATTGGCGCGGCTACGTAGAGTTGTGTGAAGCTCCATTACAGGCGATTGCTGTTGACATCGTGAGAGCGGTCCTGAGGCGTTCCCGGGGCTGGCGGACCCGTCTGATTTCGCGTGCCGACCGGGCAGTGAGCGCGCGGTTTCGCCGCTGGCGGCCGTTGGTGCAGGTATAGGTCGACGTATGGTGGGTATCGAACGTACGTTCGCGCAGACGGTCCACATGAGGAGTCGTCGCCATGAGCGATGCCAACGTCCAGCCGAACCCCGAACGTGATCCCGAGGAGTGGGTCACCGGCGACGAGCCGATGACCGGGCCGCAGTCGTCGTACCTGCAGACGCTGTGCCAGGAGGCAGGGGAGCGGTTCGACCCGGAACTAACCAAGGCGCAGGCGTCCGAGCGCATCGACGAACTGCAGTCCGTGACCGGCCGCCGCGGTGGTTCCTAGGCCGTGCTGCGGCGGCTCGTCGGAAGGGAGCGCCGACGGGCAGCGCGCCTACGCCGGCACGCCGATCAGCACGAAGGCGATGTCGTCGCGGCCGTCGGGTGTCTCCAGGAAGCGTCGCTCGAGCTCGCTGGCGAACTTGTCGACCGGTAGGTGGTTGAGGCCGGCGAGCATGCGGTGCAGTTCCTCGTCCTCGATCGGTGCCGGTCGGTCGGTGACGCCGTCGGTGTAGAGGAACACGCGGTCGCCTGGCAGCAG
>Ga0299913_10001026_pt1 | contig 19624 bp, 13 predicted proteins | sample RVTome_9_FD_201360 | JGI IMG/M metagenome (GOLD analysis project Ga0299913, IMG submission 201360) | Soil microbial communities from uranium-contaminated site in the Upper Colorado River Basin, Wyoming, United States - RVT155D38 (version 2) ... | reverse complement strand
TCTTGTGCAACTCCGGCGCGGAGGCCAATGAGAACGCACTCCATCTCGCTCGGCGGTATACCGGAAGGCAGAGGATCGTTTCAGTGAAGGGAGGCTGGCACGGCCGCACAGTCGCCACCCTGGCGTGTACGGATGGCCCCCGATACGAGGAAGCTGCGCGCCGCAGCGGCATTCCGCTCTCACGAAAGGTGCCCTTCAACGACATCGCCTCCCTGGAGGCCGCCGTCGACAAGGAAGTGGCCGCCGTCATCATAGAGCCGGTCCAGGGATTCGCCGGAGCGCGTGACTGTGCCCCGGAGTTCCTGTCTGCGGCTCGGCGCGTCTGCAGCGAGCAAGGCGCTGTCCTGATCTTCGACGAAGTGCAGTGCGGTGTGGGGCGATGTGGCGCCTTCAGTGCGGCAGAGTCATTCGGGGTAACGCCGGATGTGTTGACGTTCGCCAAAGGCCTGGCTGCGGGTCTGCCGATCGGCGCCATGCTTGCCACCGAGGAGCTCACCAGTATCCTGTCTCCCGGCGATCTTGGGAGCACCTTTGGCGGTGGTCCTCTGCCCTGTGCCGCCGCATTGGCCAACATCGCGGTCATCGAGCAGAGCCGGCTGATAGAAAACGCGGTGGAGATCGGGGGGTACCTTGCACGTGGAGCCTTGAGCCTCGGGGTTCCTCGGGTAAGTGGCCGCGGCCTCCTGCTGGGGCTGCACCTCACACAGCCTGCCGTCGAGGCGCAACGTGCGCTCTTCGATCGTCGCATTCTCACGGGCACTTCGACCGACCCTGCGATACTTCGGCTGCTGCCACCACTCTCCTTCTCGCGTCAAGAGGCCGAGGTCCTGCTGGCTGGACTCAAGGACATACTCCAATGAGCAAACGCGACTTTCTCGCCCTGGAAGACTGGAGCGTTGAGGAGGTGGAGGATCTGCTGGCATTGGCCGGCCGCATCAAACGGGGAGCGGTCACCGGCGGCCTCGAGCGCAAGGTCCTCGCGATGGTCTTCATGGATCCGAGTCTCCGGACCCGGACCAGCTTCGAGACTGCGATGTTCCTGCACGGCGGCCATGCCGTGGTGCTGGAGCCGGGCAGGGGAAGCTGGATGCTGGAGACCGAGCCGGGTGCGGTGATGGACGGCAGCTCGGTCGAGCATGTCGTGGATGCCGCGCGGGTGCTCGGACGCTATGCCGACGCGGTGGGGGTGCGGTCGTTCCCCCGTGGCAGCGACTGGGCAGTGGCACGGGAAGATGGAATCATCAAGAGCTTCGCGCGTCACTGCGAGAAGCCGGTCATCAATCTCGAGTCCGCCCGCCGCCACCCCTGCCAGGCGCTCGCCGATGCAATGACGCTGCGAGAGAAGCTGAGGCAAGTCGAAGGTAAGCGGTTTGTCCTCACCTGGGCCTGGCACCCCAAGCCCCTGCCGACCGCGGTACCCGTAAGCGCTGCCCTGGCTGCGGCCCGCCTCGGCATGGAGATCGTGATCGCGAGGCCCGAGGGGTATGAGCTCGATCCCGAGGACACAGCCCTGATCCGGAAGGTGACCCAGCAATCGGGCGGTGAATTCGTGCACATCAACAACGATCCCGATGACGCTCTGGTCGGAGCGGATGCCGTGTACGTCAAGTCGTGGGGGTCGGTAAAGCTTTACGGCCGGCCGGAGGAGGAGGCGGAGCAGCGTGCCGGGCTTCGCGACTGGCGGCTCACCTCCTCCCGGCTTCGGTCGACCCGGGGAGGGAAGGGAATCGTGATGCACTGTCTTCCGGTGCGGCGCAATGTCGAAGTCGACGACGCGGTGCTCGACGGTCCTAACTCCGTCGTGGTGGACCAGGCGGAAAACCGGCTGCACGCGCAACGGGCGCTGCTGCTGGAATTGATAGGTAACAAGTAAGAAGTAAGAAGTAAGAGGTAAGAGGGGACTCCGCCTTCTCACCTCTCACTTCTCACTTAGGAGACAACATTGCCGATCGACACTACCAAAGGTATCGCCGGACTCAAGGGAGCACTCCGATACGTGCGAGCCTACAAGGACCATGTCTTTGTGGTAAAGCTCGGGGGCGATGTTCTGGCTCCAACCGAGGTCCTTGACGGCGTGGCCGGCCAGTTGGCGCTGCTTTCCTCACTCGGCATCCGGATCGTGGTGGTGCACGGTGGAGGGCCTCAGGCCACCACGTTGAGCCGGCGGCTCGGCTCCGAGCCTCGGATGGTGGCAGGCCGCCGGGTTACCGACGACGGTGCCCTCGAGGTGGCCAAGCTCGTTTATGCCGGGCAGATCAACGTCGATCTCCTCGCGGCCCTCCGCGAACATCGGGTGCAGGCCGTGGGCCTCAGCGGTGTCGACGCGGAACTGATCACTGCCCATCGTCGCCCGCCAGTAGCGGTGGTGGACGACGCCGGTGCCACGATTCGGGTGGATTATGGGCATGTGGGTGACATAGACCGCGTGGATACCCGTGTGCTCGTGACGCTTCTGGATGCGCGCATGGTTCCCGTTGTGGCGAGCTTAGCTGGTGGAGAGGATGGCGAGGTTTACAATGTGAACGCCGACACCGTTGCCGAGTCGCTCGCCGTGGCACTCAGGGCCCAGAAGCTGATCTTCCTCACCGGTGCACCGGGCGTCCTGCGCGATCGCAGCGACCCTTCGACCCTCGTCACCTTTGCCGATCCTGACGACCTGGCCGGACTGATGGCAAACGGCGTGCTCAGCGGGGGTATGCGGCCGAAGGTGGAGGCGTGCATCCGGGCAGCGACTGGGGGGGTCGAGCGAACCCATATCATAGATGGGCGCGCTCCCGACGCGTTGCTGCTCGAGGTATTCACGGGGGCCGGCTGCGGCACGATGATCGTTGGGCGGAAGGAGAAGGCGACGTATCTGGGGGTGGATCTTGCCGGGTGAGATTAACCTGCTGCGGGAGCTCATCGCCATACCTTCTGTCAGCGGTCAAGAGGCGGAGCTGGCGGTGTTCATCGAGGAGACCGTGCGGCGGTGGGGCCTAGATGTCGTTCGCGATGCCAACGCGGTTCAGGTGGAGGTCCGCGGCTGGGGCGCTGGACCTACCATCGCGCTGGCATCCCATCTGGACGTTGTGCCACCTGGCGCGGGCTGGACTCGCGACCCATTCACACCACTGATCGAGGGAACCCGGCTCTATGGACGCGGCTCCGGCGACGCCAAGGCATCAGTCGCCGCAATGCTGTACGCCGCCAAGGACATCGTGGACAGCGGTGGGATGGATGCGGGCCGGGTGCTCGTCATTCTGGGCTACGGTGAAGAGACGAAAAGCACGACCATGGGGGCGGCGGTAGAGGAAGCCGGCGAGATCGCTGCCGCGGTGATCGGTGAGCCCACCAGTCTCGACTTCGCGATTGCCCAACGTGGGCTGATGATGATCGACCTGGTGGCCGCGGGCGATCAGCGGCACGCTGCTTATGCGTCAGAGGAGGGCTTCACCAACTCCGTGCAAGTCCTCGCACGCGACTTGATCAAGCTGGAATCCCTGTTCAGCGATCGCACCCACCCTGTGCTCGGCAGGGCCACGGCAACCGCTACCATGCTCGAGGCCGGTATCAGCAGAAACATCACCCCGCCCGTGGCTCGCGCAGTGCTGGATATTCGCAGCACTCCCGATTGGACCCACGACGAGCTGGCGGGTAAGCTCCGCATTGAGCTCACCTGCGACGTCATTGTGACTTCCCGCCGGCTGGTTCCCTGCGAAACGCCGCCGGGCTCTCGGCTCCTCGCCACCGCTTCCGGCTTGCGGCCGGGCGCAAAGCACTTCGGCAGCCCCACCTGCTCTGACTGGGTGTTCTTCCGCGATCGCGACGCAATCAAGTGTGGACCCGGTACCAGCCGCCGGTCGCACACCGCGGATGAGTATGTCGACATCCCTGAGGTGACGGCTGCCCGCGGTTTCTACGGCGAGTTGGTCCGTGCCTACCTCGCGGGGAGCTAGCAAGATGGACCGCCCCACGCTCTGGAGCACTACGGCTCCCAACCAGAGAGTTTTCGAGTACACCACCGGGGACGATCGTACCTGGGACTCTCGTCTGTTGCCTTGGGATGTGCTGGGTAGTCTCGGTCACATCGAGGGGCTGCGTTCCGCTCGTCTGATCAGCACCGCAGAGTACGCCGACATGCGCCGCGGTCTCCGGGAGGTGTTCAACGCCACCTCGAAGGGGAAGCTCACGCTCGACCAGCGCCACGAGGATGTTCATACCGCGGTGGAATATTGGCTCACGAGCCGGGTACCGGGCACGGGCGAGCGTCTGCACACCGGCCGCTCCCGAAACGACCAGGTGGCCTGCGACATCCGGCTGTTCCTCAAGAACGAGCTGCTCAAGGTGCATGCAGCCGCACTCGATCTGGCCGGCGAGCTGGTCGGGTTCGCGCAGCAGCACCGGCGGGTGCTCTGGCCCGGCTACACCCACGGCCGGCGAGCCATGCCCTCTTCGGTGGGTCTCTGGGCCGGTGCGCTGGCAGAGGGCGTGATCGACACCGTCGAATCGTTGCCGGCGCTGTGGACCCGGGTGGATCGCTCGCCGCTGGGAAGCGCGGCCGGCTACGGTGTGCCCCTGCCACTTCCGCGCAATGTCGTGGCTCGCGCACTCGGGTTTGCCGGGCTCGACCTCAATGTGGCGTCGGTGCAAGGAGGTCGCGGAAAGCTCGAGGCGGGCGTGCTGTTCTGGTGCACTCAACTGGGGCACGACGTTGCCCGGCTTTCTCAGGATGTGATCCTCTTCAGCGGCGAGGAGTATGGCTACCTCACCCTGCCCGCCGAACTGGCAACCGGCTCCAGCATCATGCCTCACAAGCGTAATCCTGATCTCTTCGAGCTCACCCGGGGCCGGGCCTCGGGGGTGGAGGGCGACCTGCTCTCGGTGCTTCAGATCAAGGCCAAGCTCTCCGGTGGCTATCATCGCGACTTTCAGCTGCTGAAAGAGCCGCTGATGCGAGGGCTGGATCGCACCGGGGCGATGCTCGAGGCCGTGGCCCACGCCCTCCCGAAAATCGAGGTGGACAGCAGCCGCTGCCAGGCCGCGCTTGCCGGGGGTGCACTCGCCACTGACGAGGTAATGCGCCGCGTCGAGGCCGGCCGGCCTTTCCGCTCCGCCTATCGTGAGGTGGCTGCCGCGCTGAAGGAAGGCGAGCGGTTTGACCCCCCGGCCGATGATCAGATCATCGCTCGCCGCGGATCGACCGGGGGCCTGGGGAACCTCGGGCTCCCGGAGCTGAAGACGCGGATCAGGCAGTCGCGCTCCTGGAATGCGCGTGAGCGTAAGCGCTTCGATCGGGCCATGAGCAAACTCGCCGGCAGGGCTGTCTCGCTGCCCCGTGTCGCCGGGCCTCCGCCTTGACGTCCGACCGCCGCAAGCGGCATCTCAAGATTCTCGAGCTGATCAGCACCCGGGCCGTGCGCACCCAGGAGGAGCTGGCCGATGCCTTGAGTGCACTCGGCTGGGATGTCACCCAGTCGTCGGTGAGCCGGGACATCGCGGCGCTCCGGTTGATAAAGGTGGATGGCGCCTATCGGCGGCCACCTCCGCGTGCGCCCCGGAGAGATCCTGATGAGCAACGGGTCGGTGAAGGCGTGCTCACGATGGAAACGGCTGGCGATGCTCTGGTGGTGCTCCACACACCACCTGGAGAAGCCAATCACGTGGCGGTCGCGCTCGACCGGCTGGCCTGGCCCGAGGTATTGGGATCCATCGCCGGTGACGACACAGTCTTTTTGGCGGTAAAGGACTCGAGAGCGCAGCGGCACGTCTTGCGAGAGGTGCGCCGGCTGGCCTCGATTCAATGAAAGAGCAGGGGCGACTCTCTTCGAGTCGCCCCTCAGACTGCAGAGCCTGTCGACTCCGATCAGAAGGACACTTCAGTCGGTACCTCGTAGAACCGCAGCTGGGCGAGCTTCAAACCTTCATTATTATAGGACCAGTAGTACGACAGGTCCGCATTGCTGAATAGCGAGATCTGGTCGACCTCCGTGCATACGTCGTCGGTGGTGCCCAGCACCCCATCGAGTCCAGCATCCCACGTCATGCAGAAATCAACGAACAGAAGATCCTTCGAGACGTTGACGAATTTGGCCACGCCATTCTTGGTCCGCTGGAGGCTGATGGGCTCAACCCCACCAACAAAATTTGCCGCGCACCAGGTACCAGCCGCATCCTCGTAGCAGGACTGCATCGTTGCCTGTCGGTCCGGCTTGCCGAGGGCGCGTACGTAGACCGAGTACGACGTGGTGCCATCGAGGTCGGAATCCGGGTTCGGCAGCTGGAAGGCGGCGGAGCCATCGGTGCCGTTAGCGTCGAGAACGCCGAAATCACCCTCGATCAGGTTGATGCGGGTGTTTGCCGGTTCACCATTTCTTCCGAGATCGACGAAGATGCGATGGCCGTTGCCGCCGGTGAGGTTCAGCGACTTGTCTTTGGGCACGCCGATGATGTTCAGCGTGTAATGCGCGCCGCTCGGGGCGCCGTTGCCGGTGCTGGCGTTCAGGGCAGACGGGACCTGCGTCGAGTTGTGGATGGGGCTGATTGGGTCGCTGGTGCAGCCTGCCATAGTCAGTGCCGCGCCGACAGTCGTGAGCCCAGCAACCCATCGGGAAGGATTGAGCATCGTGCCTCCTTGGTGCGAGATTCGGTGAGTGCCCAACCGTCGCCAACCTCCTCCCCACACTTGGGCTGACTCACGATCGTCTTTCCGGCGGCACGAAACAATTCCAAGGAGTCGAACACCGTATGAGAGTGAGACAGTCCACCTGCAATGAGCTTCCTAAGTGCAAGAAAGTTCAGGGTTGACATGCACGGCACGGTATTCGATATAAGACACAACTAGTACAAGAACCCGGCAGGATCGCTCCTCCCCCGGAGGCCGCGACAAAGGCAAACCCGTCGAAAGGCGGGGACGCAAAGCCCACGAAGCTAACGCCCGCGCGCATGGTGTGCGCCGGCCACGCTGGTCGGGCCGCCGAATGGACCCTGGAGGGATTCTTTTATGTGCTTTGCCCCATTCGGACGGGGGGCCCTTTCGGGGCTTCTCGTAGCTGCAGCGCTGACGCTTTCTGCCTGCCAAGATGCAAATTCCCCAACTGTTTCCGGTCCCGAGAGTGTGTCCGATGAGGCTGCTAACTTCGCCTACGTAGCCGCACGGGAGCCAGGACGCGCAATTCCCGGGGCGTATATCGTCGTCTTTAAGCCCGAGGTCGCAGACGCCGCAGGCTTGACCCAGCGATTGGTGGCCGGTCACGGCGGCTCGCTGCGCTTCGGCTATACCACGGCGCTCAAAGGCTTCGCGGCCGATCTTCCGGAAAGGGCGGTGGAGGCGCTCCGTAGGAACCCGAACGTCGCCTACGTCGAGGAAGACCACATAGTGCAGGCCTCCGACACGGAGGCCAACCCGCCATCCTGGGGCCTGGACCGGGTGGATCAACGCAGGCTCCCACTCTCGAACAGCTACAGCTACGCGGCCACTGGCGCCGGGGTCCACGCCTACATCATCGATACCGGCATTCGCACCACCCATGCGGACTTCGGCGGGCGGGCGGTCTGGTCCTACAGCGTTGTCAAGGGGCAGGGTGCATCGACAGACTGCAACGGCCACGGCACCCACGTCGCGGGCACAGTCGGCGGCACGAGCTACGGGGTCGCCAAGGGGGTGCAGCTACATGCTGTCAAGGTGCTGGACTGCAGCGGGAGCGGTTCTTGGAGCGGGGTAATCGCGGGCATTGATTGGGTGACCCGGAACCGCCGGCTCCCCGCCGTAGCCAACATGAGCTTGGGTGGGCTCTATAACCAGGCGGTGAATGACGCCATTGAGGGGTCGATCGGCTCAGGCGTAAGCTACGCGGTGGCCGCGGGGAACAACGCTTGGGACGCGTGTGTATTTTCGCCCGCGAGCGCGCCCAACGCGCTCACCGTCGCTGCCACCGCGAGAGACGACAGCCAGGCCTGGTTCTCCAACTGGGGCACATGCGTGGACCTGTACGCGCCGGGCGACTCCATTTCATCTTCCTGGATCGGGAGCAATACCGACAGTCGAGCGCTCTCGGGGACCTCCATGGCTTCGCCCCACGTGGCTGGCATGGCTGCACTTCACCTGGAGACGCACCCGCTCGACAGTCCAGCAGCGGTGGGCCAGGCGCTCGCCGCAGCGGCCACGCAGGGCCAGGTCAAGGACGTTGGCACGGGCTCGCTCAATCTGCTGGCCTTCAGCGGTGACGCCGCCACGGTACAACCGGCGCCCTGCAAGCCTGTGGGCAAGTCCGGGAGTTGCAAATAACTGAGTCGCGCCTGAAGCGCCACCGGCAGCGATCACCGGTGGCGCTTCAGGGATTTCAGCTCACGGGAAGAAACTGATGACCCCGGTGTCTGTGGTGCTGAGCGTCGCTACCTCGCCGGCGGTCGAGTTCGTAAATGACAGGCCGAAATAACGTACGCTGATCAGGAAGAGATCCTGCCCAGAGGGGCATTCCAGCGTTGTCCCGGGCACGGGGAAGGTAGCCGTGGTTTCGATCCCCCCGTTCGTCGGGTCAAAGGTGAATTGCGTGCTGAAAGCGGTAGTCGTGCCCTCTTTGTTGGCGGCCTTAGGGTGATTGCTCCCGCCGTTGATGCAGCCGTAAACGGTTCTAGCGGTGCCGGATAGGCTGAAGGTCACGTCGTTGTTGCCCACCCCATGAACCTTGAAGGATATGACGAGGGCGCCGGAGCTATTGACCGAGACATTGGCGAAATCCCAGGTGGAAGCCCCGGTTCCTGGATTTCCTGCCTTGAAGGAAGGAGTGTCGGGGGCGGTCGTGCTGTCGTTACAGGCCACGGCGACCGCCAGCATGGCGATGGGGACGAAATAAGTGGACCTCATTACTGGATCCTCAGGGGCTGAAAGTGCGATGCCGGCGATCGCACCGGCGGCGTCCTGTACGGCAGCCAGGCTGTCTCGGAGAGATCCTTGGATTTGCGGACCGGTCTCACGGCCGGGGTGCTATTCTCGAGCAGGGATCGTGGATTGCGGGAAACAATCTGCGAGGTCAGCGTTAAAGTGTCGTAAAATTGTCGTAAAACGTGAGAGTGGCGATGGTGAAATCACAGAAAGGAGAGCTACCGAGGGAGCTGAGAGTACGCTTAAAGGTTAGGAATCACTGCAGGCACTTGCACCCTCGATAATGCATGGATTGAAGCTTGACGGTGCGGGTACCGAAACTCCAACTTAGCTAGACAACTGAACGGCAGGATCGCACCCCTCTGCGGAGGGTCGCGACAAAGGCAAACCCGTCGAAAGGCGGGGACGCAAAGCCACGAGGCTACAGTCGCTGCGCACCGGTGCGCGGGGCCATGCCAGTCGGGTCGCCGAACGAACCCGGAGGAGGGGTTTATGCTATCCACCCCACGGAGTCTCGGCTTCGTGCTCGCCGCAGTCCTGGGCGCCATGTTCGTGCCGGGGTGCCGACCTGAAGATGGCGTTTCCGGGCCTTCGGAAGTACCAGCTACCCCGTCTCCTCAGTTCAGCTCCAGCCAAGCCGTTCCGGACCAATACATCGTCGTGTTCAAGTCCAGCCTTCCCGACCCGGCAGCCGAGGCTCGGGCGCTCGTCGCTCAACATGGGGGGACTCTGCGGTTCACCTACGCCGCTGCCATCAAGGGCTTCGCGGCGAAGCTTCCGGCCCAGGCTTTGGAAGCGTTGCGCCGCAACCCGAACGTCGCCTATATCGAGCCGGACCAAGCCGTGCAGGTCAACGGCACTGGGCTAGATACGCCATGGGGACTTGACCGGTCGGATCAGCGCGGCCTTCCGCTCGATGGCCAATACGCGACTGATCGAACCGGAGCTGGGGTTGTCGTGTACATCATCGATACCGGGATACGGTACGACCACGTGGACTTCGGTGGGCGGGCAGTAGTGGGTTACGACGCATTTGGTGGCAATGGCTCTGATTGCTTTGGCCACGGGACGCATGTGGCCGCTACCGTTGGCGGGCAAACGTACGGGGTTGCCAGGGAAGCGCGGCTCGTCTCGGTTCGGGTGCTGGATTGCAATGGCTCGGGAAGCTTGAGCGGGGTCATCGCGGGGTTGGATTGGGTCGCCGGCCATACCACCCGTCCGGCGGCGGCAAACCTGTCGCTTGGTGGCAGTGCGAGCGATGCGCTCGATACGGCGCTCCGGACTCTTATTGCTGCCGGCGTGAGCGCCAGTGTCGCGGCCGGCAACAGCACCCAGGATGCATGCGTGTTCTCACCTGCTCGAGTCGAGGAGGCGCTGACCGTTGGAGCCACAGACACGACCGACGCCCGAGCATCCTTCAGCAACTTTGGTCCCTGCCTGGATGTCTTCGCGCCGGGAGTAGCAATAACCTCGGCCTTCTACACCTCCTCCACTGCCACCAAAACCTGGAGTGGCACCAGCATGGCGGCTCCGCACGTAGCTGGGGTGGCTGCGCTATACCTAGAGAGTCACCCCGCGGCGGCTCCCGCCGAGGTAGCCGATTCGATCAGGTCGTATGCGACCAAGGCAGTGGTGCAGAACGCGTGGAGCACGGCGGCAAACCTGGTGTATGCCCGACCGATTGTGGATCCGGATACCGCACCGGCCGCGCCGCTGCCGACGCCGCTAGCCCCCCAGGAACTTACCGCGCAACCTTCGACCGTAGCGCTTGAAGTGTCGCTCGACTGGGACGAGCCCAACGTCGGGGTGTCGTATACGGAAGTGCAGCGAAAAGGCCCTGATGGCGGCTGGCAGACTGCCGGCTGGACTTACAATGGCTGGAGCCAATTCACTAACACGATGCTCCAGGCATCGACGACGTACACCTACCGGGTACAGAGTTACACGTCCTTCGGACTGAGCCCCCGCTCAAATGAGGTCACGGTCACCACTATCGGCAAGAAGAGGCGCGGAGGCAGGCGCGGGTCTTGAGATTTTGCCTCAGCAGGTAGACCAAAAAACCGAACCCCGGAAGGTGCCGAGCCAATGTCTCTCGGCACCCTCCGGGGTTCAGCGTTCACCTCCTTGTACCCAAGCAGCTGTCAATGTCCGTTGGGCTTCTTGATCAGGTCGATGGTATCGTTGTTGTCCGTCAGGGTCACGTTGTCGAGCTTGGTCGCGAAGCTGTACGTAGTCGGCAATCCAGTACCTGACTCCCCTACGACCGCGCTGGTCTCGTACTTGATGCCAATGACGTACAGGCCACCCGCCGGTACGGTGATCGAGTAACTCACCTGGGTGTCGTTGCTGCTTAAGGTGACTACCGCCAGCCCGTTGGCACTCACACAGTTGCTGCTGAACAGGTTGGCTTGACCTTGCTGCACCCCAAAGTTCGCCCGTCCCTCCGTATTGCTCTGAACCACGTCGACCGTGTAGGTACCGGCGCTCGGGAACAGGACCGAGGCAAAGTAGAAGAACACGCCGGGGCTCACGTTATTGATCAGATTGCTCTGCAGGTTCGCCTCTATGGCGTTCAGATCACCCGCAGTACCGCCGGTGAAGTCGGAGCAGGTAGTGGCGGTCGGGGCAATCTTCCCATCGGTGCAACCGTTCACGGTAATGGTGGCGGTCGCATCCTGAGGCGGATTGGCGTTGGTGGCCGTTGCGCTCGCCGTGTTGCTGTAGAGGGCGCAGCTCAGCGTGCTGGTAGAACTGACCACGTGAACGCTGAATGAGCTGCCCGCCGTCAGGGTAATGCCGGTGCAAGCGAGCGTCTGCGGGCTGCCGGTGATGGTGCACTCGGTCTTGTCCGGGCTTTCTGACCAGCTGATGCCCGAGCCACCCGGCAGGACATCGTTGATTGCGACGCCGGTTGCGGTTGCTGCGCCGGCGGCGTTCGAAACGGTAATGGTGAACCCAATCTGATTACCTGCCTGAACCGGAGTGGCGTCTGCCGTCTTCGTGAGACTCAGGCTGGGGCAGGTCACCGTGATGCTTCCGGCATTGGAGGCTTCCGGAGCATTGTCTGCCTTGGCCCGGGCCAGGTTGGGATAGCTGCCGCAGGCAGCCGGCGTGGTGAGGTCACCTACGATCACGCTGAAGGAACCTGCCGGGCCCGGATTGGTGCCGGCCAGGCTGGCGATGGTGCAACCCAGGATCTGCTCGCTCAGCAGTCCGGACGTCACACTACAGGTTGCCCCTCCAGTAGTTGTGTTGGGTACCACGCCCCAGGTGATTCCCGACCCTGTAGGCACGGGGAGAGTGTCGGTCAGCACCACATTGTCTGCCGTGCCGGCCCCGGTATTACTGACCGTCACCGTAAACTTGATCGAGTCTCCCGCTGCCACCGTTCCTCCGTCCGGCGTCTTGACCACAGAAAGGGCCGGGCATTGGACAGTGATCGTCGCCTGAACGCTCTGGCTTGGATCGATGTTGGTGGCGGACACGGTGGCCTGGTTGTTATAGACGCCGCATGATGCGAACTCGGTGGGGCTGGTCAGATGCACGTCGAAAGATCCACCGGCCGCAATGCTCGAGACGTTACAGGTGAGGACATTGGAGGCAATCGAGCAGGCCGCCTCGTCATCGGACCAGCTGATCCCGGTCCCGGTCGGCAGGTTGTCGGTGATGACCACATTGCTGGCAGGTCCGGTACCGGTGTTGTTGACGGTGACGACAAAGCCGATCGGGTCGCCCGCGTCTACGGTTGCCGCATCCGCCGTCTTGGCGATGTTGAGGGCCGGGGCAAGGGCCACGACGCTACCGGACACGTTATTGCCCAGGGCACCCAAGGTGGTCCCGTTAATCGAGACCAGCTTGAAGTGGAACGGGGAGCCGTCCTGACCCGCCGCGCCATTGCCTTCGCCCCAATCAGCCGCTGCGCCGAAATGGCCGCCCCACGCGAGCAGCACGTGCCCGCCGGAGTTCGCAAAAGCAGTAAAGGTGACAGTGATCGTGGCGATAATGGCCTCACCACTCTGATACGTGACAGGCTGAACGGTAAGCACTTGACCGCCGAACACGTCGATGGCAGGCTGAGGCCCACCGGTAAGTGCGTCGGCCAGCACTGTCGCATACGCACCAGGCACATTCTGGGTGAAAACGGTATTGGCAATGGATGTACTGGTGTGGTTTGCGCCGTCGTACTGCGCCTTCAGCGTGCCGGATGTACAGAACGCGCTGACTGGAGCGGTTGCCGCGAAACAGACATTCGCCTGCGCGCCCAGTGTGGCATCATACTTTGCGATGTAGTCGTAGTTGGCCTGCGTATTCGGCTCGTTCCCTTTGGCAAACCCATACTGGAAAACCAGGGTGTGCGAATTCCCTGCCCCAATGCTCAAGCCGTGCAGCGCGAGGCGCTCCGCAATCACCTCACCCTCATGGTACAGGCTCTTCTGCGGATTCAGTACGCTGTTGATCCAGCTGCAGTCCGACAACCCCGTCGGGCCGTTGGCACACTGTTGGAAATCGCTGCTGCTGACGCCGGCGGCGAAATTTGGTTCTTCGAGATCGTTCCCGCCGTTCTCTAGCACGCTGTCGTCGCTGCAACCCATCGCGAGCGCGAGCAGCAACGCGGTTGCCCCCCAGAAGCGGGAGGCTCGGACACTACATCTCATACTGTGAACTCCAAGAAGGGAGGGGGAGTTGCCGGCGATCGCACCGGCGGCGTCCTGTTCGGCAGCTGGGCTGTCTCTGAGTGAGACCCTGGGCTTTGCGGACCGGCCTCGCGGCCGGGGTGCTCTTGTCAGGGAAATCCTACGGCTACATCCGTCCTATTCACGCCAGGCTCCGTTATCAGCTTCCGGGCCGACGCTCACCTCCCTCTCCTGGAGAGTGTGACTTGGCGTCCAGGCGGTTTAAGTGCGACAGGGTACATGGACAAAATTCCAAGACGGACCGTGCCCACTCACGCAAGCTGTGAGAGCACTCGCCTACACAGGGAGAGTACATGGCAAAGGAACCAGGGCGACCTTAAAGCCCGTCCGTGAATTGCGCGTGAATAGCTGTGAAAATGACCGATTTCTTTGCTTGCGCACCGAAGAACCGGGCGGTACGATAACGCCGGAGGGTTAGTCATGAGTTAAATCGCGGTAAAATTTTCGGTTAAGGCACCTTCATGCTCTGCCTCAAGGTCCTCGGCGGTATTTCCGTCGAGCGAGATGACCAGCCGCTTTCATCCAACGGTCCGAGACGTCGTCTTCTCGCTCTGCTCGCCTTGGTCGCGGGGCATCCATCCGGTATCAGCCGGGACAAGCTTTCGGCGTATCTCTGGCCCGAGAGCGACACACCTCGCGCCCGCAACAGCCTCAAGCAGGCCCTCTGCTCCGTCCGGCAGTCGTTCGGAATACCGTTAGCCAAGAGTGTCGGGGGTCTCATCCGGCTTGATCCCGCTCTCATTGATGTCGACCTGTGGCAGTTCGAGGCGGCGTTGGCGGGGGGGAACGAAGCCGCGGCCGTCGACGCCTATCGCGGTCCTTTCCTCGACGGGTTTTATGTGTCGGGGCTGGATGAGCTGGAACGCTGGATTGAAACGGAGCGGGAGAGACTCGCTCGGCGCTATGCGGATGCCCTCCGAGCCCTGGGGCAACGGGCCGAGCTGGATCGCAACACCCTCGCGGCCGCGATCTGGTGGCGCCAGCTCACTGTCATTGAGCCGCTCTGCTCGACCGCCGCGCTCGGGTACATGCGCGCCCTGGCTGCAGCGGGCGACCCAACCGGTGCCAGAGAACACGCGCGGGCCCACGCGACCTATGTTCGCGCCGAGCTCGGTGGGCCGGTTGCTGAGTCAGTCGTCGCTTTCGCCAACCAGCTCAGGAGCGAGGTATTAGCGGTGGAGGCTTTGTCGTCCGCCCCTCCTTCTCCCGTCCCGGATATTCCGCCTCCCGCTTCGGTCATTCCACAGATCGCCCTACCTAGTGGCACGGGAGGTTACCAGCGCAGGCAGCTGCCGCGCAGAGCTGCAGTCCTGTCGCGAGGGGTGCTGTCGCTGCCGCCGGTTCCCCGCCAGGTGTGGTGGGTGGTGGCCGCATATCTGGCTGTCTTGCTGGTCACGTTCGCTCCTCGGGATCGACAAACTCCGGCTAACCTGCTCCTCGAAGACGCGGCTACAGTCCTAGCCGTCCTGCCCTTCGCAGTAACGGGCAGTCCTGAAACGGCGGAGCTCGGGCGCGGACTGGAGGAGCTCGTTGCCGCCAGGCTCGATGGCGCCGACGGTCTGCGCACAGTATCTACCGGTTCGGCGGCGGCGCGGATGAAGTCTGCGCGACTCTACCTCCGCGGCCACCTGATCTCGGGTAATGCTCAGCTTCGGGCCACGGCGACGCTCTACGATCGTGGCAATGCCAACATGGCCGTGGGCCGGGTGGAAGCTCAGGTCGAAGGCAACGACGTTTTCAGCCTGGCAGACGCACTCGCGACTCAGCTGATTGCAGAGCGGTACCACGGTGCCGACGAGCGCCTGATTAAGGTGGCAGTGACGAGCACCCGTTCGTTGCCCGCCCTCAAGTCGTATCTCTCTGGAGAACGCCGGCTGCAAGCAGGCAGTTATCCAGCCGCGGTGGACGCCTTCCGCCAGGCAGTGGCTGCGGACAGTACATTCGCGCTGGCGTACTATCGGCTGAGTATGGCCGCCGATTGGAATGGACGCAGGACGACTGCGCTGTGGGCCGCAGAGCTTGCCGCTCGTTTCAGCGATCGGCTCTCGGATCACGATCGCCGTCTGGTCGAGGCCTATCTGGTGCAGCACCGGGGCAGAATGGATGAGGCCGAGCGATTGTACCGGGCCATCGTCGCGGACTATCCGCAGGACGCGGAGGCTTGGCTCCACCTTGCAGAGGTTCTCTTTCGTTGGAACCCCCTGCGAGGCCGCTCGGCTGAGGAGGCAGAGCCGGCATTACAGCGGGTTCTTTCCTTGGATCCTCACAATAACGAAGCCCTCATTCACCTCGCGCGGATCGCAGCAATGCGGGGTAACGGCAGGGCGGTCGACTCGCTGATCAGGCAGACCACGAGCGTGACACCTGACTCGGCGGTGCTGGGCCTCCGTGCCTTCCGGGCGTTTGCGCTGGGAGACCGAGCCGACTGGAATGACGCAGCGCGGGAGCTGATTGCCCAGCCCGGGCTGATACCAGCGACCGCAGCCTTGCAGGCGGCAGTGTATATGGATGACCTGACCGGAGCCGAGCGGTTCGCCGAGGTACTGACTGGTCGGAATCTTTCCTGTGCGCTGCGGTCCCTTGGCAGGCGGATGCTGGCCCAGGCACAGCTGTCCCGCGGTCATCCGAGCGCGGCCATGGCGAGGCTCGCCTCTGCCGAGCCCTGTGACGCAGGTGCTTCGCTGGAGCTGCGAGCGGTGTACGCCGCGCATCCGTTCGTTCAGACCAGCCGCCGCCGGCTACGCCATTTATTAATGGCGCTGCGGACCTGGCAGCCTGGTGCCGCACCGGGCGGAGGATACGAGGATTCGAAGGAGAACATCTCGGCTCAGGTGCGGCGGTATGGTATGGGGCTCGTCGCGCTTCGGTTGGGTGACACGGTGCAGGCCCACCGCGCTTCCGTGGCTCTGTCCCGTTTAAGTGACCGGACCTTTGTGGGCGACCTCGGGTGGAGCCTGTCGCGAAGCCTTCGGGCCAGGCTAGCGCTGAAGCAGGGGAGACCGGCCCTGGCGCTTGCCGCTCTTGAAGAGGCTCGCTGGGAGCGGGCTGCCGGCCGCTCGGTGGCGGAAGTCTCCGACCGCTTCCTCCGGGCCGAGCTGCTGCGCCAGCTCGGCCGAACGGAAGAGGCGATCGGCTGGTATGGCGCAATCGCTCAACGGTCGTCTTATGAGCTGGTTTACCTGGCTCCAGCGCAGTTCCGTCTGGGTCAGATCTACGATCAGCGCGGCGACTCGGAAAAAGCCATCAGTCACTACCGTCGATTTCGGGAATTGTGGCAAACCCCGGATGCGGAGCTGAGATGGATGGTGATACAGGCCTCCCGGAGGCTGGAAGCCTTGGCGCCTGGAGCACGAGACGGCGGTGTGCGCTAAGACAGAAAAGGTCCGTTCAGGAGGGCTTCTGCTGGACCTTCTCTGGTGGTGGAGGTGGAGGACACGCCCGAGAACCCACCTGCCGCACGTTGGCTTGCTGAATCAGCTGGTCGGCCGCGGTTCTGAGCCGGTATTCATCTCCCTCGCTGGGTACCCGAAGGTAGTAGGCTCCCGGTTCGCCCGAGCCTACCGGGCCGAGCAACCTGCCATCCACACTCTCGGCAGCTGCGGCCCGCTCTCCCTTACCAGCCTCGGGCGCGAAGACGATCACGAGCAAGTTTCGGGCAACCGTCACCGATCCGCTGCACGCTGCATTCAGGATGCTATCACCCGGCTCCGCGGCCGCCGTGGCGGACCCGGCGGTCGTGTCCCCGGCGGCAGTCGCTGTCGTGGTATCGGCCGCAACGGTATCGCTCGCGGCGGTGGTGTCCCTCGCGGTGTCTGCCCCAGGAACGCTGTCCACAGAGGCTCCCGCGGTGTCGGTCGGGGCGGCCTGGCTGTCTGCGGCGGCTCCGGTCGTATCTGAGGCTGTAACCTGTCCTGCGGCTGCCGGAGGATCGATCGAGAGTCCCAGCACCATCAAGCAAGCTATCAGGAGGGCGGATTTTGCGACCATAACGCCTTGCAACTCATATACGGGACAACTTGTGGTTCTGATCCAAGATAGCCGAGCCTACAGCCCAGACACAAAAAAGGCGGCTCTGAGGAGCCGCCCTTTCGCTAAGAAAAGCACCCTATTTTCCGGCCGGCTTCACGTTGGACTTGAAGGAGATCGAGCCGAAGCCATCACGATCCAGCACGTCGGCGGTTCCAGTGAAGACGATGCCACCGGTCTTCGTAACGCCGACCTGACCGAAGTCTGCAATTGAAACGGCTTCGCCCCCAATGGTACCAGGTGCGAGCTGCACCGAGAGTGCCGTGATGTCGCCGTTCGGATAATCCGTACAATTCGGATCTTGGGGGCCCGTGAGCGCTGTAGGCGTACCGTTGTTGTTACCTCCAGCCAAATACCCGCAGGTTCCCGCTATTGGGTCACCAGCCTCTGTTTCCACCGTAAACGATACCGGGAATTCGGTTTGCGGATTGGTGGTGTTCGGATCATCCGTGCCTTTGATTACAGCAGGTGGCATATCAATCCACTCAAGTAACAGAGTCGCGACCGATTGTTTGCCGAACTCGCTCTTCGGGAGAGTCGAGGTCTTTCCGCCTGTTCCTGTGATAACGGCCGTCGCCTGAAGTGGCGTGGGAATGAAGGCCTTAGCGAACATTTGCCCAACTCTGGCAGCCAAAGCCTTGGGGCCCCAGCCACGTTCGATCAGGGTCAATGATTGGGTTTCGCTGCAGATATTGCTGTTGACGTACGCCAGCACCCCAACGGCCTCTTCGTCGATCATTGCCGTTGCGCTGAGATCATCGTCACAGACCGAAACCTCCGCCTCCGGCGAGAAGGTGATCGCTGATGGTACACTTGCCCACTCATAGAGCAGTGTAGGATTCGGCACAGAGTAGCCGTAGATCAATGCCCGGCCTTCGCTCCGCTCATCCAGCTCATCGCTAGAGAGCATAGTCGTCCAGCTGCCCGACGAAGGCTTGATACCCGACAGATTGGTCTCCACGCCAAGGAGCGATTTGGTCCTGCCAAGCACTGTCGTGTTACGGCCCTCAGCATCGACTCCGTTAATGCCCCCGCCACGGACGTAGTAGGCTCCGCCGTCGGCGTTACTCAACGCTGACGCGAACGGGAAGGCAGCATTCGTTGGATAGGTAAAGGTCTCCGTGAACATGCAACCGATGAGGGCCACCGTAAGCGCTGACCCCGCCGAGGGATCGACCGTGGCGGTCCGCGACAACGACCCGATCGAGTCCATGATCTCGAACCCGAATGTCCGCGCGGTCGTCGTGCCTTGCCCGGCGTTCGCCATGCTCTGCTTCAGGGTGATGATGGTTCCCTGCAGTGACGTTGGGAAGTAGTTGCTTATAAGGGAATTGCTGAACCCGCAGGGATCAGGTCTACCCCCTGGGGCAAACTGCGGGCCGGTGGTGCTGCCAGGCTCACGCTCACTACATGCGGCGAGCGCAAGAGTCGCCGAAGCGGCGACTGAATACAACCAGCGTCGAGCCATTTCCTACCCCCTCTGCCGGGATCAGCGAGAATCGATTGGTGCTGGAATTATGAAAGAGCTAATATGCTGCCTAAACCGAAAAGCGCAAATTACGCGCCACCTGAGCCTTACCATGAAACGTGTTAAGTGGCTGCATGTCAGGGCAATCAACACGCATGGCCGATTCTCGTTACTGGCGCGTTTGCGCCGTATCCGGCGCCCGGATGATCATGGGCTGGCTGAACACTGTGAAGCTATGTCGGTCGTGTCTGCAGGAACAGGATGGGCCCAGACCGTGAATTGCCCGTGAAATTCACGGAGGACTAGTCTTCGCCTGGGTTTCCAAAGAGTGTGACAAAACGCGGATCACTGCGGAGGTCGCGCAGCAGCCAGGTGTTATCGTTGGCGGTCCCAGTTCGCATGTGTGGGTTGGCGGCGACATGGATGCTGAGCAGCCGGAACGCCTCATCCCGGTCTCCGAGTTGGACTCGTACCAGCGCCTCGTAGTACGCGAGGTCGCGGGTCGCGTCGATTGTGGCGTCGCCCCGGCTCCGTACCACGACCGACCGGGCACTGTCTGGCATACCTGCCCGTACC
>Ga0299913_10001025_pt1 | contig 19632 bp, 17 predicted proteins | sample RVTome_9_FD_201360 | JGI IMG/M metagenome (GOLD analysis project Ga0299913, IMG submission 201360) | Soil microbial communities from uranium-contaminated site in the Upper Colorado River Basin, Wyoming, United States - RVT155D38 (version 2) ... | reverse complement strand
GCGGCTGATCGCCTCGGCCGCCGCCGATGCCGAGACGTGCGGCGTCGAACTGTCGGTGTGCGGCGAGATGGGGGGCGATCCGGCTGCGGCGCTGGCCCTCGTCGGGCTCGGCGTACGGGTCCTGAGCATGGCCGACTCCAGCCTGGCCCCGGTCCGGCGCGCGATCCGGGCTGCGGACGCGGGGATCCTTCGCGACGTGGCGCGCGAGGCCCTCGGGGACGTCTCCGCGTCCGAGGTCCGGGCCAGGTTCGAGGCGCTGCTCCCGCACTGACCTCCCGAGCGCGGCGGCCGGCCACTCGCACGAGTCCATCGGGCATGCCGGATGGCCCTCGCGCGAACCGCGGAATCCTGCGACACTGCCGCGATCCGAACGACATCTGCTTCAGATGCTCGTCGCACCCACCCCAGCGGTGCGACATTGGAGGAGGCACATGAACGGATCCGTTGGGCGGCTGGGCCGCCTACCACTCATCCTGCTGGCGCTGGTCGCCCTGGTGTTCACGGCGTGCAGCACCGACAGCGGTGGGTCCACCGCGACCGCCGGCACGCCGACCCAGGCACCGGCGACCCCGGGCGAATCGCCCGAGATGACCGACGACATGGCGTCGCAGGCCCCGATCGAGGGCGGCCTCCTGGCCACGGTCCTCGACGCCGGCGTCATCCGCATGTCGACCGACCCCGAGTACCCGCCCCAGTCCTCGGTCAAGGCCGACGGCACCTACGAGGGCTTCGACATCGACGTCGGGACCGAGATCGCGAACCGGCTCGGGGTCGACATCGAGTTCGAGACCCCCAGCTGGGAGGCCCTCACGGCCGGCAACTGGCTCGGTCGCTGGGACTTCAGCGTTGGCTCGATGACGATCACGACCGACCGCGAACGCGTCATCGCCTTCACCGAGCCGTACTACTACACCCCGGCCCAGATGTCCGTCGAGGCCAGCTCGTCGATCGCCTCGGTCGAGGAGCTCGCCGGCCAGCGTGTCTGCGTCGGCGCCGCGACGACCTACCTGCAGTGGCTCGAGGGCACGCTCGACTTCGGCACGAAGACGCCCGACGCGGCCCCCGAGGGCATCACCGTCGTGTCCCGACCGACCGACCGCAACTGCGCCGAAGCGTGGCAGGCCGGCCGCCAGGACTTCGAGGGCTGGCTGAGCTCGTCGACGACGGTCCAGGGCGCGATCGACGAGGGCCTGCCGGTCAAGGCGATCGGCGATCCGGTCTTCGCCGAGCCGCTGGCCGTGGCCTTCGACAAGGCCGGCCCGGATCCGAGCGACATGGTCACGCGGGTCAACGAGATCCTCGCCGACATGCACGCCGACGGCACGCTCTCGGCGATGTCCGAGAAATGGTTCGGGGAGGATCTGACGACAGCGACCGGCGAATGAGCCCGACCTGAAACGACAAGGGGGGCGCGAGGGCGCCCCCTTCGCCACATCGGAGGGAGTGCGGGTGGGCATCGGCCACCACGGTCAGATGCAGGCGGCGGTCGAGGAGACCAGGATCAGGGCCGCCGGTCCGATCGTCGAAGCGATCGCGTCTCAGCGACGGCGCGACCGGCTGCGCTTCCGGCTGATCTTCGTCGCCACGTGGCTCGTCCTGGTCGGCCTGTTCGTCGGCTTCCTCGTCCAGGCCAACCAGATCGACCTCGAGTTCCTGGCGGAATGGCAGGCCTACATCCTCGGTGGCGTCGGGACCACGATCGTGGTGGCGGTCGCGTCGGTCCTGTTCGCCACGATCCTCGCGGTGTTCGGGGCCCTCGGCCGGCTGTCGTCGAACGCGGTCGTGTACGGGATCGCGAGCTTCTACGTGTCGCTCGTGCGCGGCACGCCGCTCATCGTCCAGATCCTGTTCGTCTACCTGGCCCTGCCCCAGATCTGGCGCGATCTCGCGCGGGTCGACGCGGTGATCCTCGGGATCGTCGCGCTGTCGTTCAACTACGGCGCGTACATGACCGAGATCTTCCGGGCCGGGATCCAGGCGATCCCGCGCGGCCAGGTCGAGGCGGCCGCGGCGATCGGCATGACCGACCGGCTGACGATGCGCCGGGTCATCCTGCCCCAGGCCGTGCGGATCGTGACGCCGGCGATCGGCAACGAGTTCATCGCGATGATCAAGGACTCGGCGCTCGTCTCGATCATCGGGGTGCAGGAACTGCTGTGGCGGGCACAGCGGGTCGGCACCCAGAGCTTCCGCTCGCTCGAGACGCTCCTGCTTGCCGCACTCATCTACTGGATGCTGACCGTCGTGCTGTCGGTCTTCCAGGACCGCCTCGAAAAGCGCATGGCCGAGAGCGACCGGCGCATATGACGAGCCCGACGACCCCGATGACGACCGTACCCACGCATCCCGAGCCGCTCCGTGACCCGTACGCGCGGCCGGGCAAGCTCACGCCGTTCGGCGCCGAGCCGATCGTGCGCCTCCTCGGGGTCGAGAAGTACTTCGGCACGAACCACGTCCTGCGCGGGGTCACCCTCGAGGTCTACCCGCGCGAGACGATCTGCCTGATCGGCCGTTCGGGGAGCGGCAAGTCCACGCTCCTGCGCTGCACCAACTTCCTCGAGGAGCCGACCGTCGGCTCGATCGAGGTCGCAAACGTGCGGGTCACGGCCGATCCCCTCCACGCCCGGTCGCGCCGCCACCGCGAGCAGATCCGGCACATCCGCCTGCAGGCCCAGATGGTCTTCCAGGAGTTCAACCTGTTCCCGCACATGACGGTCCTCGAGAACGTCATCGAGGGCCCGACCCGGGTGAAGGGCGTCAAGCGCGACGAGGCCGTCGCGACCGCCGAGAAGTACCTCGACAAAGTCGGCCTGCTCGAGAAGCGCGACGAGCACCCGGCGCGGCTGTCGGGTGGCCAGAAGCAGCGCGTGGCGATCGCCCGGGCGCTGGCGATGGAGCCGAAGGTCCTCCTGTTCGACGAGCCGACCTCGGCGCTCGATCCCACGCTCGTGGGCGAGGTGCTCACGGTCATGTCCGACCTCGCCCACGAGGGCTCGACGATGATCGTCGTGACCCACGAGATGGCGTTTGCCCAGGAGGCGGCCGACCGCGTGTACTTCATCGAGGAGGGCGTGTTCATCGAGGCCGGCCCGCCCGAGCAGGTCATCGAGGCGCCCGGCGACGAGCGAACCCGCGCCTTCCTCTCGAGGCTGCTCGACAAGGTCTGACGAGTCGGGTCGCACCGGACGTGTCCCGGGAGCTACAGCCCGAGCACCGTCCGCTGCATGACCTCGCTCCGGCCGAGCGCGTCCGAGCTGCCCTCGAGCACGACACGCCCCTCCGACAGGAGATAGCCGCGGCTCGCCAGGCGCAGCGCCCGGTCCACGTTCTGCTCGACGAGCAGCACGCTCACTCCGGCCTGGTGGATGGTCGTGATGGTCGAGAACAGCTCGTCGACGACCACCGGGGCGAGCCCGAGCGACGGCTCGTCCATGAGCAGCACCCGCGGGTTGGCCATGAGCGCGCGGCCCACCGCCAGCATCTGCTGTTCGCCGCCGCTGAGGCTGCCGGCGATCTGCTGGGATCGTTCGCCGAGCCGAGGGAAGAGCTCGTACACCCAGCCCAGCCGCTCGTCACGCGTCGCCCGCGCCGCGCCCCGGTAGGCGCCCAGGTCGAGGTTCTCGATGACCCGCATCAGCGGGAAGATCCGGCGGCCCTCGGGGACGATGGCGATCCCCGCATCGCACACCCGGTGACCGGCCAACCGGGACAGGTCGCGACCGTCCATCACGATCCGGCCGCGGGTCGCGCGGTGCAGCCCGGCGATGGCGTTGACGAGGGTCGACTTGCCCGCGCCGTTCGGCCCGACGACGCACACGATCTCACCCGCCTCGAGACGAAGGTCCACGCCGGACAGCGCGACGGCCTCGCCGTAGTACGCGTGGAGGTCGTGGATCTCAAGCATCGGCCGCGGACCCCAGGTACGCGCGCACGACGGCCGGCTCGCGCATCACGACGCGCGGGTCGCCCTCCGCCAGCGTGCGCCCCTGTTCCAGCACCACGAGCCGCGTCGCGAGCTGGTTCACGACGCGCAGCAGGTGCTCCACGACCACGATCGCGATCCCCGACTCGTGGATCCGGCGGACGACGGTGACTGCGTTGTCGATCTCGACCGGGTTGAGCCCGGCGAGGGCCTCGTCGAGGAACAGCACGCGCGGTCGCTGGGCGACCGCCCGGGCCATCTCGAGCAGTTGCCGCTCATGGAGATTGATTTCCGACGGGAGGGCATCGGCCCGGCGGGTCAGCCCGACCAACTCGAGGTGCTCCGCGGCCGCGGCGCGTGCCGCCTGGAGCGACAGACCCGATCGGCCGAACATCAGCGACATCGCGACGTTGTCGCGAACCGTCATCGACGCGAACGGGCGCGGGATCTGGTACGTCCGCGCGACGCCCAGGTGGGCGATCCGATGGGGCGGCAGACCGACGATGCTGACGCCGCCGACGCGGATGTCGCCGGAGGTCGGCGCGAGGGTCCCGGACATCAGGCCCACCAGGGTCGTCTTGCCGGACCCGTTCGGGCCGACCAGGCCGACGATCTCGCCGGGCCGCACCGTGAACGACACGCCCTGCAGCGCCCGAACGCCCCCGAACTGCTTGGTCACGTCGAAGGTCTCGACGATGGGAGCATCCGGCGACGCATCGTCGTCCCGGTTCGCGCTCAGCGCGGCCACGACCGCATCGGCAGCCTCGGGCGCGGGCGTGACCGGGGACGCCGGGACGGGCGACATCTCGGCGGCCGCGGGTCCGGGACGCCGGTCGGACCGCCGCTCCCACCGAATCGACGGGACGAACGCGACGACGGCCGCCGCGAGCATCCCGGCCATCGCCCAGTCGAGCGGATCGCCCCACGTGCCGAGGAGCGCGAACGCCACGAACGGGACGACGAACGCGGCGGTGACCGGCAGCGGCCGGCGGCGCAGGCGCGCATACAGGCCCTCGGGCGCGAGGATGACGAGCGCGGCCAGGACCGCGCCGAGGACGACCAGGCTCCAGCCCTCGAACCCCGACGCCGAGAGCCGGTCCTGGAGGGTGACGATCACCGCGGCTCCCAGCAGCGGCCCGACCCAGTGCCGCCGGCCGCCCAGGACGCTCATGACGATGACGAACAGCGGCACCGTCAGGCCGAATACCGACTGGACCGCGACGAACCCGATCTGCAGCGCGAAGATGCACCCGGCGATGCCCCCGAACAGCCCGTTCAGACCGATCGCGATCATCTTGTGGCGGAACGTGGGGACGCCCAGTCCCTCGGCCACCTCCTCGGCGTCATGGATCGCGAAGAGGGCCCAGCCGAAGCGCGACTGCTGCATCGCGAAGGCGACCGCGAGCGCGGCCAGCCCGGTGGTCATGAACAGCAGGTAGACCAGGTCCTGGAAGCTGCCGAGGAACTCCGGGTACGAGGGCAGCCGGACGATGATCCCCTGCCCGCCGTCGATCGCGGTGTTGACCAGCGCGAGCGAGGCCAGCACGAACGGCACCGCCAGCGTCAGCAGCGCGAAGATCTCGCCGCGCAGCGAGCGAAGCCGGAACGCGAGCGCGCCGATCCCGAGCGCCAGCAGCAGCGACAGTACGCCGCCGATCGGGATCGTCAGGAAGAAGTCGAGGCCGTGCCGCCCCGCCAGCACCGCGGTCGTATAGGCGCCGACCGCGAGAAAGGCCCCCTGGCCGAAGCTGAAGTAGCCGCTGTAGCCCGACAGGATGTTCCAGCTCGTCGCCTGCGCGGTCCAGAACCAGATCAGTCCCAGGAACACGAGGTACGACACCGGGATGTCGAGCGGCTCGCGAACGCGTGGCAGCAGCGCCAGCGCGACGAACAACGCCGCGAACCCGAGCAGGCCACGCCGGAGCGTCACGTCACCCTCCGCACGAAGAGCCCGCGCGGACGGACGAGCAGCGCGACGATGATCAACGAGAAGATGACGAGCGGCGACGTCGCCGGCGACCAGACGGTGGCCACGACGCCCGACAGCGCACCGACGAGGAGCCCTGCGGCCAGCGTCCCGACGGTGTTCCCGATGCCGCCGAGGATGACGACCGCGAAGACGATCCCGAACCATTCGAACGGCGTCGACGGCGTCAGCGGCCGGTCGACGGCGACGAGCATGCCGGCGACCGCCGCGCTTGCGCCCGCCGCCCCGCCGAGGAGCGCGCCGAGCCGCACGTGGTCGATCCCGAACGCGGCCGCGATCGTGCGGTCCTGGGCGAACGCCCGGAGCGCCCGGCCCGGGTACGTCCGCTGGAGCCACAGGTGGGCCCCCCCGACGATCGCCAGCGCGGCCAGGAACGCGAGCAGCGTCGGGGCCGGGAAGACGAGCGGCCCGAGCCGCAGCGACTGCGTGGCATACGGGTTGACGTCCGCGCTCATGCGCTGGAAATCGGCGCTCCACACGTTCGAGACGACCTGGATCGTCGCGATCAGGAGCCCGAAGCTGACCAGCAGCGAGTTGAATTCGGTCAGCCCGAAGCGATCGAACGCCCACTGGAGGGCCGCCCCGGCCACGAACAGGACCGGGACCGTCACGACGAGCGTCAGGAGCGGGTTGATCCCGACGTTCGTGGCCAGCTCGAAGGTGAGATAGCCGCCGACGAGGATGAGCCCGAAATGGGTCAGGTTGATGACCCGGAGCATGCCCCAGGTCAGCGACAGGCCCACGGCCATCAGCGCGTACAGGCCCCCGGCGAGGGCGCCCGAGATCGCGGCCTGGAGAACGGTCACGGGCTGACGGGGCGCGGGATGGCTCCCGCGCCCCGGTCTGGATCGAGGTTCAGTTGCCGACCGGCTGGATGGTCGCGGCGGCCCGATCGTCCGGCCAGACCATCACCCAATCGCCGTCCTGGATCTGCTTGAGGCCCTGGTTGCTCGGCCAGAAGTTGTTCTGCGCGGGATCGAACGTGACCTGGCCGCTGAAGGTCAGGTCCGCGCCGTTGGCGTGGAGCGCGTCGCAGATGGCTTCGTGGTCGACGTCGCCGGCGGCTTCGACGCCCTGGACGAGGATCTCCCAGGCATTCCATGATGCGGTGGCCTGCGTCTCGAACGCGGTGTACGGCAGCCCGGCGGCCTCGGCGGCCGTCTGGAACTCCTCGACGACCTCGGCAACCTCCGGCCCGTACTGGTCGAGGATCGCATCATTCGGCTCGAAGATCGAGACCGACAGCACGCCCTCGCCGTCGTCGCCGAGCCCGAGCAGCGGCCCGGGGGCCGGGAACAGGCTGAACGTCAGCGGCGGGTCATAGTTCAGCTGACGCATCGCCTGGATGAGCCCGACCGTGTCGACGCCGAGGCTGTTGTTGACGATGAGGTCCGGGTCCGCTTCCTGGAGCTGGCTGGCGATCGGCGCCCACTCCGTCGTGCCCGGCGGGTACTGGATGTCGGCGACGATCTCGAGACCCATCTCGGTCGCGATCGACCGGGCGTCCGGATCGTTCTCGTCGTCGGGCAGGCCGCGCGTGACGAAGTCGGTCGAGCCGTTCTGGTTCGTCGCGAAAGCGACGGTCTGGGGCGGCTCGGGCAGTGACGCGACGGCCTCGTAGAGCTGGGTCGGGACGTAGACGTTCGGCTCGGGCCCGATCGACCAGGCCGGGAACTGGCACGAGTAGGTCAGCAGCGGCGCGAGTACCGCTGTGTGCTGCGGCAGGACGAAGCCGTGGCGCTCGGCGACGGCCATGGCCGACAGGATGTTCGGGGTGGCATAGGGACCCATGATCAGGTCGACCCCGTCCTGTGAGATCAGCCGCTCGTACAGCTGCGACACGCGCGCCTGGTCGGACTCGTCGTCGAGCACGGTCCATTCGACCGGCCGGCCGAGGAGGCCGCCGTTGGCGTTGAGCCGCTCGACGAACTGCTCGCCGGCGATCTGGTGGATCGCGCCGGTCGCGGCGAACGCGCCGGTGAGCGACAGGGTCGAGCCGACCACAATCGGCTCACCCGACGGCGCCACCGGTGACGGCGACGCCCCGGTATCGGCCGTTTCGGTCGCCGACGGGCTGGCCGGCGGTGCCGTCGTCGGGGTGGGGCTCGCGCTGCCCTGGTTGCAGGCGGCCACCACGAGGGCGGCGCCGGCGATCGCGGCCGCGGCCCGCACCCAGCTTGGTCGCTTGTTCACGATCTCCTCCTCCTATGGATCCGGAACGCGGATCCGCCGCGCACCGGGCAACGTCCTGCTGTCTCGCGCTCCTGCGTCGGCTCGGTCAGCCCACGACGCCCTCGTCGTGCACGCCCATCCCGCCGACGACCGTCAGCACCGAGCGGATCGTCCGCACGTCGGGGACGCTGAAGTAGTCGTCGTTCAGGACGACCAGATCGGCCAGCTTGCCGGCCTCGATGGACCCGAGGTCGTCCTCCTCCCGGAGGAACCAGCCGTTCCGGCTCGTGTAGAGGCGCAGGATCTCCTCGCGCGTCACCTGCTGGCCGAAGTTGATCTCGACGCCGCGCGCGTTGAGGCCGGTGGTCGCGTAGTACATGTGGATCCACGGGTTCATCGGCGCGATCTGCATCCCGTCCGAGCTCATCCCGGCGTTGATCCCGTTGTCGACGATCATCCGGAACGGCGGCCCGGCCGGGACGCCCCCGAGGTTGCCCGCGAGGTACCGCCAGCCGGTGAGGCTGAGCCCGCCGCCGAGGGCCTTCAGGCGGTTCGTGTACTCCTCGTTGATGAGTGGCACGTGGGCCACGACCCAGCGCAGGTCGGTGATCGGGAACTCGGCGTGGGCCGCCTCGAACCCCTGGATCTCGGCCTGGAAGTCGGTCGCGCTCAGCGAGTGGACCTCCGCCCGCCAGCGGCGCTCGGCGATCCGCTTGGCAGCATTCACGAACTGCGCGCTCGGCGCACCGGGGCTGCCCGGCGTGCTCGCGATGAACTCGCCGATGCCGCCGGTCTTGACCCACTCGCCGCCGAAGAAGGGGAACTGGTTCTGAAGCCGCTGGACGAGCTCCGGCGTGTCGGGGTCCGATTCCATGTGCAGGAAGTTGATCCGGAGCCGGGACGGGGCGAGACCCTCCCGGTACAGGTCGAGGAACGGCAGGTGCATCGAGTAGTTGTCCTCGTGCGCCGCACCGTCGGACGGGGCGTCCGCCTTCTGGAAGGCGCCCTGGTCGAGATGGGTCGTGACTCCGAGGCCAAGGCCGTAGGCCAGCGCGTCGATGGCGCCGCGGCGCCGCGTCTCGGGAGTCAGGAGGGCGCGGCGCAGCGCGAGGGTGGCCCGGCCGGTCGGCGAGTCGCCGAAGCCACCCGCGATCGAGCCGTCGGCACCGACCGTGACCGGCGGGTTCGCGGCTTCGAGGAAGGCCTTGCCAAGCGAGTTCGTGGCCGACGGACCGCTGAACGACAGCGACAGGTAGGCCGGGTTGTTCGGCACGGCTGCATCGAGCTCGGCCAGGGTCGGCAGCCGCAGCTCGGCGAAGTGGTTCGTGTGGAACCCACCGATCGTCGTGATCCAGGCACCGCTCGGGATCCCGGCGGCCCGGGCCGCATACGTGGCCTGGACGTCGGCGATCGAATAGGCGTTCTCGAGTGGGGTGTGGAACCCCGGCCGGTTGCCCATCAGCACGATGTGGTTGTGGTTGTCGATGATCCCCGGGACCACCGTCCGGCCGTGGAGATTGATCGAGCGCGCCTTGCCGCCGGCCTTGACACCGTTGCCGACGGCGGTGATCCGGCCGTTGCGGATCGTGACCGACTTCGCCACGGTGCCCTGCCCGTCCATGGTGTGGATCACGCCGTTGTGAAGGATCAGGTCGTCATCGCCGGCGCCGTTCGGGGCGTCCGGGCTGATGCGCGGCCGTCCCCCCGATTCGCCGGACGCCGCCAGGGTGGCTGCCGGCGCGAGGGCCGCGGCGACGCTCGCGGCGAGGCCGCTCTTGAGGAGCGAGCGACGCGAAAGACGGTTCCCGGACACGTGGGGTTGACGCATGGGACGCACCTCTCCTCCCCCCGGGGTTGGAGTCACTCCGCCGGTCCAGCAGCGTGCGTCGGAGTGTAGTGGCACTGCACGGGCGTTGCAATAGCGTTGTTGATCGGCACCGCCTCGGGGTCAGCGAACGCGGCTCGGGCTTCGCTCCAGCGCAACCCGCAGACCGACGGGCAGGGCCTCCAGCTGGTCGGCCGTGTACTCGACCCGCGATCCGTCGACGAGCAGCCCCAGCGCAGGCGGCAGGCGTGCGATGCATCGGGCACAGCGATCGAGCGAGCCGGTCGGCACGAACCGCCGGCAACCCGGGCAGCGGTCGCGCTCGACGAGCGGCCGGCGTTCCGGGTTTCGGTCGTACACGACGAGCCGGTCCGACAGGCCCGGCCAGGTCGGGAGCCTGACGCGCTCGCCCGGCGTCCAGTTGCGCGCGAGCTCGCGGTGGAAGCGGATCGAGCCGGTTGCGCCGCCCGACGCCTCGCCCACCACGATGAGGCGCTCGCCACGGTACGCGCGCAGCGCGTCGTAGCTCGCGGCGTCGTCGCCGTGCGGCGGCCAGACGAGGACGAGCGTCCGATCCGGGCAGCGCCGCACGGCCTTGACGGTCGTCTGTCGCTGAACGGGGAACCACGGGGTGCGCCGGCCGCCATGGAAGGCGTTGCCGCCGCCGGAGGGTGGGTCCAGGTCGACGGCCACGACGTCCGCGCCGGTCCCGGCCACGAGCGCGGCCCAGTAGCCGGTCCCGGCCCCGCCCTCGAGCAGCGGCGCGTGGCGAACGATCGCGCGAACCGCGCCATCGGTCGGGATCGCCCACGCGAATCGCGCGGCGAGCTCGCGCCGTCGCTGGGGCAGCGCGAGGACCTGGGCGACGCCCCGCGAGATCGGCCAGCGACCATCGCCGGACGTGGCCGATTCGAACGCCCCGACCTCGTCGCCGACGGCCGTTCCCGATGGCGCGCCGAGGATCGCGACCAGCTCGAGACAGGGGTTCTCGCCCGACCGCAGCGACCGCCATCGACCGACGACGCCGAGCGCCTCGCGGTAGCGGGCAAGGCGCGCCAGCGCTTCCATCCAGTCGGCGCGCGTGGTCACGCCGTGCCCCCCGAGCGTCGGGTGGACCGTCCACGGGTAGCGGTCGACGAACGCCTCGTACGACGGGATCCTCAGGGCCTCGCGGAGATCGACCGGTGCCAGCCATCGACGAAAGGCCCGCACGCCCGGGCCGCGGGCGTGACGCCAGGCGTCCGAAGCGCACGGCTCAACCGGTCGGCCGCACGCGTGGCACACGGGCCGGCGGTCGACCAAGGCCAGCGTGTCGCCCAGGCGGACCGGTCGCACGTCGTGGCCGGCACGACCGGCGCGCTGAACCGCCCGGGGGCCGTTAAGCGCTATTGCACAGCCCGGGCGTCGCGGCATCTGGTCGGGTGCGGCTCCTACGCTCCGGCGGCGGCCTTCGCGACGCTCGCTCCGCCAACGATCCAGCCGGGCTCGGGCTCGCCGAACTTCGAGACGAGATAGTCGCGTGAGGCCTCGACCGCGCGGCGCGGCCCGTCGAGCTCGGCCACGAGCCGGAAGTCGTCCTTGACGATCCGGCCGTCGACGAGGACCGTACGGACGTTCGAGATATCCGCGGCACACACCACCGTCCCGACCGGGTCGATCACCGGGGCGACGTTGACGGCCTTCGTGTCGATGATCACCAGGTCGGCCTTCTTGCCGGGCGTGATCGAGCCCGTGCGATCCGCCACGCCGGCGACCTTCGCCCCTTCGATCGTGGCCCAGCGCAGGACGTCGCGCGACTCGATGAGGTCCGGCGTCGGCAGCGTGCCGTCGAGGTCCTCGTTCCACGACATCTCGTGCCGCCGAGCCCGTTCGGAGGCGAAGATCGCGTGCATCTGCGTGAACTGGTCGGCCGATGCCGTCGTCACCACGTCGGACGACAACCCGACCGGGATGCCGAGCTTCGAGGCCGTCTGGGCCGGCGCCCAGCCGTGGCCCATCTGGAGCTCGACCTGCGGGGAGAGCGACACGTTCCCGCCGGAGTCGGCGACCATGTGCCACTCGTCCTCGAGTAGGTGCGACGAGTGGATGTAGGTCGTGTTCGGGTAGAGCAGGTCCATCTCCTTGAGGCCCCGCAGCTGCATCTTCGTGTAGCCGAACCGGTCCATCGCCACGTGGACCGTGATGTTGATCCCGAGCTCCTTCGCGAGCTCCCACTCGTAGCGGACGACGTCCGGCTTGCAGAAGTTGGTGCCGCGCGTGGCGAGCCCCATCGTGACCAGGCCCTGGTCGTCGTGCAGGTAGTCACGCCGGATCCGGCGCGCCTCGTCGCCGTTGATGCGCTCGACGCTGCCCGCATAGTCCGGCCCGAACCACCACGCCTGGATCGAGGTGTTCGGGAAGCCGAACGCGAACACCGCCCGCAGCCTGGCCTCCTGCAACCCCTTGACCGCCGCGTCGGCATGCTCGGCGGTGTTCATGATGTGCGACCAGTCCACGAGCGTCGTGATGCCGGCATTGAGGCACTCGAGCGAGCCCCACAGGTTCGACGAGTACACGTCGTCCGGTCGGTAGTTCGGTGCGAACTTGTCGAGGATGTTCCCGAAGTAGGCGCCGAGCGTGTAGTCCGGCGCCGACGTCCGGATCGCCGCCTCCCACGTGTGGCGGTGGGTGTCGACGAAGCCCGGGATGACGATGTCGCCGGTCGCGTCGATCACCTGCGCGTCGGCGGCGCCGAGGTTCGGGCCGACCGCCGCGATTCGGTCGTCCTCGACGAGCACGTCGGCACCGGCCTGCTCACCGAGCTCGTCGTCCTGGGTGAGGACGATGGCACCCTTGATGAGGATTCGATCGGTCACGAAAGCGCCCCTTTCCCACGCCCGTCGTGCTGGCGTGTTTCTTGCGAACGGCCACAATCACCGGCCCGGTCAGTCGGTCACCGCCGGCCCTCCTCCCCTCAGGTGGACGGCGACCGCCGAGAAGTCCGCGCCGGCGCGTCCCTCGTCCGTCGCCGCGCGCAGGACCGCCAGGTTGGTGCGGGCCTGCGGGACCGGCACACCGAGCGCGTCGGCGAAGGCGGTGATCAGGCGCAGGTCCTTCTCGGCCAGCTCGACCGTGAAGGCCGGCGGCGTCGCGTCCGGCTCGAGGAACGCGGCCCGCTTGTAGCCGACGAACGGGGCGCCGGCGGCACTCGCGGCGAGCACCTCGTACGCGCGCTCGCGCTCGATCCCCGCCCGCTCGGCGATCACGAGGCCCTCGGCGACGGCCTGGTTGAGCCCGAAGATCAGGGTGTTGACGGCGAGCTTCATCGCCGCGCCGCTTCCGAGCGGGCCAAGGTGGAAGACCTGCTTGGCGAGCGCCTCGAAGACCGGGCGGACCCGCTCGAGGTCGTCCGCCTCGCCCCCGACCATGATCGTGAGCTGGCCCGCTTCGGCCAGCCCGACGCTACCCGAGACCGGGGCATCCAGGATGCCGCCGCCGGCCGCGCGCACGTCCGCAGCGAGTCCCTGCACGACCGATGGCGGAACCGTGCTCATGTCGGCGACGACCTTGCCTGGCCCGAGACCCTCGATCACGCCGCCCGGACCGCGGTACAGCGCCTCGACCGCCGCTTCGTCGGCGACCATGCTGAGCGCCACCTCCGACGCCCCGACGGCCTCGGCCGCGGACGACGCCAGGTCTGCCCCGAGCTCGTCGGCCAGCAGCCGCGCCCGCTCGGCGGTCCGGTTGTAGAGCGTCAGCCGGTGGCCCGCCCGGGCCAGCGCCCGGCTCATCGCCGAGCCCATGTGGCCGGTCCCGAGCACCGCGACCGAGGTCACCGGTCGGCCTCGATCCCCCGCCGGATCGTGTCGACGATGCGATCCACCGAGGGGATCGCCAGGTCCTCGAGCGTGGCGGCCGAGGGCAGCGGGATGTGCGGCGTCGTGATCCGGACGACCGGCGCGTCGAGGCTCCAGAACCCCTCGTCGGCGACGATCGAGGCGATCTCGGCGCCCCACCCGCACAGTCTCGGGTTCTCCTCGACGGTCACGAACCGGCTGGTCTTCTCGAGCGACGCGAGGATCGTCGTGACGTCGAGCGGGACGAGCGTCCGCAGGTCGATGACCTCGGCACTGATCCCATGGTCGGCGGCGAGGCGCTGGGCCGCGGCCAGCGCGCGCGGGACCATTGCCGCGAGGGCCACGACCGTCACGTCGGTCCCCTCGCGGACGATCGCCGCCTGGCCGAGCGGGACGACATGCTCGCCGTCGGGCACTTCGCCCTTCTCGGCGAACAGCCCCTTGTGCTCGCAGAAGATCACCGGGTCGGGGTCACGGATGGCGGCCGCGAGCAGGCCTTTCGTGTCGGCCGGGTTGGACGGCGCGACGACCTTGAGCCCCGGGATCGCCATCGCCCAGTTCTCGACGCTCTGGCTGTGCTGGGCACCAAAGCGCAGGCCGCCGCCATTCGCCGTGCGCAGCACGAGCGGCAGCGCCACCTGGCCGTCGGTCATGTAGCGGGTCTTGGCGATCTGGTTCGCGACCATGTCCCAGGCCACGGCGAAGAAGTCGCTGAACATGAGCTCGCCGATCGGCCGCAGCCCGGTCATCGCCGCGCCCATCACGGCCCCCACGATCGCCTGCTCGCTGATCGGCGTGTCGCGCACGCGCTCGGGCCCGAACTTGTCGAGCAACCCTTCGGTCGTCTTGAACACGCCCCCCGCCGCACCCACGTCCTCGCCGATGAAGACCACGGAATCATCTCGAGCCATTTCCTGGGCGATTCCAGCAGCAACAGCCTGCCGGTAGGTCATTTCGGGCATACGGCTACGCCACCCTCCGAGCGCCAAGGCGACGCCCCGCTAGCCATTGGCGCGAGGACTCCTGGGCGATTCCGGCGGCCACGGCCGCGCGGTAGGTCAACTCCGCCATGCGGAGCCTCCGTCGGCCCAGACCTGGGTTTCGAGCACGTCCGGCGAGGGCTCTGGTCCCTCCCGCGCCTCGGCCTCGGCGGCGGCCACCGCCTCCGCGGCGCCCGCATCGATCGCGTCGAGCTGCGCTTCCTCCGCCCCCAGCTCGAGCAGGCGCGCCCGCTGGCGCGGGATCGGGTCCTTGGCGAGCCAGGCCTTGACCTCGTCGTCCGGCCGGTACTTGCCTGGATCCGCGCGGGAGTGCCCGCCATGGCGGTACGTGAGGGCCTCGACGAGGGACGGACCATCCCCGTCGCGGGCTCGGGCGATCACCCCGCGCGCGGTTTCATACACGGCCTCGACGTCGTTGCCGTCGACGACGATCGGTTCGAGCCCGTAGGCCGACGCCCGGTCGGCGGCGGGCCGCGGGACGGCCGTCACGGCGCCGATCGGCGTGTACTCCATGTACTGGTTGTTCTCGCACACGAACACGACCGGGGCCTTCCAGACCGCGGCCATGTTGAGCGCCTCGTGGAACGCGCCAATGTTCGTCGTCCCGTCGCCGAAGAAGCAGACCGCGACCTGGCCGGACTTGCGGTACTGCGCCGACCAGGCCGCTCCCAGCGCGATCGGCAGGTGGGCGCCGACGATCGCGTAGCTGCCGAGCATGTGGTGCTCGACGCTCGTGATGTGCATCGAGCCGCCCTTGCCGCCGAGCAGGCCGTTGGCCCGCCCGAACAGCTCCGCGTACAGCGGCCCCATCGGCGTCCCCCGCGCCAGCGCGTGGTTGTGGCCGCGGTACGTGGCGAACGTGTAGTCGTCCTCGCGCATCGCTCCCGCGAACCCGGCTGCCACCGCCTCCTGCCCCACGCCCAGGTGGGTCGTGCCGCGCACGAGGCCCTCGAAGAAGAGCTCCTGGGCGCGCACCTCGAAGCGGCGGCACTCGACCATCGTCCGGTACAGCCCCAGGCCGACCTCCAGGTCGACCGCCGGCGCTTCAGTACGCATTGGCGACGAACAGCTCCGCCGACGGGAAGCGGGTGATGACCTGCGGGCCGGACGCGGTCACGACGACCTCCTCCTCGATCCGGGCCGCCGAGTAGCCGTCCTTGGCCGGGCAGTACGTCTCGAGCGCGATGACCATGCCCTCCTTGATCTCGACCGGGTGGTCGAGCGAGTTGAGCCGGCTGATGATCGGCCGCTCGTGGAGGAACAGACCCACGCTGTGCCCGAACTGGAGCCCGAACGCCTCCATCTCGCTCGAAAAACCGAAGTCCTCGGCCTTCGGCCACACGCGCGCGACCCGGTCGGTCGACATGCCCGGGACCATCAGCTCGATCGACGCGTCGATCCACTCGCGGGCCTGCTTGTAGGCGTCGCGCTGGGCGTCGGTCGCCATGCCCACCGTGAACGTCCGGTAGTAGCAGGTCTTGTAGCCGACGAACGTCTGGATGATGTCGAAGAAGGCCTGGTCGCCCGGCCGGATGATCCGGTCGCTGAACACGTGGGGATGCGGGCTGCAGCGTTCGCCGCTGACCGCGTTGATGTTGTCGACGTGCTCCGAGCCCAGGTCGAACAGGAACTTGGTCACGTTGGCCACGAGCTCGCTCTCGCGGATCCCCGGCTTGAGCTGCTCGGCAATGAGCTGGTAGGCCCCGTCGACCATCGCGCAGGCCGTGTTGAGCAGCGTGATCTCGTCGATCGACTTGACCTCGCGCGCGTTGAGCATGATTTGCTGCGCGTCGCGGACCGTGATCCCCTCGGCTTCGAGCGCGGCGAGCATCGGCGGCTCGACGATGTCCACCCCGAGCGGCATGTCGGCCACGCCCTCGTCGCGCAGGATCTGGGCGATCTCGCGGGCCGCCCCGGTGAACAGCCCGGCGTCGGGGGCGACGGCGCCGCGCAGCCCGATCATCCCGCCCCGGATGTTCTCGGGCGGCAGCCACGGGCAGTTGAGCCGGTGGTGCTTGGCGGCCGAACCGAAGTCCCACAGGTGCGGCGCACCGCCCCGGGTCAGGAGCGCGAACCGGGTCATCTTGTCGCGCGCCCACTCCCCGATGTGGGTGCTCGTGACGTAGCGGATGTTGTTGAAGTCGAACAGCAGCATCGACCCCACGTCCGACGCTCCAAGGGCGTCGCGCGCGCGGCCCAGCCGATACGTGCGGAGCCGGTCCGGGTTGACCCGCTCCTCCCAGTCGACGGTCATCGAGCCCGGCGATGCGGGCGGTCTCGTCATGGTTCCTCCCCCAGGGGCGGCGGCGGGCGGCTGGGCGATCGCAGTCATAGGGCGGCCTCGATGGCGGGGGGCGGGGCGGGCATGTCGAGTGGCAGGCCCATCACCCGGTGAAACCGGGTCAGGGCGTTCCACAGGCAGATGGTGGCGGTCAGCTCGACGATCTCGGGCTCGCTGAACGCTTCGCGAACGCGCGCGAGCAGCGCCTCGTCGACGCCGGCCGGCACGTCAGCCGCGGCGAGCTCCGGCGGTCGCAGCGTGAGCTCGCTGGCATATTCGATCGCGAGCGCCTCGCGCGCTCCAAGCTCGGCCGTCCGTCCGCCGGCCAGGTCCTCGAACTCCTCGTCGGTCACGCCGGCGTTGCGGGCCGCGAGGACGCGGTGGCTGGCCGAGTAGCGGCAGTGGTTCGCGAGGGTCACGGCGAGCGAGGCGAGTTCCTTGACCCGCTGGTCGACCACCCCCGGGCCGACGACCGCACGCAGGTACGGCAGGTACGCGGCGAAGATCGACGGTCGATGGAGCAACGCCCGCCAGGTGTTGAGGACGGTGCCGTACTGCGCTCGTCCGGACTCCAGGGCGGGCATCGCGACCGGGTCGGCGGCGGCGGGATCGACCAGCTGCACGAGAGTCATCGGACAAGCCTCGCGAGTGGTGGATGGGACGTCTGGACGGATCGTCCGGGTCGAAGGTTGCAACAATAGTACACAGCAGGCTCTCGTAACATCCGATCGACGCTGGCGGTAGATTGACACTCGATGCAACGGTGCTCTACGGTGTTCAACAGGGTTACACACCCGGTGGTGCGCTGCAATCGGCCGGGCGAAGCCGCTATCGTCGGAGCTCGCGGTTCGTTCCACAAGGGAGCCGACGCATGAGTCCGGTGCATCACGTCACGCGATTGGATCCACGCCTCGCGGTTGAACCTTCGGGCCTCGACGGCCTGGCATCCGGCCTGTCCCGCCAGGCGCTCGTCGGCCGGTCGGTCGGCGCGACCCATACCGAGCTCGCGGTCGTCCACCTGGCGGAGGGCGGGTTCGTCTCGGCGCACGTCCATGCCTTCGAGCTTGCCGCGTACGTCCTCGCCGGGACGCCGATCGTGACCCTCGACCGGCGGCGGATCCACCTGCGCGCCGGCGACTACGTGCTCGTGCCCATGGGCACCCCCCACGGGTGGTCGAACGAGGGACCCGACGAGGCCCGCTGGCTGACCGTCAGCACGCCGCTCGAGGTCGCCGCCGAGGAGGGCCGCCGCGATACGTTCTTCGTGCCCGAGGACCCCGCCATCCGTGATCTGACGCCCGAGCCGCCGGCGTTCGGCGACCCGCGCCACCGCCTCGTCGGCCACTACGAGGGCACCCCGCCCCAGGCCGAGGCCCTCGCGGTTCGCGACCCGGCGGTCGGCCGGGCGCCGGCCGGGATGGACACCGCGATCATCGCCTACAGCGGGATCTCGGTCCGGATGCTCGTCGATCGCGTCTTCGGCGCCGAGCTCCTCACGATGTTCACGGTCGACTACGAGCCGAACGGCGCCGCCCAGGTCCACGACCACCCGTTCGAGGAGACGTACGTCTTCCTGGATGGCGAGATCGACGCGGTCCTCGACGGCGAGGAGCACCGGATCCGGGCGGGCGACGTCGTGTTCGCGGGGGTCGGGTCGACGCATGGCTTCTTCAACACCGGATCGGGGAGGGTGCGCTGGATCGAGACCCAGGCGCCCCAGCCGCCGATGCGTCATGCCTACCGCTGGGTCGACGTCTGGAAGCGGTTCGAGGCCGGCCTGTCCGGCAAGCAAGGAGGTGGCTGATGGCCCAGGACGGGTCGGTCGTCGTCGTCGGGGGCACGGGCGGTCTCGGGCGGGGCGTGGCCGAGCATTATGCCGCGGCCGGTCACGAGGTCATCATCAGCGGCCGCGACCTGGCCCACGCCGAGGCTGTCGCGCAGGAGATCGGCGGATCCACCCGGGGGATCGTGATCGACCTCGGCCGGCCGGAGGCGATCGCCGCCGCCGTGGCCGACCTGGGTCCCGTCCGCTACCTCGTGGTCAGCCCGATCCTGCGCGACGACAACCGGATTCGCGACTTCAAGATCGACGGCGCGATGCACCTCGTGACGATGAAGCTCGTCGGCTACGCGGAGCTCATCCACCGGCTCCTGCCCAAGCTCGACGACGACAGCGCGATCGTCCTCTTCGGGGGCCTGGCCAAGGATCGCCCGTACCCCGGTTCGACCACGGTCTCGACGGTCAACGGCGGCATCGTCGGGCTGGTCCGGACGCTGGCGACCGAGCTGGCCCCGATGCGGGTCAACGCGATCCATCCCGGGATCGTCGCCGACAGCCCGTACTGGTCGGGCAGGAACCTCGACCACATCATGGCCCGCACGCCGACGAAGCGGTTCGTCCAGACCGCGGACATCGTCCACGCGGTGGCGTTCCTCCTCGAGAACCGCTCGGTCAACGCGATCGACCTGCGGGTCGACGGTGGCTGGATGATCCTGTGAGACCGGTGGCGGGCAACCGCGCTCGGCTACGATGGGTCGCGCAGTGACCAACGAGGCCGTCGAACCCGCACAGCGTCCGGACTATCCGCGCATCGGCGGCCACCTCCGC
>Ga0299913_10001024_pt1 | contig 19634 bp, 17 predicted proteins | sample RVTome_9_FD_201360 | JGI IMG/M metagenome (GOLD analysis project Ga0299913, IMG submission 201360) | Soil microbial communities from uranium-contaminated site in the Upper Colorado River Basin, Wyoming, United States - RVT155D38 (version 2) ... | reverse complement strand
ACCGCGTACGAGATCTCCAGGTCGGCCTGGATGCCCGGCAACAGCGGGCCGATGCCGACGAGCTGGGGACGCAGCGCCAGCGTGGCCAGGAACAACCCGGCGAGCACGCCGAGCGGTCGGCCGCGGCGGGACACGGGCGAGTGGATGGGCATCGGCGAAGGGTAGCGCCTCGCCAGATGGCCGGCATCGTCATCTGTCGGGGTCGACTACCGGCGTTCGTGGACCATCGTCCCCGACCGCCGTCCGCTGGCCCGGCGCGCCGGGGCGCCGAGACTTCGGATCAGCAGCAACAACCGTCGCTGCGCAGGGCCAGACCAGAAAGGAGACGCCTGATGTCCGCCGGGACCCCGTATCTCCACGGCGATGCCATCGGCGTCATCCCGACGCTCATGCTCGTGCTCGTCATGCTCCTGACGACCCTCGGCGTGATCGCCCACGCCGCCTTCGTGTAGCCACCGTCCCGGAGGGCCGGACCGATGTCGCTTCGCACCTACCCGATCTGCCTCGCGAGCCCGCGCCGCCAGCCGACCCTCCTCGGCCTCATCCGGAAGGCCGAGGTGGAGCTGCGGACGGCCGCGCCGCGACCGCAGCCGCGGCCGGTGCCGGCGCCTCCGATCGCGCACTGACCCCGACCCGGAATCGACGAGGCCCGGCCGAAAGCCGGGCCTCGTCCTCGTGACGCGGTCGTGCTCAGTACTTGCGCCAGGCACCCGCGGTCAGGGACAGCTTGCCGATGACCGACCGGTAGTAGCGGCTGGGACGGTACGGATCCATGACCGCCCACATGCCCGACGTCCGGCTCGACGTGAAGCCGAACCGGTACTTCATCGTCCGCTCGGGCGACGCGTAGAAAATCTGCTTCATCGTGCGGTTGGTCGTGAACAGGTTCTTGATGATGTACGAGGCGTCGGTGATGCCCTCGGCGAAAACCGCCTTGGCACCGGCCCGCAGGAAGCCCGCCCCGAAGTTGTCGACGCGCTTGATCGCGGTCGACTTCGTCGGGTTCGCTGCGCCCCACTCCGAGTTGCCCGACGCGTAGCACAGGCGGGCGAGGATCACGACCGAGTTGGGCGCCATCTGGATGTAGCGGTCGATGTAGTACTCGCCCCAGTACTTGACGTTGTTGTGGCCGTTGCCCGATGTCGCGTTGAGCCCGAAGCCGTCCTTGGTGTAGCGCTGGAAGGAGCCGTACGGGCTCGGCCAGCCGTTGCCGTGGCCGAGGTAGATGAGGATGTTCGCCTTCTGAGCGTGGTACTTGACCTTCGACCACGTCGCGTACGGGCTGTAGATCTCCTTCACGTACGCCCCGTACTTGCGGGCGACGGAGGCGTAGCGCTTGGCGTCCCGGATGAAGCTGGCCGTCTGCGACCCGGTGGGCCCGACGACGATGACGACCTTCTTGCCCGCCGCAAGGGTCGGTGCGGGATCGACGGCGAGATGCCCGACCGCGAAGGCCAAGGCGAACAACACCATGCCAATGACGCGGAAGTGACGGATTCGCGCCCGCTGGGCGCCTGTCTCGGTAACCGGCAAGATTCCTGCCTCCTCCCTGCCAGACACCGTGATGAGGCACGGTGACGGTGGACTGGTGCCGCGGCACGGGCAGTTCGGAGGCGAGACCGATCAGGCGCGCGATGACGCGCGATCACGGTTCAGATCGGGTGAGCCGATCCATCCGCCGGGTCTGGGCGAACCGACGAAAGCGACAGGGGTCTGCCGTGGGGGGCGGCGTCTGGGATTGAACCTGTCTATCGGATTGCCTGGGGGTCCGCGGCGGAGTATGCCAGTTTCGTTGCAGCGTTGTCACTCCGTCTCATGAACCAGACGGTCCGGCCGAATGTCCTGGGTCCTCCACCCGAGCGCACGTCGGCGGGAACGTGCCCGAGATCGGCTATGCTCGGGCGGCGCGGTCCGCTGGACCCTCGGCGGCGCGCATGCCCAATGAGCGAACCAGGAGTGACCGCTTGACCTTTGACTCGCTCGGGTTGTCTCCCGATCTCCTCCGGACCGTCGCCGAGGAGGGCTATGAGACCCCCACGCCAGTCCAGGCGGCGGCGATCCCGCTCGTTCTCCAGGGTCGCGACGTCCTGGCTGCCGCCCAGACCGGGACGGGCAAGACGGCCGCCTTCGCGCTGCCGATCCTGGATCGCCTTCGCGAGGACGCCAACACGAGCTTCTCGCCCGCCCGCCACCCGGTCCGCGCGCTCATCCTGGTCCCGACGCGCGAGCTCGCGGTGCAGGTCGACGAGGCCGTCCGCACCTATGGCCGGACCGTCCCGCTGCGATCGAGCGTGGTCTACGGCGGGGTGCCGATCGAGCCGCAGACGAAGGTGCTGCGGGCCGGTGTGGAGATCCTCGTCGCTACGCCGGGCCGGCTCCTCGACCACCTCCAGCAACGCGCCGTCAATCTCGGTCAGGTGTCGATCCTCGTCCTCGATGAGGCCGACCGAATGCTCGACATGGGCTTCCTGCCGGACATCCGCCGGATCCTCGAGCTCCTGCCGCAGCAGCGCCAGAATCTGCTGTTCTCGGCCACCTTCGACGACGAGGTGCGGCGACTCGCGGCGACGATCCTGCGCGATCCTGCGACGGTCGAGGTCGCGCCCCGCAACACGGCCGCCGAAGCCGTCCGGCAGCTCGTCTACCCCGTCGACCGCGATCGCAAGGAGGCCCTGCTGGCGCACCTGCTGCGCACCTACGACCTCAGGCAGGTCCTCGTCTTCACACGCACCAAGCTGGCCGCGAGCCGGTTGGCCGCACGACTTGATCGCGAGGGTCTCGATGCGGTCGCCATCCATTCCGATCGATCGCAACCCGAACGGACCCGCGCGCTGGAGGGCTTCAAGGCGGGTGACATCCGGGTGCTCGTGGCGACCGACGTCGCCGCCCGCGGCCTCGACATCGAGGACATGCCGGTCGTCGTCAACTTCGAGCTGCCGTGGAACCCGCAGGACTACATCCACCGGATCGGGCGGACCGGGCGGGCCGGCGCGACCGGGGAGGCGATCTCGCTCGTCACGATCGACGAGGCAGACCTGTTGCGTGGGGTCCAGCGGTTGCTGCGCCGGGCGATTCCGTGGACCGTCGAAGAGGGGTTCGTGCCCGAGCGCGACCGCGAGCCGCGGCCGATCGGGGGCCTTGCCTCCCGCGGGCAGGGTGGCCCGCACCACGCCCATCCGAAGCCGCTGCGTCGGCGGGCGTCAGCCGGGAGCGGGCGGCGTCCCTGACGGGGGCTGGACCGGGCTGGTCACGGCCAGCCTCGACTCGTCGACGGTCGCCCCGGGGAAGAAGAAGCCGAGCATGATGTCCGCCTCGACCCGCTCGACCGCGTAGCGGTTGACCAGGCCGTGGGCACCGCCGACCTGACCGAGCTCCGGCCGATCGACCAGCTCGAGCCGGAGGTCACGGAGCAGGACGAACTCTCCGCTCGGACGGGTCAGGGCGCGGCCGGGATCGAACCCGGGGAGGGTCGGTAGCTCGCCCTCGATGCGATACGCGCCCGCGAGCAGGGCCACCGCGTGCCAGGCGGCGTGAACCGGGACGAAGGTATCGTCATCGGCCACGAGGACGACGATGTCGTCAGGATCGAGCATGAGCGACTCGTGCGTCGACGGGGCCAGGTCCTCGAGGGACTGCCAGGTGACTCGCTCGAGCTCGAGCGGCTCGCCGCGCTCGAGGGCGTCACGGACATGGACCGCGCCGCGCAACCATCCCTCGGCGATCCCCGTGCTCGCGTAAGCGTCGACTCGGACCGGCATCTCTCATGCCTCCTGCTGACGAGTCTCTCCACCGATCGTCTCGTCCGGCAGTCCCCGTCCGTACTCCCGGGGCCGCCACGGTCGTACGGGGCCGTTCAGACTGTCGACCGGGGCCGAACGGCGCGGACGGCCGGGACGCGGGTCGGATTGAGGCCGGCGTGACGGAGTGCGGTCGCGAAGCGGGCGGCGTCCCGCGGGGCACAGCCGCGCGGATCGTTGTTGAAGAAGACCCACACCTCGTCGGTCGGGGCCCACCCGTCGGCGAGCCGTTCGGCCCACGTCCGCAACGCCGTCCGGCCGTAGCACGGTCTCGGCGTCGCGCGGCCCTCGTGGAATCGCAGGTAGGTCCAGTCGGCGGTCCTCCACAGCGGGCTGCGCAGACCGCGGCGATCGGCCAGGCACAGCGCGGCGCCCCTCCGTTCGAGCAGCTCGCGGACCGGATCCACGAACCAGCTCCGGTGGCGGAACTCGACGGCGACGCGGACGCCGGCAGGGAACCGCTCCAGCGTCCCCTCGAGCCGCCCGAGATCGAGCTTGAACTGGGGCGGAAGTTGAACGAGGACCGGGCCGAGCTTGGACCCGAGGCCGCTAACCCGGTCGAGGAACCGATCGACGGGCTCGTCCGGGTCGCGCAGCCGCTTGATGTGGGTGAGGAAGCGACTGACCTTGACGGCCATCGCGAAGTCGTCCGGCGTCCGCTCTGCCCACGCCTCGAAGACTTGGCGCTCGGGGAGCCGATAGAAGGCGTTGTTCGACTCGACCGTGGCGAAGGCGTCCGCGTATGCCTCGAGCCAGCGCGACTGGGGCACGTCGCGCCGATAGAAGGTCCCGCGCCAGTCGCGGTACTGCCAGCCGGAGGTCCCGATCCAGACCGTCACGGAGGCCTCAGGGTCAGGGCGCGGGGGACGTCGACGGGATCGGGCTCGACGCCGGCGTCGTCGTCGGAGCGGGCTTCGGTGGGCTGACGATGCGCACGAGCGCCTTCGCGATGATCGCCGGATCCTGCTTGGACTGGTTTGTCAGGACCGCGATCGTGATCCCCTCCGCCGGCAGGTGGCGGACCACGCTCCGGAAGCCGGTCAGGCGCCCGGAGTGGCCGAGTGCCGGGCGGCCATCGAGCTTGACGAGCTGCACGCCGAGGCCATACGGGATGCGCGGCTTGAAGCGGGCCGTCAGCTTGCCGTCGGCGACCATCGCCGCGACGGTCGCCTCGGACAGGACCTCGCCGCCATAGAGCGCGCGCGCCCAGCGGGCGACGTCGATCGAGGACGCCGCGAGCGATCCGGCGCCGCCGGCTGCGGTCACGACCGAGGTGAACGGCACGACCTCCGATCCATCGGTCAGGTCGGAGTACTTCGGCTTCGCCGCGGTCCCGCTTACGCGGTACCCGTGGGCGAGCGTGCCGCGCGGCGATTCGGCGACCTGGGTATGGGTGTGATCGAGCCCGAGCGGGTCGAGGAACCGAACCCTGACCTGTTCGGCGAGCGGCCGCCCGTCGACCGCCTCGGCGATCATCCCGAGCAGGTAGTAGTTCGTGTTCGAGTAATACCAGCCCTTGCCGGCCGGGAAGATCGGCTTGCCGACGTAGCGGAACGTGTCGGCGGTCGTCCACGTCCGGCCGCGGTCGGCGTACAGGGCGCGGTCGATCTTGCCGTTGAGGAAGAAGTCGGGCAGGCCGCTCGTGTGGTCGAGCAGCTGGCGGACCGTGGCCTTGCCGGCGATCTTCACCTTTGGCAGGAACGTCGTGACCCGGGCGTCGAGATCGAGGGCACCCTCGTCGGCGAGGGCAAGGACCAGGGCTGCGGTGTAGGTCTTGCTGATGCTGGCGATCGCGAACGCAGTGTCCGGCTCGACCTTGACCTTGCCCTTGACGACCGCGTGGCCGCTGACACCGGTCCAGGTCGTTCCGTCGGCAAGGATGATCGTCACCGACAGGCCGGGGATCGCGTACTTCTTGCGGATGCCGTCAAGACGGACCTGGAGCGCGGCCGCGAGCCCGTCGCGGAGCGACCCCGGCTCGGAGGCGCGCGGCGTCGGCGCGGGCGTGACGGTGGCGGGTGGACCGGCGGGCTCGACCGTCGGCGAGGGTGCAACTGAGGCGCCCTGACCGTGCGTGGCCGTGGCGGTCGACACGGCGGCGGCGACGGGGGTCTCGACCGCGGGTGGCGTGCCCCAGGCGAGGACCGTGGCGGTCGCGACGCACGCGAGCCCGGCGACGAGCAGCGCCGAAATGGGTCGTCGGGTCATCGAACCGCCATGACGAGGAGGACCATCGAACGTGAACGATAGCGCGTCGACCCGACCGGTACCATGAGCCGGATGGCCCACGACCGATCCGCCCCGGGGTTGCTGCGCGCCGTGGGGTTGCTTCCCGATGGACCGGTCCCGTGGGGCCGGCGCGTCCCGGCCGCCGGCCCGGGCGTCTTCCTCGTCGAGCTCCCGGCACCGATCCCGGCTGCGCCGATCGAGTTGACCCGGGTCGGCAAGTGGATCGAGCGGGTCGAACCCATGCGCCTCGACGACGCGCGACCGACCTCACGCCAGCTCGCGTCCCGCCTCGCGGCCTTCTGGCTCCCGGGCCAGGTCGTCCTGTACATCGGTGCGACTCCGGCCTCGATCGGCGGACGAGTCAAGGCCCTCCGCGAGACGATCCTGGGTGATCGCCGACCACATTCGGGCGGACACTGGCTGCACGTGCTGGGCCGCCTCGAGACGACACGGATCTGGTGGGCCTCGACCGACGCCGTCGAAGAGTACGAGGACGCGCTGCTCGGTGCGTTCGGCGAGGGGGTGACCGAGGCCGAACGCTCGGCGCTGCCCGACGCGGAAGTGGTGCTGCCGTTCGCGAACCTGCGGACGCCGACCGGTGCACGCAAGCGCACGGGCCTCCGCGGCGCCCTGCTCGCCGAACCCGTGACGGTCGCGCCGGCGACGCGGGTCGTCAAGCTGCCCGACGGCGACGCGGAGGGAGCACGTGGCGAGCCCCCGGTTGGCCGGCCGGCAACCGCCGCCCACAGCCGGGCACGCGTGAGCCCCAAGGCGGAAACACGGCCCGGGCGCTCGGCCGAGCCGGTCCATCTCACGCCCGAAGGTGCCGTCCGGCTGCGCGACGAGCTGCGATCACTGACCGAGGAGCGGCGGCCGGAGGTCGTCGGCCGGATCAGGGCGGCAAAGGAGCTCGGAGACCTCAAGGAGAACGCCGACTACACGGCGGCTCGCGAGGAGCAGTCGTTCCTCGAGGGCCGGATCCAGGCCATCGAGGCCCAGCTGCGCGGCGCGGTGATCATCGAGACGCCGGCCGCGGGGTCGCGGATCGGCATGGGCTCGACCGTCACGGTGGAGTCGGCCCTCGAGGAGGTCACGTACGTCCTGGTCGGCTCGGCGGAGGCCGATCCCGCGAACGGCCGGATCTCAGCGGCGTCGCCAGTCGGGCGCGCCCTGCTCGGGCATGGGCCCGGCGACGACGTCCTGGTGCGGACACCGCGCGGGGAGGTCCGCTACCGGGTCGTGTCGGTGGGCTGAGCGGGCGTCGGCGCGTGCGCCCTACGACGAGCGCCGTCCGACGAGGCTGCCGATCACGAGCACGAACCCCAGCACGACCAGCCCGACGGGCAGCAGGTTCTGCAGCTCGGGCACGCCCGACAGTCCGATGACGCCCTCGAAGAACAGGCCGAACCCGAGGAACAGCGCCAGCCCGACACCGAGCGTCGGCAGCCCCGCGGACACCAGCCGCGGCTGTCGCGTCAGCAGCCCGTACAGCACGAGGCCGAACCCGACCGAACCCGGCGCGACGAGGGCCCACGCGTAGGCCCACGTTTCATACAGGTCGGTCGCCTCCTGGACCGCCAGGACCAGCCCGACGGTCGTGACGATCGAGCCGGCAACGGCGAACCCGCTACCCGGCTCGCCGCCCACGGCGAAGGCGGCCCCGAACAGGACGAGCCCGGGCACGATGATGAACAGCGGCCAGGCCGCCTCGAGCTCGAACCCCACCACGTTCGAAACGAGGAAGGCCCCGCCGATGATGATCAGGATCGTCCCCAGGACGATCGCACCGCGCCGGTCGTTGTTCATCCGTCACCCTCCGAGACGACCGCTGGCATTCGCGGCCGTGCGCAGGCCCAGCATCGCAGACGCTGGCACCCTTCGGCGAGGTCCGAAGGCTGCCTCTGAGCGGGCCGCCCGGACCGCCGCGACGAGCGGTCGCTACTCGGTGAGCTTGTGCTCCACGGCGTACAGCGCGGCCTGCGTGCGCGACGCGAGACCGAGCTTGCCCAGGATGTTCGAGACATAGGTTCGGGCCGTTCGTTCGGTGATGAACAGGGCCGACCCGATCTCCTTGTTGCTCATGCCCTGGCCGAGCAGGCGGAGAACGTCCTTCTCGCGCTCGGTCAACGGCTCGACCAGCTGATCGTCCGGCGACTTCTTCGTGCGCATCCGCTGGGCGAGCAGGCGAGCGACCGCCGGATCGAGGTGGACCTCGCCGGCGAAGGCGGCCCGGACGGCCGCAGCGACCTCCTCGGCCTCGGCGTCCTTGAGGACGTAGCCCGATGCCCCGGCCTCGAGCGCGGAGGTGACTTTCTCCTCCTCGATGAACGAGGTCATCGTGACGATCTCGGTCTCGGCCCGCTCCGCCTTGATCCGCCCGATCGCGGTGATGCCGTCCATGTTCGGCATGAGCAGGTCCATCAGGACGACGTCCGGCTCCAGCCGGCGGGCCATCGCCACGCCCTCGGAGCCATCCGATGCCTCGCCCACGACCTCGATGTCGGGCTGGAGATCGAAGAAGACCTTGAGGCCCGATCGAACGACCGCATGATCGTCGACGATGAGCACGCGGATTCTCGGTGATTCGTCCACGGAAGCTCCTGCGGCGTCGGCGCCGCGCGACGTGTCTCGGCGGGTGACGGACGGAAGGGAGTCTAGCAAAGGGACGCCTCTTTCGGTCGCTGGCTCGCCTCGTTCAGCGAGCGGCCGGAACGCAGGTCGACATGATCGCGGCCAGCAGCTCGCTCGGGCGGTAGGTCTTCCGGACGAAGCCGTCGACCGTGCTCCCGAGGAGCCCGTCGTCGGGCGCGTCCGACACGTTCATGACGAGGATCCGGACGTCCGGCGCAACGTCGCGCAGGCGCCCGATGAACGCACGCCCTCGATCCATGTCGGGAAGACGCGGATCGACGACGCAGACGTTCGGGTGGAGGCTCGTGACGAGCTCGATGCCGGCGGCCGGCTCACCGGTCGTGCCGACCACCTCGACCTGCCGGCCGATCGACAGGATCCCGGCGAGGCTCTCGCGGACGCGCTCGTCGGAATCGACGAGCACGACACGGAGTCGCTGGCATTCTGCGGGTGAGAGCTCGTGCATGACGACATGATCCGGCTCGACCTGCGTGGACCGCGATGGACCGCAGGCACGGGCCGACTACGTCATTCCGCCGATCGTTTCTACGTCAACGAGATCAGCGCACGCTCGGCGTCTTGGATGTCGGGCGGCTCGAGGCCGGGAAGCGCGCGATGACCGCATTCGGGACCAGCACCTCGATCGTCGTGCCGCGTCCCACCTGGCTGCGGCACTCGAGTTCGGCATCGATCTTCGCCGCGCGGGCGCGCATGCCCGCGATCCCGAGGTGCCCGTCGGGGACGGCGTCGGGATCGAAGCCCTTGCCATCGTCCTCGATGCGGAGCGCAACGCCCCGCCGGACGCGGTGGATGGCCAGCCGGACCTGTCGCGCGGCGGCGTGCTTCACGACATTGTGGAGGGCCTCCTGCGCGATGCGGTAGAGCGTCTCCTCGATCTCGAGCGGGAGCCGTTCGTCGATCTCGCTCTCGACCACGATCGGCAGCCCGATCCGGCCCTGCAACGCGGCGCTGTGGGTACGCAGCGCCCGCGCCAGCCCGTCCTGCTCGACATTGCCGGGGCGCAGTTCGAAGATCAGGGCGCGCATCTCGGCGAGTGCCTCGCGCTGCAGCTCGCGCAGCTGCGCGAGCTGGGTCCGTGCCGCTTCGGGGTCGCGCTCGAGGAGCAACTCCACGCTGCGCGCCACCAGCGTCATCGAGAACAGGGCCTGCGTCACCGAGTCGTGGAGCTCGCGTGCGAGGTGGGCTCGCTCCTCGCTCGATGCTAGCTCCCCGGCCTGGCGGCGCAGCTCGCGCTCGAGCCGGTCGCGCTCACTGATGTCGCGGACCGTGCCCTGGCCGCCGACGAACACCCCGTTCTCGATCAGGCCGACAGCCGAGATTTCCGCGCGGAACGTCGAGCCGTCCTTGCGGCGCAGGACGTACTGGACGTGGCGGACGACATCCGGTTCGAGTTTCGAGCGCTCCCAGTTCTCGATCGCCGCAGGCACCGATACCTCGTCGAGGAGCGTCATGAACGGCTGACCGATGATCTCGTCGGAACGCCATCCGACGAGGGCCTCCACGCTGTCGGCGATGAACGTGCACCGTCCGTCCGGCCCGACCCGCCAGATGACGTCGGGGGTCGTCTGGACGAGCTGCCGGAAGCGCGCCTCCGATTCCCGCAGCTCGCGCTCGAGCCGCTCTCGGTCCGACACGTCGCGCGCGACGCCATGGATCCCGACGAGCCGGCCGTCCTCGAGGCTACCGACCACGTTGATGTCGAGCGGGACCTCGTGGCCGTCGGCGTGGCGGAACGGCATCCGCGAGTGGTGGACGCGATCCGGCTCGCCAACCAGCGCCTCGTAGCTGGCGGTGGCGAGCGGGAGGGCATGCGCTGGGACGAACTCGGTGAACGACCGGCCGATGACCGCGTCGCGGTCCCATCCGAGGATCTTCGTCGCCGCATCGCTGACGAACGTGTAGCGGCCTTCCGGGTCGGTCGCGAAGACCATGTCCGGCGACGACGACGCGAGGTCCCGATAGCGATTCTCGGACTCGCGCAGCTCGCGCTCGAGGCGATCGGTTTCGGCCATGTCCCGGACCGAGCCGTTGGCCCCCGCGAAACGGCCCTCGGCATCGAGCGTCGCCATCGCCGTGAACTCGGCCGGGAGCGCGCTGCCATCGCGGTGGAGGAGGTTGACCCGACCGCGCAACTCCTGCGACGGACTCGTGAAATCGCGTGCCCAGTCGATCTCGGCGACGTCCCGCGAGGAGGCATGGACGAGCGCCCCGAAGTGCCGGCCGAGCAGCTCGTCCGGGCGCCAGCCCGTCAGCCGTTCACAGGTGTCGGAGACGAATGTCAGCCTGGCGTCCGGTCCGATCGACCACACGAGGTCGGGCGAGTTCTGGACGAGGTGCCGGTAGCGCCGCTCCGATTCGGTCTGACGCTCGAGCAGGTTCGAGTTGGCGATCGCGATCGCCGCCTGGTCGGCCAGGCCCTGGAGCAGGTCGAGCTCCTCGTCCTCGATCGCGCGCGGCGCGCGGTACGAGATCGCGAGGGTCCCGATCACCCCACCGGCGGGCGCGCGCAGCGGCGCCGCGGCCATCGCGCGCAACCCAAGGCGCTCGGCGGCCACGATGTCGTCTTCCTCGAGTGGAATCCGTTCGTCGACGAGGTAATCGCGGGTCCACACGATCTCGACCCGTTCCGCCGCCAGGCCGTTGATCCCGCCGCCGATCGGGAACTCCTGGGTCTTGATCCACTCAGCCGTCTCCGGGTCGCCGCCGGCGACGACGACCGGGACGAGGTACGTTCCGGCCTCGGCCATCCGGGTCAGGTGGGCCCCGTCCGACCCGAGCAGCCGCTTGGCTTCCTCGACGACCCGCTCGAGGACCTCGCGCGGATCGCGCAGCGAAGTGATCCGCGCGGTGATGTCGCGCAGCGACCGCTCCCGTTCGGCGCGGTGCTCGACTTCGGCACGCGAGCGGGCGAGCTCGGCGATGAGCCGCGCGTTCGTCATCGCCACGGCGGCCTGATCGGCAAGCCCACCGAGAACCGCCGCATCGAAGGCATCGAACGCGCCCGGCACGTGGCGGAACACCTCGATGGCCCCGAGCGGCCCGTCGTCGGTGATGATCGGGGCGGCGATCAGCGAGCGGATCCCGCTGGCATGGGCCAGCTGGTCGGCGTTCGGGTTGCGAACGAAATCGGAGCCCCCGGCGTAGTCGTCGACGACGATCACCCGGCGTTCCGCCAATGACTTGCCCGACACGCCCTCGCCGATCGCGAGATGCGTGTTCCGGACGGCCTCGCGGTGCTCGTCGGGCAGGCCGGCGTCGTAGCCGCAGGCAAGCGTCTCGGTCTCGGGATCGAACACGTCGATCATCGCGCCGTCGGCACGCAGCAGCCGCGCCGCCTCGTCGACGACGTGCTGGAGGAGATCGCCGGTGTCGCGGATCGCGGTGATCCGGGCGGCGATCTCGCGCAGCGTCCGTTCGGCGTCGGCACGGCGGGCGACTTCCTCGCGCGACCGCTCGAGCTCGCCGATCAGGCGTGCGTTCACGATCGTGACCGCGCCCTGGTCGGCGAGGGCTCCGAGCAGCGCGGCGTCCTTTGCCCCGAACGCGCTCGGCTCGTCGGCGTAGACCGTCAACACGCCCAGGACCTCGTCGTTGCGCACGAGCGGCGCCGAGATGACCGAGCGGATCCGAGCCGCGCGCACGAACGCGTCACGCTCGGGCATGTGCCGGAAACGGTCGTCGAGCATGTAGTCGTCGGTCCACACGACCTGGCGCGTCCGGTAGGCCAGTCCGGAGACTCCAGCGTCCTCCTCGAGCTGGACCTCGTCGATGAGGTGCTTGCGATCGGCGATCCGCGGCCGGTCGCGGAAGTGCACCCAGGCGTCGGTCAGCTCGGAGCTGCCGGTGAGATTGATCATCGAGCCGGTCCCGCGGAGCAGCCGGGCGGCCTCGTCGTTGATGACCTTGAGGATCTCGTTCTGGTCGCGCATCGCGGTCATGCGCGCCGCGATCTCGCGGAGCGCGCGCTCCGCCTCGGCCGCGTGGGCCTGCTCCTCGCGCGAACGGGCGAGCTCCTCGATGAGACGCGCGTTCGTGATCGCGATGGCCGCGTGGCTGGCGAGGGCCTGGATCAGGTCGCCGTCCGCCTCCGAAAACGCGTCCGGTCGGCCCGCGTAGACCTCGAGAACGCCGAGCCGTCCGCCCTCGCCGGCGATCGGGGCGGCGATCAGCGAGCGAAAGCCGGTTCGGCCGAAGAACAGGTCCGACTGGGGTGACGCCGGAAACTCGGCCACGAGGTCGTCACCCGCGACGATGACCCGGTTCTCGGCGAGCGCCCGGCCGGTGGCGCCCACCCCGAGCTCGATCCACAGGTCGGCCCGCTCCTCGGGCGTGAACGTCTCGGACAGTCCGCAGTCGAACGACCAGTGCAGGATGTTCGTGTCCGGGTCGAGGACGTCGAGGATCGCCGCGTCCGCCCCGATCAGGCGGGTCGCCTCGTCGACCGTTCGCTGGAGGACCGCGTCGAGATCGAGCGCGCTGCTGATCCGCGCCGCGATCTCGCGCAGGCTGCGCTCGACGTCGGCCCGTTGCGCCAGCTCCCGGCGCGACCGGTCGAGGGCCTCGATGAGGCGGGCGTTGGCCATCGCCGCGGCCGCATGGTCGGCCAACGCCCGGACGAGCGCGATCTGTGCCGGATCGAACGCCTCGGGGCGCGTCGAGAACGTGCCGAGCGCACCGAACACCTCGTCGCCGCTGAGCAGCGGGGCCGCGACCATCGAGCGGATCCCGACATCGTCGACGACGCGGTCGGTGGCCGAGGCGTGACGGAACGACGGATCGTCGGAGTAGTCGTCGGTCTTGACGACGGTCCGCTCGGCCACGGCCCGGCCGAACAACCCGGTGCCGACCGGGAGCTCGAGGCCGGTCACCCATTGGCGGCTGCGCTCACTGCGGATGCCGGCCTCGTGGGCGAACCGGAGCAGGCCGGACTCGCGATCGAGCAGGTAGACCATCGCGCCGTCGGCGTCGAGCAGACGGGCGGCCTCCTCGACCGCGCGCACGAGCAGCTCGTCGGCGGTCGCCGTCGCCGGCGGCGCTCCGTCGATCGACGGAGTCTCCACCGGCAGGGCGGACGCGGCAACCGGAGCGGTGCCGGACGGACGGGTGACGGGACGGGTCTTCCGGGTGGGCATCGAGCGGAGAATACGCCGCAATGACGGGGAGGGGGATCGCCGTTCGCCGGGTGACGCTACGTCATCCGTCCCGCCGGGCGATGGTCGGGCGTCGAGGCCGATCGCGGTCGGTCGTCCGGGCGTTCGCGGCGACCCTTGTCGGGCGCGATGGCACGGTTCGCGGATCGACCATGCCGCCAGGCCGCCGGCACGGTTCCGGCGCAACGACCCAGGCACCATCCACCACTTCGGAGGTACCCCGTTTCGATGTTCGCCCGCCCGTCCGCGCTCCGTCCCACGAACGTCGTCGTCCGCGTGGCCATCGTCGGCCTCGCCCTGGCGACCGGCTACATCCACTCGACACTCGGGGGCCTGCTGTTCACGCTCAACGCCGTGGGCTACCTGGTCGCCGCGGTCGCGATGATCATCCCGCTGGCGCTCGCCGTCCGCTTCCGCTGGATCGTCCGCGTCGGCCTGGTCGGCTATGCGGCCACGACCATCCTCGGCTGGGCGCTGCAGGGCCCGTTCTACTCGACGGCCTACCTGGCCAAGGGCATCGAGGTCGCGCTGATCGTGCTCCTCGTCGTGGATTTCGCCCGCATGGACGGCAATCCCGTCGCGGTCGTCCGCCGCGAGCTCGCGGCCCTCACGGGCTTCGTCTCGAGCCGGCGCAGCCCGGCCGGTGCCGCCGCGTAGTCCGGTTCCGACCCTTCCCGCACCTCAAGGAGTCGTCACGTGAAGCGCCTGACCCTGACCCTCGGACTGGTGGCCCTCGCCGCGGTCCTCGCCGCGTGCTCCGGAGCCAGCGCGGCTCCCGCCTCCGGCCAGCCAACCCCGCCGGCCTCGGTCGACCCGAACGCCCCGGCCACGCCGATCGTCACGGCCCGCGACCTGAAGTTCGTCGAGACCGAGGTGTCGGTCCCGGCCGGCGCCCCGTTCGAGCTGATCCTCGACAACCAGGAGGCCCCACCGCACAACATCCAGGTCTCCGATGCGACCGGCGCCAAGATCTTCACCGGCGAGATCGTGTCGAGCTCCAAGGTGACCTACCAGATCCCGGCGCTCGCCGCCGGCTCGTACCCCTTCATCTGCGAGGTCCATCCGGACATGAAGGGCACGTTCGTCGCGAAGTAATTTCCGCGCCGCTCCGCCCACGACCCCGGTCCCGCGAGGGACCGGGGTCGTTTCACGTGCGGCACGACGCGGGGGGTTCCGGCGCGGCGGCGGGCGAGTGCGGTGGCGGGTCGAGAGCCCAGCGGCGGGGCGGGGTCGGGCCGGGCCGGGCGGCGGGTCGGGGCAAGCCTCGCAGAGTCCCTTTTCGCGGCCAGCTCGGCCTGAGCGGATTCGCGCCGTCGTCCGCGGCTCCGCCTGCCCCGACTTGAACGCCCGGCGTTCGGTGCGTCGGAGGGGCGACGGTCCGGGCGGGGCGGGGCGACGTCGGCCGCGGTCGGCCGGGGTCGGGGCGACCGACCGAACGCCCGGCGTTCGGTGCGTCGGAGGAGCGGCGGTGCGGGCGGGGCGGGGCGGGGACGGCCGGGGTCGGGGCGACCGACCGAACGCCCAGCGTTCGGTGCGTCGGAGGAGCGGCGATGCGGGCCGGTCGGGGCGACGTCGGCCGCGGTCGGCCGGGGTCGGGACGCGCCGCACGTGCGGCCTCGGCCCGTTGGCGCCAGAATGACCCGAACGTTTCGGGGAGATCTGCCCATGCTCGAAGTCATCGACCTGAGCAAGCGCTACGGTCGGGTCGTCGCCCTCGACGGCGCAACGTTCACCGCACGACCCGGCCGGATCGTCGGCTTCCTCGGCCCTAACGGCGCCGGCAAGACGACGACGATGCGCTGCGTGTTCGGCCTTGCCCGGGCCGACCGGGGGGAGGTTCGCTGGCGCGGCGAGCGGGTCGACCGGCAGGCCCGCCTGCGCTTTGGCTACATGCCCGAGCAGCGCGGCCTGTACCCGCGGATGCGCGTCGCCGAGCAGCTCGGCTACTTCGCCCAGCAGCACGGCATGGGCGGCGCGGCGGCCGGCGCCGCCACGGCACGATGGCTCGAGCGGATGGGCCTGGCCGATCGCGCGAAGTCGAAGCTCGAAGAGCTGTCGCACGGCAACCAGCAGCGCATCCAGCTGGCGACCGCGCTCGTCCACGACCCCGAACTGCTCGTCCTCGACGAGCCGTTCTCGGGGCTCGACCCGCTGGGAACCGCGACGATGACCGAGGTCATCCGCGAACGCGCTGCGGCCGGCGTCGGAGTCATCTTCTCGAGCCACCAGCTCGACCTCGTCGAGGACGTGTGTGAGGACGTGGTGATCATCGCGCGCGGGCGAATCGTCGCTGCCGGCTCGATCGACGAGCTCCGTGCGGCGTCGGGCCGGCGCCACCTCGAGGTCGAGGTGGTCGGCTCGGACGGAGCGTGGATCGACGGGCGGCCCGACATCCAGGTCCTCGAGCAGAGCGGCGGCCGGACCAAGCTGCTCGTCGACGATTCGGTGCCGCTGGACGAGCTCCTGAGCGCTGCCCGCCGCTCGGGCGAGCTGCGCCGCTTCAGCTACCAGCCACCGCGCCTGTCCGAGTTGTTCATGGAGGCCGTCGCCGAGCCGGAAGCGGACATGGCGCCGGAGGGCGCTCGATGAGCCGGGGCCGAAGCATCCTGCTCGTGGCCCGCCGGGAGGTCCTCGAGCGCGGCCGCAGTCGCGGGTTCATCTTCTCGATGCTGTTCACGACCGCGATCATCATCGGCTCGTTCGCCCTGCCGGCGATCCTGCTCGGCGGCGACGACACCACGCGCCTCGGGATCGTGCAGCCGGCGCCGGCCGGCCTGGACCAGGCGATCACGGCCACCGGCGGCGTGCTGGACCAGGACTTCGACATCGTCACCTACCCGGATCGGACGGCCGGTCAGCGCGCGCTCGCCGCCGAGGAGGTCGCCGCGGTCGTCGCGGTTCCGGAGGACCTGTCGAGCTCCGGGGAGCTGCTCTTCCGCCGCGAGGCCGAACCTGCCATCCAGGGTGTCGTCAACGCCGCGGTCGCGTCGCTTCGCGTCAACGAGGTTCTGACCGAGGCCGGTGTCGATCCGGGGGCGCTCGCCGCAGCCCAGACGCCGCCGACGATCCGAGCCCTCGAACCACCCGAGGAGGGCGCGGACGCCCAATTCCTCATCGCGAACATCGGTGCGGTGCTCATCCTCATCGGCGTCTTCTCGTTTGGCTTCACAGTCCTCACCGGGGTCGTCGAGGAGAAGCAGAGCCGGGTCATGGAGGTCGTCCTCTCGACGGTCCTGCCGCGCGACCTGCTCATGGGCAAGGTCCTCGGGATCGGCCTGCTCGGGCTCGTCCAGCTGGCCGTGTTCGTCGTCGCGGGACTCGTCGCAGCGTCGCTCACCCAGGACTTCGAGCTCCCGACCACGACTCCCGGCGCGGCACTCCAGCTGGTCCTGTGGTTCATCCTCGGCTACACGCTGTACTCGACGGCCCTCGGCGTGCTCGGGGCGCTTGCCTCGCGGATGGAGGAGGCCTCGAATGCCTCGACGCCGGTCACGATGGTCGCGATGGTCTCGTACTTCGTGGCGATCTTCGCCGTGATCAACGACCCCCGCAGCGTCGTGGCGGTCGTCGCCACCTTCGTGCCGGTGTCGGCCCCGATGGTCGTGCCGATGCGCGCGGCGCTCGGGGCGATCACGCTCATCGAGGTGGTCGTGGCCGTCGCCGTCACGGTCCTCGCGATCTACGCGCTCTTCGTCGTCGGCGGCCGGGTCTACTCGGGCGCAGCGCTCCAGACGGCCGGCCGGATGCGCCTCCGCGACGCGTGGCGATCGGCCGGGGAGTGATGCGGAGGTGCACGCCGACGCGGACCTGACCCGGCGGCGGTTCCTCCTCGCGTCGGCCGCGGTCGCGCTCGCGGCCTGTGCCGACCAGCTCGACCCGAGCCCTCGGCCGTCCGGCTCGGCCTCGGCCGGGACGGCCGTACCGGAGTCTGCGGACGCACCGGCGAGGCCCTCGGCCGATGCGACGGCCTCCCCACTGCCGGCGGACACGCCCACGCCCGCGGCGTCGCCGCGGGCCACGGCCGCACCCGCCGCGGCGCCGGTCCGCCGGCTGTACCGCGACGGCGCCCTCGCCGACGGCCGATCCGAACGGCTCCGCGTCGGGGTGAGCGTGTACGTCGTCGACGGCGTCATCGAGTGGATCCGGCCGTCCGACGACGAGGGCGGTCGCGGGTCGCGGCGCGGGCTCGAGGTCATCGACGCGAGCGGCGCGACGATCGTGCCCGGCATGGTCGACGCGCACAGCCACGTGACGATGCCTGGCGGTGCGCACTGGATCGATCGCGGACTCGACGCTCCGTCGCAGATGGCGGCGGTCGCCGAGGCGAACGGGCGGCTGCTCACGTCGGCCGGGGTTCGCTGGGCACGGGACGTCGGCGCGCCGCGCGGTGAGGACCGGGAGGATGGCCGCACCCGTGCGCTGAGCCTCGGGATCCGGGACCGCTGGCGCGCCTCGGGCTCGCGGGCGTACCCGCACATCCGTGCGGCGGGGACCTGGCTCACGCGAGCGAACAGCCTGCCCGACGGGCTCGCGGTCGAGGTGCGCGATGCCGATGCGCTCGTCGCCGCGGCCGAGCGCCAACTCGACGAGGGAGCCGATCTCGTGAAGCTCTACCTCGACGGGCCCGATCCCAGGACCGCCCCGTGGTCCGCGGCCGAGGTTCGCCGGGTCGTGCGGGCCGTCCACGGGCGGGGTGCCCGGGTCACGGCCCACGCCGGTCGGTTGGCCGGCGCGCGGGTCGGGGTGGCCGGGGGCATCGATGCACTCGAGCACGGGTTCGAGCTCGACCGGGACGTCGCCGCGGAGATGGCCCGGCGGGGCACCGTGCTCGTGTCGACGCTGGCCGTGTTCCGCTCGTGGCTGACGTTCGGGCGAACGACCAATCAGGCCCAGTTTCGCGGCAACGGTGCGAGCGGAATCCGCGAGCGGCTCGAGACGGCCGAGGCGAGCGTGGGTCTTGCGGCCCGCGCCGGCGTGCCGATCGCGGCCGGCACCGACTTCGGGGGCGGATCGCTTCGGGCTAACCAGCTCGCCTGGGAAGTCGAGTCGCTCGTGGCGGCGGGCCTCGAGCCGTTCGAGGCCTTGGCCGCGGCCACGTGGCGTGGCGGCGAGCTGCTTGGCGAAGCGGATGCCGGCGTGATCCGCGAGGGCGGCCCGGCCGACTTCTTCCTCGTCCACGGCGACCCGTTGTCGGATCCGCGGGCACTGTGGCGGATGTGGAGGGTCGACTGGGCCGGGTGAGGCGGGGAACCGCGGAACCCGGGGCCGCGAGTCGTGCTGGACTCGGTTGGCGGCTATCCGCGCATGGTCGAAGGGCCATTCGCACGCGATTGGTCCGAATCGAGGACCGGCCGGGCTCGGACATCGTCGGAATGGCGCCCCGGCGACTCACTTCCCGCACGACTCGCGGCATCATTGACGCCAGGAGGTACATCCGGATGCCCAAGACCGTCCCCGATCTCCCCGGCGAGGAGCCGGGCGCCCTGCCGTTCTCGCAGGTCGTCGAGGCCAACGGCTTCGTGTTCCTTGCCGGCCAGGTCGGTGTCGAGCCCGGAGGCCACGATGTCGTGCCCGGCGGGATCGGGCCCGAGACGCGCGCGACCCTCGCCAATATCGGCCGTCTGCTGCGCGCCGTCGGCCTCGACTACATTGACGTCGTGCGCTGCACCGTCTACCTGCGGGACATGGCCGACTTCGACGCGATGAACGAGGTCTATCGCGAGTTCTTCCCCACCGACCCGCCGGTCCGCGCGACGATCGGCGTGCTGGGCCTCGCCGGCACCTTCCGGATCGAGATCGACGTCAC
>Ga0299913_10001023_pt1 | contig 19635 bp, 17 predicted proteins | sample RVTome_9_FD_201360 | JGI IMG/M metagenome (GOLD analysis project Ga0299913, IMG submission 201360) | Soil microbial communities from uranium-contaminated site in the Upper Colorado River Basin, Wyoming, United States - RVT155D38 (version 2) ... | reverse complement strand
GCTGTACGTGCCGAACGCGCACACCGACTTCATCTACGCGATCCTCGGCGAGGAGATGGGCCTGCTGGGCACGTTCACGGTCCTCGGGATGTTCGCGTTTCTTACCTATCTCGGCATTCGGATAGCACGTGCGGCCCCCGATCGATTCGGCATGTTGATCGCGGCCGGCATCACGATCTGGTTCGCCTCCCAAGCGCTGATCAATATGGGTGCCGTGACGGCGACGCTTCCTGTGACGGGTGTGCCACTTCCGTTGGTTTCCTTCGGCGGCTCGTCTCTTGTCATCTCTTTGATCGCGATGGGGATCCTGACGAGCATCGCCAAGGCAGGGAAAGCGCGGGTTCGTCGCGCCTCGAAGTGAAAGTAGTGATCGCCGGCGGAGGAACCGCAGGCCATGTCAACCCCGCCATCGCACTGGCCACGAAGTTCGCCTCTGATGACGTCTCCTTCATCGGAACGCGCGCCGGCGTCGAGGCGACGCTCGTACCCGGAGCCGGGCATCCTTTCGAGACGATCGAGGTGGCAGGTTTCGATCGAGCGCGTCCATGGCGTCTCCCGTTGGTGGGAGCGCGCGCCTTGGGCGCGATCGGGGCGGCGCGTCGCATCCTCGGAGGACGGGACCCGGACGTGGTCGTGGGCATGGGTGGGTACGTGAGCTTGCCGGTCTGTCTGGCGGCCGCGTCGCGCAGGATCCCCGTCGTCCTGCACGAACAGAACATCGTCCTAGGGCTCGCGCACCGGACGTGCAAACCGTTCGCCACAAAGATTGCGGTGTCGTTCGAGGATACCTTCACCGAGACAGGCAAGAAGGGGGTTCTCACGGGCAACCCTGTATCGGACAAAGTGGCGACCTTGGATCTGTCGACCGCTCGACCTATCGCGCTGGAGCACTTCGGGCTCGACGCTGCGCGCCGAACGGTGCTCGTGTTCGGAGGGAGCCTTGGGGCGCGCACGATCAATCGCGCGGGAGCGGACCTCGCGACCCGCTGGGCTGCGCGATCGGACGTACAGATACTCCACATCACGGGCCGGTCACCCGCGACGCAGACCTCGCCTCCGGATATCACCGGTGATCTCGTTTATCGAGCGATGGATTACACGGATTCGATCGAGCTCGCTTATGCCGCGGCCGATGTCGCAGTGTGCCGGGGTGGCGCGAGCACTATCGCAGAGCTGACCGCGGTCGGGCTTCCGGCGGTCGTCGTGCCCTATCCGTTCCACCGCGACCGCCAGCAGTACCGCCACGGGCAGGTGCTCGAGCGTGCGGGTGCGGGGGTCGTGGTGGAGGACTCCGACGCTTCGGCGGCCAGCCTCGAACGCGCGATCGACGCGTTGCTGGCTCCGGATCGTCTGGATGCGGCCAAGGCGGCCGCGCGTGGGCTGGGGCGTCCCGATGCAGCGCACAGGCTCGCCGAGGTCGTGAGGGCCGCCGCGTGAGGTGGCGACCGCCCGTGCATTTCATCGGGATCGGGGGGGCAGGGATGTCCGCCATCGCGAAGGTCCTCCTCGAGCGGGGCGTGGCCGTCTCCGGGTCCGATATCAAGGCCGGCGTCACTACGGCGGCCCTAGAGGCGATCGGCGCGGACGTCCGCATCGGACATGACGCCGAGCACGTGGACGGCGCGGGCCAGGTGATCTTCTCGGCCGCGATCGGGGGATCCAATCCCGAGTTGGTGCGGGCGAAGGAGCGCGGTCTCGAGGTGATCACGCGCGGGGAAGCGCTCGCCCGGTTGCTCCAAGGAGTTCCTTCGATAGTCGTTGCAGGCACTCACGGAAAGACGACGACGACATCGATGATCATCTCGATCCTTCGTTCTGCCGGCAGGGACCCGACGTATCTCGTCGGTGGCGGTCTGAACGATGCGGGTACGAACGCGCACTCTGGTGCGGACGATCTCATCGTCGCCGAATCCGACGAGAGCGATGGCTCCTTCCTGTTGCTCGCCCCCGCCGTCGCGGTCATCACCAACATCGAGATGGACCACGTCGATCACTGGGCCTCCATCGAGGACCTGCGTCGCGCGTTCGAAGATTTCGTGGCCTGCGTCGACGACAGGGGATCGATCGTCGCTCCCGCGGGTGACGACATCGTCGAGGCGGCAGGTGGTCGAACCGTGATCACCTTCGGACCCGGCGGAGATCTGAGCGCGGAGGATCCGGCACCGACCGGGACCGGTACACGTTTCGTCCTGACGGCCGGCGGGGAGCGGTGCGACGTGATCCTGCACATCCCGGGTCGCCACAACGTCATGGATGCTCTCGCCGCCGCCGGAGCGGCGCGCGCGGTGGGGGTGCCGCTCGATCGGATCGCTAAGGGGCTCGAGACTTTCCGGGGTGTGGAACGACGTTTCGAGCCGATCGGCGAGCGCGAGGGCGTAACCGTTGTCGACGACTATGCCCACCATCCCGCAGAGGTGCGCGCCACTCTCGCTGCCGCGCGGGAGGGGGACTGGAGACGCGTCGTAGCGGTATTCCAACCGCACCGCTACTCCAGGACGAAGGCCTTGTGGCGCGAGTTCGGTGCGGCGTTCAGCGGCGCCGATCGCGTGATCGTGACGGAGGTCTACGGGGCGGGGGAGGCCCCCATCCCCGGCGTAACCGGGAAGCTGATCGCCGACGCGGTCGCCGAGGGATCACCGGGTCGGCCGGTTGCCTATCTCCCTCACCGCGGTGACGTCACCTCTTATCTGGTCGCGTCGTCGCGACCCGGAGACCTCGTCCTCACGCTCGGAGCCGGCGATGTCACTTCGCTGGGCCCCGAGCTCCTGGAGCGACTCGGAGGAACACGGTGAGCTTCGACGAAGTTGCGTCTCGACTCACGACCGAGATCCCGGAGGCCACCGCGCGCGACGTCTCGCTCGAGCGCTTCACCACCTATCGGCTGGGGGGTCCGGCATCGCTGCTGGTCGAAGTGGAGACCGACGAGCAACTCGATGCCGTTGCTCGGGCCCTGGCGGGTACGGCAGTGGAGGTATTGGTCGTCGGACGCGGTTCGAACCTCGTCGTCTCGGATCATGGCTGGCCCGGCGTTGCGATCCATCTCGGCAAGGGGTTCACGGGCATCGTCGAGATCGACGGCGGCATACGCGCTGGGGGAGCCGCGTCGTTACCCGTCGTCGCGAACTGGTGTGCGCGCCGGGGGCTGGCCGGTTTCGAATTCGCCATCGCCATCCCCGGGTCCATCGGAGGCGCCGTGCGGATGAACGCAGGTGCCCATGGTCGCGCCATGGCGGACGCGCTCACCGGTGCAACGGTGGTCGACCTGAGGGACGGAACGCGCGCTCGACGCGCGGCGAGCTCGCTCGATCTCGGCTATCGACACTCGAACCTCGACGCCGCCGAGGTTGTGGTCGATGCGGAGCTCCACCTGGCCACCCGCTCGCCCGACGAGGTCAAGCGGCTGATCGACACCTATCGGCGCCACCGGGCGGAGACCCAGCCCGGGGCCGCCCAGAATGCCGGCAGCGTGTTCCAGAACCCCCCTGGGGACCACGCCGGGCGGCTCGTGGATGCCACCGGCCTGAAGGGGTTCCGGGTCGGCGGGGTCGAGGTGTCCACGCTCCACGCGAACTTCTTCATCGCCGACCGGGGGGCCCGAGCCCAGGACGTCTACGACCTGGTCCACGAGGTCCGCGCCCGGGTGCTGGCTCGGTTCGGCGTCGAGTTGAGCCCCGAGATCAGGTTCGTCGGGCGCTTCGAGGACCGCGTCGGACAGGCGCGTCGATGACGGAACGTTCGAGCCGCTCCCGCGTGGCAACGGATCCGCGTATCAGCCGGCGGCGCGTCGCCGTGGCACGTTCGAAGCGTCGCAAGATCGCCGCGGGGGCCGCGACTCTCGTCGCTCTCGGGGTGTCCGCGTGGGCGGCCCTCGCATCGCCTCTGCTCGCGGTGGACGAGGTGCGCGTCGTAGGAGGAGCCCATACGTCCGCCTCTGAGATCGCGACGGCGGCCGGTCTCGATGCGGACGACAACCTTCTATTGATCTCGACGGATCGCATCGCCGACGCGGCCGAGACCCTCCCGTGGGTGAAGCGTGCCGAGGTCGATCGCATGCTTCCCGGAACCGTGCGCGTGCGCATCACGGAACGCGTCCCCGCGCTGATCCTGTCGCTCGGCGCGACCCGATGGACCCTGGACACCCGCGGGCACATCCTTACGACGGGAGCGGCTCGCAGAGGACTTCCGATCCTCGGGGGAGTGGACACCGGCGACGTGGAGGTAGGGGCCCGTCTGGAGGTGCCCGAGCTGCTCGACGCGTTGCAGGCGTTCCGGTCGTTGCGGGAGCGCGTCCGCTCGGAGGTCACCGCCGTGATCGCTCCCAGTCCCGAGCGCATCAGCTTCTCGCTTGCCGACGGGACCTTGATCCGGTTCGGAGCTGCCGAGAACCTGCGCGCCAAGAACGAGGTGCTCTCGGCCTTGCTGGGGGAGTTGCGCCAGGAGCATCGAACGGTCGCCTACATCGACGTGCGAGTGCCGACGAATCCTGCGATCGCTCCGGCGACCGCAGCACCTCAAGCGACGCCTGCCGCGACCGACTGAACGCGAAGTTTTCTCGGCGCGCGTCCTTTGACGCGCGGCGGCGTGCTGCTATATTGCTCAACCATTACTGCAGGTTGACATAACTATAAGGCTCAACTTGAGGGTGAGCTGCGGTTTCCACTTCCCCCGACCTGCATGGATACGCCCGACGGCGCGTTCGTCGTGCGAACCGTGAAGTCGCGGTGGAGGTGGGAAGGGAGGCGAATGCAGTGGCAACAGGGCCCCAGAACTACCTCGCGGTCATAAAGGTCGTGGGTATCGGAGGCGGCGGCGTCAACGCAGTCAATCGCATGATCGATGTCGGCTTGAAGGGCGTCGAGTTCGTCGCGGTCAACACCGACGCGCAGGCGCTACTGATGTCGGATGCCGACGTCAAGCTCGATATCGGCCGCGAGCTCACGCGCGGGCTCGGGGCCGGAGCCGATCCCGAAGTCGGCCGCCAGGCTGCGGAAGAGCACCGCGAGGAGATCGAAGAGGTCCTCAAGGGTTCCGACATGGTCTTCATCACCGCGGGCAAGGGAGGGGGCACCGGAACCGGTGGGGCCCCGATCGTGGCCGAAGTCGCCAAGTCGCTGGGCGCGCTGACGATAGGTGTCGTCACCCGGCCCTTCTCGTTCGAGGGCAGGCAACGAGCGATGAACGCGGACAAAGGCATCCTCAATCTCAAAGAGAAGGTCGACACACTCATCGTCATCCCCAACGACCGCTTGATCGAGGTCAGCGAAGCCACGACTTCTTTCCTGGAGGCATTCCGGATGGCCGACGAGGTCCTGCTTCAAGGGGTCCAGGGGATCACCGATCTCATCACGACCCCCGGGTTGATCAACCTCGACTTCGCCGACGTCAAGGCCGTGATGACCGAAGCGGGCTCGTCGTTGATGGGCATCGGCACGGCCCGGGGCGAGAGCCGCGCCACCGAAGCCGCTCGCATGGCGATCTCGTCGCCGCTGTTGGAGGCATCCATCGACGGAGCCAGAGGCGTCCTGTTGAACATCGCGGGTGGCTCGGACCTCGGTCTGACCGAGGTGAACGAGGCGGCGACGATCATCTCCGCGGCCGCCCATCCCGACGCCAACATCATCTTCGGCGCCGTGGTCGACGACACCCTCGGTGACGAGGTGCGGGTGACCGTGATCGCTGCGGGCTTCGATCGGTGGGGCCAGCAGGAGGCAGAGCAGATCGTCAGGCCCGACGAGGAGATCTTCTCGTTGAGCGCGGTGGACGACGTCGAGCCGGGCTTCCTCGGCGAGAACGAGCGCGAGGAGCGCCTCGTTTTCGACGCCGACGAGGACCTCGAGATCCCGTCTTTCCTGAGGAACGAATAGACCAGTCGAACCGAGGCGACTTCCCTAGTTCAGAGGCCCCCTTCCCGGGGGGCCTCTGACTTTTGCGAGACTGGACACCATGGCTTTGCGTGAGTCCGTGAGCGACGGGATCCGCGTGCTTCATGACGACGACGCGCGCCGCAACGACCTGATCGTCGCGTTCACCGACCGTCACGGCGGGGCCAGTCGGGCGCCCTATGCGTCGCTCAACCTTGCCGCCCGGGTCGGCGACGACCTTGCCGCCGTCACCGAGAACCGCCGGCGGGCCGGGGCTTCGATCGGCTTCGAGGTCGGCGCGCTCGCGCTCGCACGCCAGGTCCACGGCGTCGGAGTGCTCGAGGTCACCGAGGGGTGTTCGGGAGTCGTGGGGGAGGCGGACGTCCTGGTCACCTCGACCCCGGGGGTCATCCTCGGCATCCTCACCGCGGACTGCGCTCCGGTCGTCCTGGCCGGTGACTCGGCGATCGCGATCGTGCATGCCGGGTGGCGCGGCCTGGTGGGTGGTGCGGTGGAAGCCGGTGTCCGTGCGATCGGGACCGTGCGCAGCGCGTGGATAGGACCGTGTATCCATTCCTGCTGTTACGAGGTGGGTGGCGACGTGATCGCGGCGTTCGAGGAGGCGGGTCTGCCGGTAGCAGGGCCCGACCGCGTCGATCCACGGCATGCAGCGGAGCACCTCCTGGCGCGTGCCGGCGTGGATGTGATCGAAACCGTGGACGAGTGCACGTTCTGTAACGCGCGCTATTTCTCTTATAGGCGCGATGGCGTCACGGGACGACAAGGCACGTTCGCGGCCCTCGCTGCATGACCACGTCCGACATCGGCGCGCGCGCCGAAGAGGTGCGAGACCGGATCACTCGTGCCGCCCTCGAGTCGGGCCGCGCCGCGCACGAGATCACACTCGTAGCGGTGGCGAAGACCTTCCCCGCGGACATGGTGGCGGCCGCGGTCCGCGCGGGGTGCATCGACATCGGTGAGAACCGCGCGCAGGAGCTGAAGCAGAAAGCGGCGGTGCTCCATGCGCTCGATATCCGATGGCACTTCGTGGGGCCGCTCCAGTCGAACAAGGTCCGCCTCGTTGTGGGAACGGCGGCCTTGATCCATTCCGTCGACCGGCCGGGCCTCGGAGCCGCGATCGCCCGCCGCGCCGAAGCTCTGGGGATCACGCAGGACGTCCTCGTGGAGGTGAACGTCGGAGGGGAGCCGGGCAAGGCGGGGGTCGAACCTCGTGGTGCGGCCCCCTTGGCCCGCGCGCTCGAGCACATGGACGGCCTCGCAGTGCGGGGCGTGATGGCGATCCCACCCCTGGACCCCGACCCCGAGGAGCAGGCTGAGGCGTTCCGCTCGGTGGCTCTGGTGGGGGCCGAGGTGGCCGCCGAGGTGCCCGGCGCGAACCACCTGTCGATGGGGATGTCGCGTGATTTCGAGATCGCGATCGGCCAGGGCGCCACGATCGTCCGCATCGGAGAGGCGATATTCGGACCGAGAACCGGCTGAATGCCCGAACTGCGGTTTATCCTGACGGCAATGGCTGGTGTGTGGAGGAAGACCCTCATCTATCTGGGGCTCGTGGAGGACGACGAACTCGACGAGTACACCTACGACGACCCCGAGTACGAAGACGCTCCTCCGGAGCGAGCCCCCGCGCGCCGATCCCAGAAGGGGGAGCGCGGAAGAGGCGCGGTCGTGACCGCCATCCCGACGGCTCCGTCGGCGAAGCTGCATCTCGTTCACCCCCAAGCGTTCAACGACGCGCAGGAGATCGGGGACAAGTTCAGAGAGGGCGTCTCGGTGATCATGAATCTGCAAGCGACCGAGGCGAGGCTCGCCCGTCGCCTGGTGGACTTCGCCAGTGGTCTCGCTTATGGGCTGCGCGGTTCGATGCAGCCCGTGGCAGAGAACGTGTTCCTCCTGACCCCGGCGGGCGTCCAGGTCTCTGCCGAAGAGAGGCGACGGTTCCTCGAGGAGCGCGGCTTCTTCAACCAGGCGTAAGAAGCTAGCCACGCGTGGACATCTACTGCCTGATCGGCCAGGTCCTCAACGTCTATTGGTTCATCCTGCTGGCACGGATCATCCTGTCGTGGACGACGACCATGTGGTCGCCTCCACCGGCGCTGACCCCGGTGATCCGCTTCATCTACGAGGTGACGGAGCCGGTGCTCGCATTCTTCCGTCGCTTCATCCCGCCGATCGGCATGATCGACATATCCCCCATCATCATCTTCATCGTTCTGCGGTATGCGGCCAGCTATTTCCCCTGCTGATAACCCCGCTTCCGGGCAGGGTTCTGCGATACTTCGAGTGATGGACATAGGCGCGCGCGAGATTCACGAGAAGCAGTTCCACGACGCGTGGCGTGGTTATAGCCAGGAGGAGGTCGACGACTTCCTCGACCGCGTCGCCGAATCCGTGGATCGCCTCAACCGCGAGAACATCGCGCTTCATCAGCGCGTCAAGGAGCTGGATCAGACGGTAGCCAGTGGGCGAGAGACCGAGGACATGTTGAAGAAGACCTTGGTCACGGCCCAGAAGGCTGCCGAGGAAGCCATCGCCGCCGCCCGTTCGAAAGCCGAGCAACTCATCGCCGAGGCCGAGCAGCGCGTGGTGAAGGCGAACGAGGAAGCGAAGGCGCGGATGAGCTCGCTCGAGGAAGAGGTTCGTCGTAAGACCCTCGATGCCGATAGACAACACGCGACGCACAAGCGCGATCTCGACGCGCAGATCGAACGACTACGCGCATTCGAGATGGAGTTAAAGCAACGACTCAAGACGTTCCTCGAACAACAGCTGCGGTCGTTGGACGCGCTCGTCAGCGAGCCACGCGCGCAGAGCCCGCAAGCTCGTCCACCCCAGGCCAGGCCCCCCGACGCGGCCCCCACGACGCAACCGCAGGGTTCGCCTCAACGCCTTCATGCGACCCCCTCGCAACCCCGCCCTTCCGACGCGGGTAACGAGGTACGACTTCCGGAGGGACGCGACGAGGGATCCGGTCCGGAGCGATCCGAAGGAGAACTGCCGGAGGATGCAGCCGCGTCCGGGCCGCGGCGTGGGTTGCGCGGCCTCTTCTGGGGCGACGAAAGCTAGCGCCATCGCATGACGGCTCTCGTGGGGGCCTCGGTCTTCTTGATCGCGGGATCGGCGATAGCTCTCGTCTTCGGATGGATCACCGCGGACGAGTCCCTCATATGGACGTCGATCGCAGCAAGTGTCGCGGGAGCGGTATGTCTGTCGCTCGCTTATTTCCGCTCGCGTGAGGAGACCGTCGCGGTCGCTCGCGCGGACGCGCCCGAGCCCGAGCCGATCAGGCCGAAGGCGGCGGCCCCCACGACGGTCACGGAAGAGGTCGTCGGGATCCCGCGCTCCAAACGCTTCCACCGGCCCGGATGCCGGTACGCGGCCGCCAAGAACGGACAAAACATGACCAAAACGGACGCTTTGCGCGCGGGGTACACACCGTGTGGGGTCTGCAAGCCGTAACGCTCCGGTGATTGCCGGAAGTGCCTATGGGAGGTGCTTGCCCCTACGGGTGACGATGCTTCAAATGGTAGCTATGCATAGAGACACCGGGCCCACCGTGAGCGTGCTGATCGTCGACGACGACAACACGATCCGTGACCTGCTGCGCGCCGCTCTCTCCGTCGAAGAGAACGCAGGAGAGGTACGCGAGGCAGCAGATGGATCCGCCGCGGTGCGCGCGTGCAACGACTTCAAGCCCGATGTGATCGTTCTCGATTACGCGATGCCCGATCATGATGGAGAAGAGACGGCCGGACGGATCCGGGAGATCCATCCCGAGGCCCGCATCGTCGCGTACTCGGGGTTGCTAGAGCACAAGCCGGAGTGGGCCGACGACTACTACGTCAAGGGCGACCTGCCCGACTTCGACGCGATCCTCGAACCTCGTTAGGAGATTCACCCCGCCGTCGGGCGTAGGTCCACGGTCACGGACCACTCGTCCACGCGCAGCTCCTCTGCCCCCTGTGCCGCCGGCCCGACGCTGAGCGCGGTCGCCAGCACTTCCGCCGCGATGAATCCTTCATGGGCCTCCAGCGCCCCGCGCACCGTCGCGTCGTCTGAACCGAGGTTCAGGTCGATCCGGTCTTCGACCGCGAGGCCCTTCGATTTGCGGAGGTCCTGCACCCCTCGCACGACTTCGCGAGCGATCCCTTCGGACAGGAGCTCCTCACCGATGTCGAGGTCGAGTGCCACTCCGTAGTGGGCTTCCTGAGCCAACGAGTACCCCGACCGCCCTTCGACCCTGATGTCGAGGTCGGCGCGCTCGAGGACTATCTCTTCGCCGTTCATCGAGAGGGTCGCGTGACCGGCGCCCTCGACCTGCTCGACGAGCTCGTGCGGGTCGGCCGCCGCGACGACGGCGGCAACCTCTTTCATGCGCGCACCGAAACGAGGGCCGAGGGCGCGGAAGTTTGGCTTGACCGAGTAAGTAACCAGCTCCTGCATCCCGGTGAGGACCTCGATCGACTTCACGTTGAGCTCGTCGGCGACGAGTCCCTCGAGGCCTTTGAGCAGCGGTGCCTCGTGCGCGGGCAGAACGACCAGGGCGCGCGCTAGAGGTTGGCGGACACGCACCTTGGCCTCGGTGCGGGCCGAACGACCCAGCGAGACGAGTGTCCGGACGATGGCCATGCGGGCGCGCAGGTCGTCGTCTCGGCGCGCGGGATCGGACTCCGGCCAGTCGTCGAGATGAACCGAATCGGGGGCATCGGGATCGACTTTCGTGATGTTCGTGTAGATCGCGTCTGCCACGAAGGGGGTATAGGGAGCCGTCAACCGGCACAGGTTGACGAGGCACTCCCACAGGGTCAGGAACGCGGCTCTCGTGTCGCGCTCTGACCCCGACCTCCAGAAGCGACGGCGCGATCTGCGCACGTACCAGTTGGATAGATCGTCGACGAAACGGTCGAGCCTGCGACCACCCCGCGTGGGATCGAATTCATCGAGCCCCACCGTTACCTCCGAGATCGTGTCGTCGAGCTCGGCCAGGATCCAGCGATCCATCTCGGGGCGCTCGGCAACCGGGATGTCTTCGGCCGTGGGGTCGAACGCTTCCAGGCTCGCGTACTGAACCCAGAACGAGTACGTGTTCCACATCGTCAGCAGGTACTTGCGCAGGGCTTCTTGGATGATCTCGATCGAGAGGCGCCGTGGGGACCACGGCGTGCCCCCGGTCAGCAGGTACCACCGGAGCGCATCGGCCCCCTGGACGTTCAGCACGTCCCAGGGATCGATCACGTTGCCTACGGACTTCGACATCTTCCTGCCCTCGGCGTCGACGAGGAGCCCGAGGCATACGCAGTTCCGATACGAGTTGTGACCTCGGACCAGGGTTGCGACGGCGAGGAGTGTGTAGAACCAGCCACGGGTTTGATCGATCGCTTCCGAGATGAAATCGGCAGGGAAGCGCGTCTCGAAGACGTCTTCGTTCTCGAAGGGATAGTGCCACTGAGCGAACGGCATCGCGCCGGAGTCGAACCACGTATCGATGACGCTCGGCACGCGTCTCGATTCTTCGCCACAGTCCGGACACGCGAACGCGATCTCGTCGACGTACGGTCGATGTGGATCGAGCCCCGACACGTCCCGTCCGGCGAGCTCGGAAAGCTCGGCGAAAGACCCGACGCAGTGCGCATGTTTGTTCTTGCACCGCCAGATCGGTAGGGGCGTGCCCCAATACCGGTCGCGCGAGAGAGACCAGTCGACGTTGTTCGCGAGCCAGTCGCCGAAGCGCCCGTACTTGATCGTCGGTGGTTGCCAGTTCGTATCGTCGTTGGATGCCTGGAGCTCGGCGCGGATCTGACTCGTGCGGATGTACCAGTCCAGGCGCGCGTAATAGAGAAGAGGCGTCCCGCAGCGCCAGCAGTGGGGATACGCGTGGCTGTACATCTCGGAGCGGAACAGGACCCCGCGTCGCTCGAGATCCTCGATGATCTTCGGGTCGGCCTCCTTGTGCCACAGTCCTGCGAACTCACCTCCGCTCGCGATCACGCGACCGTCGGATCCGATCATCTGTTTGACCGGAAGATCGAATTCCTTGGCCAGGGCCATGTCGTCCTCACCGTAAGGAGCGATGTGGACCACGCCGGTGCCGTCCTCGGTCGTCACGAATGCGCCCGGGCGCACCAGGTGGCCGGTCGTTTTTGACTCGACGAAGTCGAACGGCGGTTTGTAGCTCTTCCCGACGAGATCGCCCCCGGGGACCTCGGCGATGATCTCGGTGCCTTCTCCCAGCAGCGGCTCGACCAACTCGCGCGCCAATATCAGTTGCTTGGCCGGCTGCTGCGGATCCGCGACTTGCGCGTATGCGACGTTCGGGTTGACGGCCGCAGCCATGTTCGCGAGGAGCGTCCACGGTGTTGTGGTCCACACCAATAGAGAGGTGTCGGGATCGTCGACGAGCGGGAAGCGCAGGTACACACTGGGATCGGACACCGTCTTGTATGCGTCGGTCTGGTGCTGCTCGTGGTTCGACAATGACGTCTCGCAACGGGGGCAGTAGGGGACGACCTTGAAGTCCTCTTCTAATAGGCCTTTGTCCCAGATCTGCTTGAGGATCCACCACACGCTCTCGACGTAGGTTGCGTCCATCGTCCAGTAGGCCTCGTCGAGGTCGACCCAGAACCCGATCCGAGCCGTGAACGGCTCCCACAGGTCGACGTAGCGCTGGACCGACTCGCGACAGCGGCGGACGAACTCCTCGATACCGACCTCTTCTTCGATCTGGCGTTTGTTCGTGATGCCGAGCTCTTTCTCGACCTCGACCTCGACGGGCAGGCCGTGGCAGTCCCAGCCGGCCTTGCGATGCACGAAGTTGCCACGCATCGTCTGGTAGCGACAGAAGATGTCTTTGAAGACGCGGGCTTCCACGTGATGGATGCCGGGCTTGTTGTTCGCGGTGGGGGGGCCCTCGTAGAAGACCCATTCGGGTTGGCCCTCGCGTTGCTTCGTCGACCGATGGAACACGTCCTTGTCGGTCCAGCGCGCGGCTACCTCCTGCTCCAACTCGGGGAAGGAGACATGGGGGCTGACGGACTGGTAAAGGCGCTCCGGCATGTGCGTCAGGCTATCCTGGAGCCCCGGTGGATCCCGCTCCGTTCGTGCGCGCGATCGAGGACGGTACGAAGGTGGAGGTCTTCGTTCAGCCGCGTGCAGCGAAGGACGCCATCGTCGGGATCCATGGGTCGGCGCTGAAGATCAAAGTGAAGGCTCCGCCACTCGACGATCGTGCGAATCGAGCAGTGGAAGAAGTCATCGCGCGCGCGCTCGGAGTACCGCGTTCCAGGGTGTCGGTCGTCGGCGGAGCGAAGAGTCGAAGCAAGCAGATCGCGGTCCGTGGAGTCGGTGTTGCCGCCGTGAAAAAGGCCATAATCCATGTGCTATCGTCCCGCGCCCATGAGCCCGGCCAAGAAGCCCTCATCGGGCCGAAAGAGCGCCCCGAAGGCGAAGAAGAAGACGCCGAAGAAGGCCACATCCAGGAAGACCGTCGCGAAGAAGAGCGCGGCTAAGAAGACCGCGTCCCGGAAGACCGCGGCCAAGAAACCAACCGCGAAGAAGAGCGCCGCCAAGAAGCCCGTAGGGAAGAAAACCGCCGCCAAGAAGGCGGCTCCCAAGAAGGCCGCGGCGAAGAAGGCGCCGGCCAAGACCAGCGCGAAGAAGACTGCCGCTCAGAGGAAGGCCGAGGTCGTCGCCCCGGTCAAGAAGAAGACGACCGCGGGACGCCCGTTCGTGCGTCCCACCCTGGTAGCACCTCCCAAGCGCAGGACCCGGGCCGCGAAGCTCGACGCCAAGCAGCTCAAGAAGATCAAGGCGAGCCTCACCACCAAGCGAACAGAGCTCGAGCAGCGCATGGCAGAGCTCGAGGAAGACTCCTTCGACTCGACCCAATCGGACATCACCGGCGAGGTCGGGCTCGACGAGGATTTCGCGGACGCAGGCACCGCTACGTTCGAACGCGAGAGGGACCTCTCGATACGCAACAACATCCGGGACCTCATCGATCAGATGACCCGTGCGATCAACCGGATCGAGGACGGGGTGTACGGCACCTGCGAACGGTGCGGGCAGCCCATCGACGCAGCCCGTCTGCGCGAGCTTCCGCACGCGTCTCTCTGTCTTGACTGCAAGCGGCGCGAGGAACGCGCTCGTTAGCTCGACCTATCGAGCCCTTCTAGCGACCGCGGCTGCGGTTGTCGCTCTAGACCAGGTCACCAAAGAGCTCGCCCTCGCGTCGCTTGGGGATGCACCGATCAGCCTTATCGAAGGTTGGCTGAGCCTGCGGCTGGTGTTCAACTCCGGAGGTGCTTTCGGGATCTTCCAGGGAATGCCCGGACTGTTCTTGATCGCAACGGTCGCTATCTCGATCGTGATACTGGTGTGGGCGCGCAAGGTTGCCGGCGCGCGCTGGGGCATACCGCTGGGTTTGGTGCTGGGTGGAGGTTTCGGCAACGTGGCCGATCGCCTCTTTCGCGACACCGACGGCAGAGTCGTCGATTTCATCGACCTCCATGTCTGGCCCGTGTTCAACGTGGCCGACATGGCGATCGTGACGGGAGTCGGGCTCTTGTTGATCCTCAGCTTCCGTAGCGAGAGATCGAACGCAGAGGAATGATCAGGTTCGTCGTTGGCGACGACGACGCGGGGGAGCGCGTGGACGTGGTTCTCGCTCGTCGTGCAGATGTCACCCGTGCCTTGGCTCAACGGGCACTGAAGAGCGGAGCCATCACCGTCGACGGTATCGAGGTCCGGGCGAGCCATCGGTTGGAAACGGGAGCCGAGGTCGCAGGGGAGCTTCCCGATCCAACCATCCCCGCACCGGAAGCCGAGGACATCCCGGTCGTGGTGCGCTACGAGGACGACCGGGTCCTCGTTGTGTCCAAACCGGCAGGGCTGGTGACCCACCCCGCGCGGGGCCACGAAGCCGGAACGCTCGTCAATGCGCTCCTGGCTCTCGGCAAGCCGCTGGCCGGCCTGGGTTCGTCGCGCCCCGGGATCGTCCACCGCCTCGACAAGGACACATCCGGTCTGTTGTTGGTGGCCAAGGACGACGACGCACAGGCCACTCTCGTCGACGCGTTGCGCGATCGACGGATCGAACGCACCTATCTAGCGCTCGTGCGAGGGACCACCTCGTCGGCAAGCGGCACGATCGACGCGCCGTTGGGTCGTCACCCGGTCAAGCGCCGGTCGATCGCGGTCGTTCCGGGGGGCCGCCCCGCGGTGACGCACTACCGCGTGCTTGCGGCAAGCGACAAGGTCTCACTGCTCGAGGTGACCCTCGAGACGGGCCGGACCCACCAGATCCGAGTGCATCTGTCGCATCTCGGCCACCCCATCCTCGGCGACAAGACCTACGGAGGAGTCTCCGAGCTGTCCAGAGCGGCGGGGCTGACCCGCCCCTTCCTTCATGCAACACGCCTGTCCTTCCCTCACCCCAGCGACGCTCACCGGATCGAGGTAACCGACCCCCTCCCCGACGACCTAACCGCAGCCCTAGCCGCCGCGGGCCTCAAACCCCTCAGCAAAGGGGACTGATCCACAGCTTTAGCAAAGGATCGGCTTCCTCGTGGAGAGATCCGAGATTCGTCAGTTGTGACCTTCGCCACGCGAAGGTCTGCGCTGACGAGTCAAACATGTAGCGATGCGTGTCGCCGATCAGCTCAAGCCCGCAGTCTTGTGCTCACGTCTCGCCGCTCGCCAGCACGGATGTATCTCGCTCGCGCAGGCAATCGCCCTCGGGATGTCGGAGGCGGCGGTACTTCGCCTGGCATCGAGCGGTGCCTGGATACGGCTCTTGCCCGGCGTCTACTGGATTGTTGGATCGGAACCGTCCTGGCGACGGCGGCTCATGGCGTCGGTCTTGTGGTTGGGTGAAGGGGCGGCCGTTTCGCACGGATCCGCGGCCGCGCTGTGGGGGATGCCGGGATTCCCATCCGGAACGATCGAGCTATCGACCACCGCGAACCGCCAATCCCGTTTCGGCGTTACCGTGCACAAGACCAAGAAGCTTGCGCCACACGAGGTTGGGCTGCGCGGCCAACTGCCGGTTACGAGCCCAACCAGGACCCTGATCGACCTAAGCGCGGATCCCGACGCCGAAGCGTTCGAGGTGGCCTTTCACTACTGCCTTTATCGCCGGACCGTTTCGCTGGGGCGGATGCGGATGATTTGCGCGGAACGGGGAGGACCGGGCGCGATAGGCGCGCCGTTGTTGCGCGAGATGCTGGACCTTTACTCCGATGACGAGAGGCCGCCGGAGAGTCCGCTCGAGGTGCGCGTGCGGAGACTTCTCGCGAGAGAGAAAGCTGCCACCGCCGGTCCGCCAGCATCCGGTGATCGCCGCGAGCCGCAACTACCGGATCGATCTCGCCTATCCGCAGATCAAGGTCGCGATCGAGGTGGACGGGTACCGGTGGCACTCGAATCGGCTGAGCTGGGACAAGGACCGCACCAAGCTGGCGGCGCTGCAAGGGGAGGGGTGGCACGTCGTCCACGCGACCCACGATCTCGCAACCCGAAACACCGACCTACTCCTAGCCGCGATCAGGCGCGCGCTGGGCGCATCCTTGCCGTTGGACGGGCCCTGACCCGTAGCGGCCCGGCTTGTCGCGACCCTTGAGAGATCCGTCAGCTGTGGCCTTCGCGTGGCGAAGGTCTGCGCTGAGGAGTCATCCAGCGATTCAGGCCTGGCTGGTCGAAGCGGTGCGCGGACGGCAGGTCCCAGGGAGCGACGTCTCACCGCCCACAGATTTCGTCCCCAGGTAACCCACAGCTTTCCGGGCTTGTTCTCCCCAGGCTTCCTCGGCCACGCTGAGCGAGATCGCCGGAGACGGGCAGGGGGAGACCATCTACGCAGGTCAGGAACCGTCCTTGAGTCGCGCGGCCCCCGGGTGATTAGATGAGTTACATCCTTGTGATTCGCGAGCCCGGTGGGGGACCTTGAGCTTCGTACACCTGCATGCCCATAGCGAGTACTCGATGCTCGACGGCGCGAGCCGGGTCGGCGACATGTTCGAGGCCGTCGCCGCGGCCGGGATGCCGGCGTGCGCCATCACCGACCACGGCGTGATGTACGGGGCCCTCGAGTTCTGGAAGACGGGCAACAAGGCAGGCGTGAAGCCGATCCTGGGGATGGAGGGATACCTCTTCGGGGGTGACCGCCGCCTTAAGCCGCAGCAGAAAGAGAACTCCGAGAACACGTTCCACCTCACCCTCCTGGCGATGAACGACCAGGGCTACAAGAACCTTGTGAAGATCTCTAGCAAGGCGTGGCTCGAAGGCTTCCACTACTACCCGCGTTCGGACTGGGAGCTGCTCACCGAGTTCGCCGACGGGATCATCTGTCTCTCCGGGTGCCTCTCGGCAGAGATCCCCAAACTGATCGTGGCCGGGGACCGAGCCGGCGCGCGCCGGAAGGTCGCGCAGTACCGCGAGCTGTTCGGCGATCGCTTCTACCTGGAGCTCCAGGACCACGGCATCCCGACGCAACAGCCACTCAACGACGAGCTCGTGGCGATCGGGCGCGAGATGGGCATCTCGTGGGTGGCGACGAACGATTCTCACTACACGAACAAGGAAGACGCTTCGGCCCACGAAGTGCTGCTCTGTATCAACACCGGGTCCGAGCTGTCGGACCCGAATCGGTTCAAGTTTGATTCGGACGAGTTCTACCTGAAGACCCCGGAGGAGATGGCTGCGAAGTTCGCACGCTGGCCCGGCGCGTGCGAGACGACACTCGATGTCGCGGAGCGGTGCAACGTGAAGCTGACGCTCGAGGGCCACATCCTTCCGGAGTACGAGGTCCCTTCGGGGGAGTCGCTCGACGGATATCTGTCGAAGCTCGTGTTCGAAGGTCTTCGGCGCCGCTACCCCGAAGTCACGCGCGAGGTACAAGAGCGCGCGGATTACGAGCTCAAGGTCATCGCCGACATGAAGTTCCCCGGCTACTTCCTGGTGGTCCAGGACTTCGTCAACTGGGCGAAGTCGCAAGGCATCAGGGTGGGGCCGGGTCGCGGGAGCGCGGCGGGTTCGGTGGTCTCATACGCCCTCGGGATCACCGAGCTCGACCCGCTGCGCTACGACCTGATGTTCGAACGTTTCCTCAACCCCGAGCGTGTCGCCATGCCCGACATCGACATCGACTTCGACGAGCGTGGTCGCGGTGACGTCATCCGCTATGTGCAATCGAAGTACGGCGAAGACCGTGTCGCGCAGATCGTCACGTACGGCACGATCAAGGGGAAGCAAGCGATCCGGGACGGGGCTCGCGTCCTGGGCTTCCCGTACGCGGACGGCGACCGTCTCTGCAAGATGTACCCGCAACTCATCATGGGTCGCGACTCCGGCCTGACGAGCGCCCTCGAGACCTCGCCCGAGCTGCGTGACGCATATAAGGAAGGTGGAGCCGCCAAGGAGATCATCGACACGGCGTTGAAGATCGAGAACCTCAAGCGGTCGGCAGGGATCCACGCGGCGGGGGTCGTGATCGGTCGCGAGCCGCTCGTCGAGCACCTTCCCCTGAAGCGGGGGGAACACGGCGAGGTCGTCACCCAGTTCGATATGAACGGTGTCGAGGAGCTCGGCCTTCTGAAGATGGACTTCCTCGGCTTGCGCAACCTCACGGTCATCGACCTCACACGCCGATACGTCAAGGCCAATCGAGGCGACGACGTCGACGTCGACAACCTGGACTTCGAGGAGCCGAAGGTCTACGAGATGCTGCAGCGCGGCGACTCGGACGGCGTCTTCCAGCTCGAGTCACCGGGGATGCGCCGAGCGATGGTGCAGCTCAAGCCCGAGAAGTTCGAGCAGATCATGGCGCTCATCGCGCTCTACCGGCCCGGCCCGATGGACGAGATCCCCAAGTACATCGAGCGCAAGAACGATCCCGCAAAGGTGAATTACCTGCATCCCACGCTCGAGGACATCACGAAAGAGACCTATGGGGTCCTCGTGTACCAGGAGCAGATCGTTTTGATGTTGCAGAAGCTCGCCGGTTACACCCCCGGCGAGGCAGACCTGGTCCGGAAGGCGATAGGCAAGAAGAAGCGCGACATCATGGCGGCCGAAGAGCCTCGTTTCATCGAAGGGTGCAAGACGGCGGGCCTGGATGAACCGGAAGCGCGCCGTCTGTGGGCCTTGATCCAGCCGTTCGCGGATTACTCCTTCAACCGGGCCCACTCCGCGGCTTATGCCTACATCGCTTACCAGACGGCATGGCTGAAGGCGCACTATCCGGTCGAATACATGGCCGCCCTCCTGACCTCCGTCAAGGACAACAAGGACGCCAAGCCCTTCTACCTGCACGTCGCTCGCAAGATGGGGATCCCGGTACTGATCCCCGACGTGAACTCTTCCGACCGGGACTTCACCCCGGTAGGTGAGTCGATCCGTTTCGGGCTCAGTGCCATCCGGGGTGTCGGCGAAGCGGTGGTCGACAAGATCGTCGAGGCGCGTACCAACAAGGGCGCGTTCACCTCCTTCTATGACTTCTGCGACAAGGTCGACTACGTGTGCCTCAACAAGAAGACGCTCGAGTCACTCATCCGCGCTGGTGCGTTCGAGTCCCTCGGGCATACGCGCAAGGGCTTGGAAGAAGCTTTCGATCTCGTTGCGGCCGAGGTCGTTACGTCCCGCAAGGCTCGAGAGAACGGGCAATGGTCCTTCTTCGACTCGGATGACGGGAAGACCGCGGAGGCCGATCACCACACCCCGGTCTCACTGGAGGAGTGGCCCAAGGACGTGATGCTGACCAAGG
>Ga0299913_10001022_pt1 | contig 19636 bp, 14 predicted proteins | sample RVTome_9_FD_201360 | JGI IMG/M metagenome (GOLD analysis project Ga0299913, IMG submission 201360) | Soil microbial communities from uranium-contaminated site in the Upper Colorado River Basin, Wyoming, United States - RVT155D38 (version 2) ... | reverse complement strand
AGAACATTCGCAGTGGCAGCCGGGTCACCGCTGAAACTCGCGACTGTCCATTCGCCGTAGTAGCTCGCTCGCGCCAGGAAGCGCCAGTTATCGAGGAAATGGTTATAGGTCAGGATGCCGCGATGCTCCGGATTGAAATTCTCCAGATCGGCGACCCGGTTGCGGTCCACTTCCGCACCCGCGTCGTCCACCTCGGTTTCCGTCCAGTTCCAGGCGACGGTCAGATCGCCGGTGCCGGCGGCACCGAAATCCGAGGCCCAGGTAGCAACGAGATCGACGCCGGTGGTGGTGGTCGCGAAGTCGTTGGTGTAGAACGCGATGGACGTGAGATCGGCTGCGCCCGGCACGCCGAGCTCCTGCAGGCAGACTGCCAGGTTGGCGCCGGCGGCCCTTGCAAGCGGACAGTCGAGATTGGGATTTGTAATGGCACGATCGGCGATGTCGATCTGACCCGTCTGAGCGATGCGATCTTCCAGCTCAATCTGGAAGAAGTCGAGCGTCAGACTCAAGGTGTCCGTGACGTCCCAGACGACACCGGCCGAAAAGTTGGTCGCGTCTTCCGGCGTCAGAGCCTCGCCGCCGAGTTCAATAGCGATCGGGTTCGTCGGCGGTATCTGCCCGCTCTGCCGTAAAACTCCGTCGACTGTGCGGGTCGATACCTTGGTCACGTTCGACTGCCCGGGTGTCGGTGCCCGGAAACCGGTACTGAAAGACCCGCGAAGAGCAACCGCATCGGTAATCGCCCAGCGTGCCGCCAGCTTGCCGTTGGTCGTGTTGCCGAAATCCTCGAAGTCCTCGAATCGCAGGGCTGCTCCCAGCGTGAAGTTCTCGATGACGTCGGCCTCGAGTTCAGTGTACACCGCGTAATTTGAACGACCGAAGCTACCCGCCTGATTGGGGCTGAACCCGGCAAAGCCGTGAGCCCCGATACTGAGATCGGGCAGCGGCGTCGTGCCGTCACTGTAGAAGTTGTCGCTCTGGAAGGCAAAATCGCCGGCCTGCCATGAGTTTTCTTCTCCGATGACGACCTGGAAGACTTCGTCCCGCCACTCCGCGCCGAATGCGACGTTGAGAGGCGACGCGAAGGCGGCGACTTCAATCGGATACACGAAATCCGCGTTGAAGTTGGTCTCTGTCTGTATATAGGAACCGATCTCGAAGGAACTCTGCAGCACGCCGTCGATGATGCCGTCGGGGCCCCGCGAGGGATTCCAGGTATTGGCGAGGAAGAAGTCGACAGCGTTTCGGCCGTAGCTGGCACTGAAGTCATAGAACAGGCCGTAGTCCAACTCGCCGCGGAGACCGCCGACGATACTGGAGTCGTTTAGCTCACCGCCGAACTGCGGCGTGTAGCCGCCCGGATACTCGAAATTCGCCACCCAGCAGTTGTCTGGCAGGTTCGCAAGCGCGACATTGTCGGCTGCGACCGTCACTGGATCCAGTGGCACGCCATCCCCGCCCGATCCGGGGCTGAGAAGCGCCGGACAATTCGACACCTCGCCGGAGTCGGCCGGGGTGATATTGGTGTCCACTATGGCGCGAATGTTGCCGCCGTGTGTAAACACGCCGTCGCGGTCGTTCGGGTTGCGATAGAAAAAGCCGCCGATGGTCTCACGATGGCCGACGTTACCGAAAGCGTAGAGTTCCTGGTTGGGGGTCAGCTGGATGCCGGCATTGAGGAAGACGTTGTAGTCGTCCTTGTATTCGGGTGCTCCCCAAACCTGCGCAAACGGCTGCGGAATGTCCGTATTACCGGCTGCGATCAGCGTCAGGGCGTCAGTTCGTTGCGTGCTGCGGCTGGTGGCGTCCTGCTCGCGCCACTGGAATGTGATGTTTGCAAACCCGTCGTCGCCGAGCGGCAAGCCCGCGTTCGCGCCGAATTGCGCGAGCGTCCCGTCGCCTTCCATATACTCGCCAAAACGCGCTTCGGCGGTGAATCCTTCCCTGTCCTCCCTCAGGACGAAATTCAATACGCCTGCGATGGCATCCGAACCGTACTGAGCGGACGCGCCGTCACGCAGCACCTCCGTTTGCTGTATGGCGAGCGCGGGAATCGATGAGATATCGGCGCCCTGTGAGCCGGCGGACAAGGATCCGCCCAGTTCGGCGATCACGCCGCCGCGATGGCGACGCTTGCCGTTGACGAGGACCAGAACATTGTCCGGCGGCAACCCGCGCATTGTTGCGGGCCGAATGAGCGTTGCCGCGTCTGAAATCGGTGCACGCTCGACATTGTACGACGGTACCGTGTTGCGCAACATGTCGTCCAGATCGGACGTACCCATGTTCTCGAGTTCCTGGCCGCTGACAACATCGATCGGCACAGCCGAGTCCGCGGCGCTTCGTTGCGCGCGCCGGGTGCCGGTGGTGATGATTTCTTCGATCGCCTCGTCTTGCGCACCTTCCTGCGCTTGTGCGACAGGCCCTAGCCCCGGTGCGAACAGAAAAGCGGCAGAAAGTGGCAAGTACCTAATGAGCTTAGGAACCTTAAGCATGGTGCTGTCTCCCCCAAAGATTTGGTGTCCGTGTTTGATCCCGCCTGCACTGAACGCTTTCAGCACGGAGGCGCGAGCAAATGAATTGAACCACCGTCCGTTGTGAAAATAAAGCATCGGCCGCCCCAAGTGTCATTTATTTTCGTTTCGGTGGAATAACGGCGGCCCGACGACCACATCGGACCACGTGCGGCCGCAGGCGGTCGTTCTGTCCCTCACGCGAGGATTCGACGAGCTTCCTCACTCGTTGCGCTCACACAACTAGCGCTCGACGGGCTGTCGAACTCCCATGGCGCAAGTGCGATGACCGTTGTCGCAGTCGCTCACAATATGGAACCTTCCTACCCGGCCGTTTCCTCGACGGCGGGCGTGCCGGCCTTGCGAAACTTCGAAATGACGGAGGCCGCTTCGAGCATTACCAGCAGGCTCGTGACGAGCACGATAGCGTCTATGACAACGAGAAGGTAGTTGCCCTCCTGATAAAACTCGATCAGCTTGATGGCGCCGGCCCAGAACGAGATGACCAGGACGAAAATCATCGGCACCATGGTGTAGCGCGCGGGCCTGCCCAGCTTGATCAACATTACCGTAACGACGAGAAGAGTCAGGCCCGCGAGCATCTGATTCGTAGAACCGAACAGAGGCCAGATCGTCAGGCCGCCGCTGCCGGAGCCGCCTGCACCGAATGCCAGAAGAAGGCATGCACCGACTGCCGTGAGCGTCGCGATGACGCCCTTGCGCAGCGCGGGAATGTTATAGATTACCCCCCACTCCTGAATGATGTAGCGTTGCAGTCGCACGCCGGTATCCATCGTGGTCGCGGCGAACAGCACGAGCATCGTGGCCAGCAGCGTTTGAGCGACAGCGGTCGGTATGCCCCAGCCGGCTGTGAGAAGGTTGGCGCCTCCATCGATAAACGAGCCCGCGCCGGCCGAGCCGAACTTTTCATAGATCTGGTGCCACAACTCAGGCGTAGCCGCGAGAGTTGCACTGGTAACGGCGACGATAGTAATCAAAGCCAGTGAGCCTTCACCCACTGCGCCGAGATAGCCGACGAAACGGGCATCCGGCTCCTTGTCCAGTTGTTTGGAGCTTGTGCCCGACGAGACGATGCCGTGAAACCCGGAGACGGCGCCGCAGGCAATGGTCACGAACAGCAGCGGGAGAAACGATGGCGCATCGGGCGGCAGCCGGTCATTGAATGCGGGCGCCGAAATGTCGGGTGTGAACAGAATTACCGCGCCGTAAAGCAGAAACAGCCCGACGAACAACTGCATGCCGTTGATGAAGTCCCGCGGCTGCAACAGAACCCACACCGGCAGCATCGAGGCAACCGCGGCGTAAGCGAACAGAATGATGATCCAGTTCGACTGCACCGACATTCCGGGCACTGCGGGTAATTCCAGCGGAAAGACACTCCCGGCATACACGGCAAAGTACAACGCGATGACGCCGACAACCGACACCACTACGAGGTTGAACTTGCGGCGGATGAGCTGACCGACGATCAGCGCGACGGCAATTGCCGTCCACGCCGGCAGCACCGAACCCGGTGTGCCGACAAAGGCGTTCGCGATGACGACGCCGAATACCGCGTTTACCATGAGGAGCACGAGAAAGATCACGATCATGAACAGCGCGCGGGTGCGCTTGCCGATGACGGCTTCGGACAAGGCGCCAATGGACCTGCCCTGGTGGCGGTTGCTGGCCCAGAGCGCGCCCGCATCGTGCACGCCGGCGAAAAAAATGGTTCCGAGCACGACCCACAGCATCGCCGGCACCCAGCCCCAGTAAACGGCGATGGCCGGACCGACGATCGGCGCCGCACCGGCGACCGACGTGAAGTGATGGCCCCACAACACGTACTTGTTGGTGGGAACAAAGTCGACGCCGTCGTTGATCTGGTGGGCCGGCGTGACGAAGTCCGGATCCAGTTTGAAGATGCGGTTCGCGATGAACTTCGAATACACGAACCAGCCGAAGGCCATCCCGGCTATTCCAAGTATCACGATCATGACGGACTGCATCGATCTTCCCTCGCTCGGTGCCTCGCTCGGTGCCGGGGTCGTAGGTTCGTAGGTTTGGCTTCCTACCGGTCACGCAAATACTGCATTGCCTTTGAAGCAAAACCTACGAACCTACGACCCCGGCACCATATCACCTACGACCCCGGCACCGTAGCGCCGTAGCGCCGGTACGTCAGCCAGGCTGCGGCGCAGGCAGCGGGGATCAGCAGCAGCCATTGCAGGTCAAAGCCCGGCCACGCGAGCCGATATTCGGCGAAGGCTGCGGCGCGCTCGCTCATCCAGTGCCAGCCGCTGTGCGCCAGCAAGGCGGACAGGATGATGATGCCGATGCGCTCGGCCCGCGCCGATCGCAACAGCAGATTCAGCACCGGCACGACCAGCAGGATGACCAGAAGCTGCCCGATTTCGACGCCGAGGTTGAATGCCAGCAGCGAGGTCAGCAGGTGCGACCCGGCAAACTGCAGCGTTTCGCTCAGGGCGAAGGAAAAGCCGAAGCCATGCACCAGCCCAAAGGCGAAGGCGATGATCCACCGTCGTTGCCATCGCGTACCGACAATATTCTCCAGCGCCATGTACACAATCGACGCAGCAATCAGCATTTCGATGAACGCCGGAAACCACAGTGCCCCCGGCGCCATGCCGAACGCCGCCGACAGCAACGTTATCGAATGCGCCACTGTGAATGAAGTGACCAGAACGACCAGCGGACGAATGCGCCGGAAAGGAATGATCAGGCACATCACGAACAGGAGATGATCGTAGCCTTGCAGAATGTGCTGGACGCCGAGACTGGTGAAACGGAAAAAAGCCTGATGCCAGCGCGGATCCAGTTGCACGAGCCCCGGATTTCCCGAAAACTCGAAAGCGCGTACGGCGCCGTTCGGCGGCAGGAACTGCAGTGTTGTCACGGTACGCATCCCGAGCCTCGCCAGGTCGGGATCAACCGCAAAAGTGGAGTCGGCGCTGGCGATCGGCACCTCGATCAACACGTCGAGCAGCGCCTGCGACCAGAACAGCTGCGTATCCTCCGGCAAGGGCGGGCCGGTGACGTTCGCCCGGGCTTCCTCGAAGCTGCGAAAAGACGTGTCCGACGGCAATGCGATGCGCACGGCAGCGACCCGTTTGTCGATAAGGCGATTGTCGCCCTCATAAAGCTCGATGCCGTTGGCGATCCAGATCTGTGCTGCGTCGCGCAAGGTTCTGTCCGCCGCGGCGATGTCGAGGTAACCGGGACCGCGCTGCGGGAACTCGATGTCCCGCATTGCTTCGAGCGGCACTCGTACCAGCAGCTCGAGCTGCTCGCCCTCGGGCTTCAGATACGCGCGCACGACGACGTCGGTCGGTATCTCGTGACCTTGCGCCGGTGTCAGCAGGAGAATCGCAAATAGCGCGAGGAAAAAGACAAAGCTCAAGCGCGTAAGCATTAGCTGGCGTGTTCGGGTTTATCCGATAGTATACTTGCCTGCACTTTACAGACATCGCCGAACGATAAGAACAGGGGGAGCGGATGATAGGCAAAAGACATCTCGTGCTGCCGTTGGCGCTAGTTGCCACGACAGTCATCTACGGTTGCGAACAGGAGTCGGCGGACGGCGCAGCACAGGCGCAGTCCATCGAAGCCCCTGTCTTCGAGGTCGACCCTTTCTGGCCGAAGCCGTTGCCGAACCACTGGATCCTCGGCGCAACCATCGGCCTGGCCGTCGATTCCCGCGATCACGTTTTTATCGTGCACCGCCGCGACACGTTCAGCGAGAGAAACGAGATCGGCGCGGCAACGGACCCGAAAACCGCCGAGTGCTGCATTCCGGCGCCGAATATTCTGGAATTCGATCCCGCCGGAAACCTGGTCAATCACTGGGGGGGTCCGGGAGACGGCTACACCTGGCCCTCCTCCAATCACGGTGTGACTGTCGACCACAAGGACAACATATGGATCGGCGGCAACGGCGATACCGATTCTCATATCCTGAAATTCACGCGGGACGGCAAGTTTCTGCAGCAATTCGGCGAGGCGGGACGGGAAGCGGACAGCCACAGTTCCGAACATTTCGCGGGCGTTGCCGAGATAGCCTTCGATGCGGACGCCAACGAAGCTTATGTCGCCGACGGTTATCGCAACAAGCGCGTTGCCGTCCTCGACGCCGACACCGGCGAACTCAAGCGTTACTGGGGCGCCTACGGCAACGAGCCGGACGACGCCGACGCGGGACCTTACGACCCGGATGCGCCCCCCGCGCAGCAGTTCCGCAACCCGGTGCACTGCGCGCAGCCGTCGCACGACGGGCTGGTCTACGTCTGCGACCGGGTGAACAACCGCATCCAGGTGTTCGAGACGGACGGCAGCTTCGTCAAGGAGCAGCGAATCGCCCCCGCGACCCTCGGCGACGGCTCCGTCTGGGATATCTCGTTCTCCCGCGACCCGGAGCAGCGTTTCATTTACCTTGCCGACGGCAAGAACATGAAAATCTACATCATCGAGCGCGATTCGCTGGAGATTCTGACCAGCTTCGGCGACGGCGGCCGCAACCCGGGGCAGTTTTTCGCCGTGCACAACATCGCCACCGACTCGAAGGGCAACATCTATACGGTGGAAACCTACGAAGGCAAACGACTGCAGAAATTCCTGTACAAGGGTATGGCCGAGGTAACCAGCCCGAATCGCGGCACGCCCTGGCCCGAGGACAGGAAGTAGCTATTAGGGTCCCGCGGCGCATGCTGTCGCGCTGCCCGGGCGTTCCACCGGCGACGATTGCTGTTTGTTGATCTATACCGGCACGCCACTTATCATCGACCGGACCCTGTAACAGTCGGTGGGGGAAATCGCCGGGGTTTTCAACGACACATGCTGCAGCATGACCGCCGGCGTACAGATACCAATCACAGAAGCAGAAGGCAGGTACCACGGCAGTGAATCCACGACTTTCGCGCCGGCGCTTCCTAAAGGCCGTCATTGCATCAGGCGTCGCGGCGGCAACCACTGCGAACCTGTCGCTCGCGCATGCCGGAGATCGCGCGAAAGGCGCGGTCGAACGCCTGATCTCCCTCAACGTCAACGGCCGCACGAGGCGCGTCGATGTGCTGCCGCAGGAGACTCTTGCTTATACCTTGCGCTACAAACTCGGACTGACCGGCACGAAGGATGCCTGCAATCGCGCCGAATGCGGCGCCTGCACCGTGCTCATTGACGACGTCGCGCATTATTCCTGCTCCACGCTGACGCACAGCGTCAAGAACCGCGCCGTGCTGACCGTCGAAGGCCTGCAACGCGCGGACGGACAGCTTCATCCGGTGCAACAGGCATTTATCGACGAGCTGGCTCCGCAATGCGGCTTCTGCACCCCCGGCCAGGTGATGGCGGCAGTGGCTCTTTTAAGGGCCAATCCGCGGCCGAGCCGTGAAGAGGCTAGACAGGCGATGGCGGGCAACCTCTGTCGTTGCGGCGCTTACGACCAGTATCTGAACGGAATCATGCGCGCCTCGGAGCGTACGGCATGAACGGTTACAAACACATCGGCAAGGACTTCATTCCGCCCGACGTCATCGGCAAGGTCACCGGCAAGGCGAAGTTCGCCGAGGACTTTCGCGCCGACGGCATGGTGTACGCGCGTGTCTACACCAGCTCGATGGCTCACGGCCGCGTCACCGGCATCGATACTTCCGCCATCGCCGAGATGGACGGAATTGTGGGCATACTCACCGCGGACGATCTGCCGCCCGTCGAACCGCCGAATGCCCCGATGCTCACCAATACGCCGGTATATGTGGGCGAACCGATTCTTGCCGTCGCGGCCGTCGACGAAAAAACCGCCGAAGACGCCATCGCACGCATCAAGGTGCAGATCGAGCCGTTGCCCTTCGTGGTCGATCCGCTCGACAGCCTGATCGAGGGCGGGCCGGACGCGAGGGAAGAAGGCAACGTCTATCTGCGATCGCCGGAGGGCTCCGGGTTTCGCAATGTGAAATGGACGCGCGAACAGATAGACGAATTCCGCGCAGGAAAGCAACCGACCGGCGAAGCCGTCAACGAATGGAGCTACGGCGATCTCGACAAAGGCTTCGCCGATGCCGCGGTGATCATCGAGGAACCGTTCGTGACGACGGGCTATGCGCACATGAGCATGGAACCGCGGACCTGCATGGCGTATTGGCAGAACGGAACCTGCTACCTGTACGGCTCCGCCCAAAGCCAGAGTTTCATGATTCCGGGCCTGGCCAGCATGCTGGAGGTCGAACAGAAAAACGTGGTCCTCGTCAGCGAGAACACGGGCGGCGGCTTCGGTTCCAAGATCTCCGCCTATCCTGTGATGGCGCTGCCGGCCTGGTTCGCAAAGAAAATCGGGCGCCCGGTGCAACTTCGGATCACCCGCGAACAGGAGTACTACGTCGGCTCGGCGCGGGTCGGCTTCCAGGGCTGGATCAAGGTCGGCTTCGCCGCCAACGGGCGGGTCACGGCCACCGACCTGTTCATCGTCGAGGACCTCGGTCCGAATGCCACCGGCGGCGACGGCTCTTCCGCGGGTGGCGCCGTCTCTATCGTCTACGACCCGGAAGCGATGCGTTACCGGGGCGTACCCGTGTTGACCAACACGACGCCCCGCGGTGCGCAGCGGGGTCCGGGGCAAAACCAGATCGCCGCCGTCATGCCGCCGATCATGGACAGGGCGGCGCGGGAGTTGAACCTCGACCGGCTGGAGATCCGCAAAGCCAATGCCGCGCATAGCGGGACCACGATTTACGAAGAGCAGGAACCGGTTACCAGCGCGTACATGAAGGAAGCTCTGGATATGGGCGCGGAGATGTTCGGCTGGGAAGCCAAGCGCGATCGGCCGCGCCGCAAGGGCAACAAGGTCATCGGCCTCGGCATCGGGCAGGGGTATCACTCGGCGGGTGCGGACGGCTTCGACGGGCTGGTGCGAATTACGCCCGATGGCGTTATTCACCTGCACAGCGGCGTCGGCAACCTCGGCACCTACTCCTATGCTTCGACGACCAGAAGCGCGGCCGAAGTTTTGAAGTGCGGCTGGAACAACTGTGTCATCGAAAGGGGCAGCACGGAGGCCAATCTGCCGTGGAGTTCCTACCAGGCCGGCAGCAACACCACGTTCACGCATTCGCGCGCCAACTTCGTCGCCGCCATGGATGCCGTCCGCAAGATCAAGGAAATCGCGGCGGCAACGCTCGGCGGTTCGGCGGTCGACTACGACATCGCGGACGAACGTGTATTCCGCATCGGCAATCCCGCCCAGGGCATGACCTATGCGGAAGTCGCCCGGCGCGCGGTACAACTCGGCGGCGCCTACAGTGGCGAGACCTGGCCCGACGACATTCACGAAGTCACCCAGCGCGCGGTGCAGAACATCGCCGGCACCGGTTTGATCGGCGTCGCGAAGGACACGCTCAGAATGGAGGGGGTCGTGCCCGGACTCGCGGTGGCATTTGCCGAGATCGAACTCGATCTGGAGACCGGGAAGTACGACATTCTGGACTACGTCGCCATCGCGGAATGCGGCACGGTGGTGCATCCGCAGGGGCTGGCCGCGCAGATGAAAGGCGGGGCCGTGTGGGGCATGGGAATGGCCAGCCTGGAGCGCCACGTTTACGACCCGCAAAACGGATTGCCGGCAAACATCGGCTATCACCAGTGCGGCATCCCCGGCTATCTCGACACGCCGAGCGAACTGCGGGTCGGCGCGGTCGATCTGCCGGACCCGCAAAGTCCTTTCGGCGCCAGAGGCATCGGCGAGCCCGCAATGGGCTGCAGCGTCGCCGCGCTGACGTCCGCCATTGCCGATGCGCTGGACGGCCACATCTTCAGTCGCACGCCGATAAGCGCAGACATGATCGTGAACCACGTGAGCGGACGGGAACAGTCTTTCAAGCCGCTGCAGATCAACAACTTCTGAGGTAACGATGCCTTCTTACGACGTCATGCCCGATCTGCAGCTCTACCAGCCGGCGGAGCTTTCCGACGCGCTCAACCTTCTGGACCGGCACCGGGGCGAGGGCTGGCTGCTCGGCGGCGGGCAGGACACCTTTGGCTGGCTCAAGGACCGCGCCAAGCATCCCAGGGCGATGATCGATCTCAATGGCATCGATGAATTGCGCGGCATCCGCGAAACCGATGGCGGTATCGAAATCGGCGCCGTGACGACGCTGGTGGACATCATCGGGCATCCTGTCCTGAACCGCGATTACGCGCTCCTGCCACGGGCGGCGGTGCGCGTGGCAAGCCCGCAGATTCGAAACGTCGGAACGCTCGGCGGCAACCTGGTGCAGGACACGCGCTGCTGGTACTACCGGCGCGGACTTTCCTGTTATCGGGCCGGCGGTAATCTCTGTTACGCGGACAGCCCGCAAGGCATGAATCGCGAACATTCGCTGTTCGGCGCCAGCCGTTGCGTTGCGGTCAGCCCGTCGGACACTGCGACGGCGCTGGTGGCGCTGGAAGCGACGATGGTGGCGGCAAATCCCGGCGGCGAGCGGCTGATCCCCGCCGACCGGTTTTTTGTCGGACCCGACACGCACATTACGCGCATGACCGTGCTCGAGGACGACGAAATTCTCACGGCGATCCGCATCCCGTCGAAATGGGCCGGCAAAAGGTTTTATTTCGAGAAGGTGTCGGACCGTCGGGCCTGGGACTTTGCACTGGTTAGCATCGCCGCGGCGATGGTTGTCGAAAACGACGTCATCAGCGAGGCGCGCTTCGTTTGCGGCGGAGTCGCGTGCAAGCCGCATCGCCTGCGCAATGTCGAGAAAGCGGCAATCGGGATGGCCTTGTCGGAAGAAAGCGCCGACGCCCTCGCCCCTCTCGCCATCGAGGGCGCGAAGCCTCTCAATTACAACCACTTCAAGCTACCCCTGATGCAGAATCTGGTGCGGCGCGCGATGCGGGCATAACGACATGGATCTGGCGACGTACAAGGAAGATGTGTGGGGGCGCGAAGTCATTCTCGGCGCTTCCTGGGACCTGCTGTGGCTGGTAGTGGTCGCCGCATTCGTCGTGATCGCGCTGCATGCCGTCATCCTGGCGGTTCGCCGCCGCGCAACGAAGCCCTCCAGCGCGGGCCCGCGCGTTGCCAGGCACAGCGCCGTGGACCGGATATTCCACTGGATCATGGCCGCCAGCATCATCGTGCTGCTGATTACCGGCGTGTTCCCGATCATCGGGCTGGAGTTTTCGTGGCTGACGATCCACTGGATTGCCGGGCTCGTGCTGACGGCGCTGGTCGTCTTTCACATCGTGCGAGCGTCGTTCTGGCAGGACCTCGGGACGATGTGGATCCGCGCCGGAGAACTCAAGGAACCGTTCGACGCCAGTCTCAAGCCGGGCAAGTATACGGTGGCGCAGAAAGGCATGCATGCCGCCGTGACGGTGCTCGTTCTGCTGGTCATCGGCAGCGGGCTCGTCATGTTCGCGATGATCGACACGCCATGGTGGGACAGAACCAACGCGATTGCCGAATCGACACTCGGCTGGATGTTTCTGCTGCACGGTCTTTCGACCCTGGCGCTGATCGGACTGATCGCGCTGCACATCTATTTCGGGCTTCGGCCGGAGAAACTTTTCTACACTCGCTCCATGATCAAAGGCTGGATTTCGAAGGAAGAACTCGAAGCCAACCACGATCCCGAACGCTGGGCGCCGGGCAAGTCCTCCTGAGGCGTTTCGCTCGCCCCGACCCGAGCCGGACACAGACTCTGTGAAGGAATTGCTGCAAGGCAAAATCGACGTCTTCGAGGCGGGTTATGAGTTCCTGCTGGCTTTCGCGGCGCAGGGGCGAGACAGCGATGGCGGTCCGGTGTCGGAAGTCAGGACGACGCTTTCCGACATGAGCGATGCAGCCGCGGAAATCGTCCACATTCTCGAGCAAGACGGTTCCGACTTCGGCTGGGTGGTCGCGGACGATGCGAAAAAAGCGCGGGCGGCGATTGCGCTGGTGCTTGCGCAAAAGCAGATCGGTTCCGAACTGGTCGACAACCTCAACGTCTCCATTCACCTGCGCGCCTTGCTGACCGACCTGTTCCTGGTCAGCGACACGCATACATGAAGAACCTGTCGCGCCGGCATTTTCTCAACCTCGTAGGCGCTGCCGGCGGCTCAACGGCGATTCTCCAGACCAGTCTCGCGCTAGGACTGCTGCCGAAAACGGAGACTCTGGCGCTCGCGGACGTACGCCACATCGGCAATGCGAAAAAACGCGTGCTTATCCTGGGCGCCGGCATGTCCGGTCTTGCAGTCGCTTACGAACTCGAGCGAAAGGGTTTCGACTGCACCGTCATCGAAGCTTCGAAAAGAATCGGCGGCAGGAACCTGACGCTTCGAAGCGGTGACGAGATCGATGAAATGGGGTACAGGCAGGTCTGCGAATTCGACGACGAGCCACACCTGTACTTCAACGCCGGCCCCGCGAGAATTCCGGGTCATCACAAGCTCGTTCTGCATTACTGCCGCGAGTTGAGGATTCCGCTCGAAACCTACGTGAACGACAACCGCAACGCTTACACGCAGGACGACGACGCCTTCGGCGGCAAACCCGTGCGCATCCGCGAATACATTACCGACGCCAGGGGCTTCATGTCCGAGCTGCTCTACAAGGCAGTCGACAGGAACGTCTTCGACCAGCCGCTCTCCGCGGAGGACAGAGAGCGTCTGCTGGCCTTTGCGACCGCTTACGGCGATTTGCGTGAGACCGGCAAATATTCCGGTTCCGACAGGGCCGGCTTCGCCTCGGGCGGATTCGTGGAGCACGGCGAACTGAAAGAGATGCTCGGGATGTCGGAGCTGCTGAACAGCAACTTCTGGCGTTACCGGATGCATTTCTCGGAAGGCGAAGATCAGGCGACGCCGGTGATGCAACCGGTCGGCGGCATGGATCGCATCGTCAAGGCGTTCGGCAGAAATATCCGAAGCCCGATCTACACCAATGCGCAGGTGCAATCGATACAGTTGAAGGCGGAGGGTGTCGATGTCATTTACAACCACAAGGGCCAAAGAAAGAAAATCAGCGGAGACTGGTGTTTCAATTGCATTCCTCATCACCTGCTCTCCGGCATCTACAATAATTTTTCGAAAGACTATGCAGAGACTCTTGCTGCAGTGGAGCGCGGCCACCTGCTGAAGATCGGCTTGCAGATGAAGCAGCGCTTCTGGGAGCGCGACAGTATCTACGGGGGTATTTCCTGGACCTCGCAGCCGATCGAGCAGATCTGGTATCCCAGTCACGGCATACATGCCGAAAAAGGGGTGATGCTGGGCGCCTACACATTCGACGAGGAACATGGCAGGTTCTTTGAACGAATGACGCCGGAGGAACGCATCCGGTCGGCGATTGCGCAGGGCGAAAAAATCCACCCCGGTTACGGAAGTTACGTCGACTGCGGCGTGAGCGTGCCCTGGGCGCGAATGAATCACATGATGGGTTGCAATTCGCGCTGGTCGCAGGATCTTCGCAACAGCAAGTTCAGGCTGCTACAGCAACCCGATGGGCGGCACTACATCATGGGCGACCAGATCAGTTACCACTCCGGCTGGCAGGAAGGCGCATTCGCTTCGGCACACCATGCGATGGCCGATATGAACCGGCGTGTTCAGGCCGAGCTGAACGGCGCGGTGGGTTCGGGATGAATATCCTGTTTCGGCGGCGCGGATTCTTCAGTATCGGCGTGGTCTGTCTCGCTGCGTTCACTACTGCCTGTTACGCGGCGGAGGGACCCCTCATCCCGCCCGAGGAGTTCGTCTATTGCACCGTGTGCCATGGTGTGCAAATGAAGGGAAATGTCAGCATCGAGGCACCGCGCCTCAGCGGCATGGACAAGTTCTACGTGGAGCGTCAGTTGCATGCGTTCAGGAACGGTTGGCGCGGCGCCGACGAGAACGACATTGCCGGGATGGAGATGCGGCCGATGGCCGCCATTCTTTCGGATGCCGAGATCGCCGCGGCCGCCGAATACGTGAACGCGGTGAGTTCGGAACCGCCGGCCGTAACGGTCGAGGGCGATGCGGGCCGTGGCAAAACGCTCTACCGACCTTGCACCGCCTGCCATGGCGCGAACGGCGAAGGCGTCGAAGCGCTGGGCGGGCCGCCATTGACTGGACTGAACGACTGGTACCTGATCACGCAACTGTCCAATTTCAGCGACGGCACGCGCGGCAGCCATCCGGACGACACCTACGGCGCTCAAATGCGCGCGGCCACCGCCACCCTGAAAGACGATACCGCCATTCGGGACGTCGTCAGTTACATAAACACATTGCAAAGCAGATAAGGGAATCGAGCCATGAAAAACACTGCCATCCTTGGTCTTTTTTTGTTCGTCGGCGCCGCTGCGCAGGCCGGAGAAGTAACACGCCACCCCCTGCCGGACAATTCGACCTTTCCGATCGCGCAGGCGGTCGAGGTCAGCGCGGACACGGTGCTGATCTATCACAGCGGTACCGTGCCGCGCCCCGCGAACGCGGATGCAGAACGCGGCAGCCGGGAGTTCTGGGGCGATACCGAAGCGCAGTCGCTGAGCGTGTTCTCACGCATGGAAGAGTCGTTCAAGAAACTCGGCGTCGGTTTCGGTGACGTGCTCAAGATGACGGTGTTCCTGGTTGGCGATCCGGAAATGGGTGGCCGCATGGACTTCGACGGATTCATGCGCGCCTATACGCGCTATTTCGGCACCGACGAGCAGCCGAATCTTCCCGCACGATCTGCGGTGCAGGTCGCGGGACTCGCGGGCGAGGGAATGCTGGTGGAAGTGGAGGTGGTGCTCGCGCGGCCGGAATAGGCGGACGGATCAGGCTTTATTATCCGCCGCCCCCGCCGTACCGAACCACGACACCCACATAAAGGTTCCGCTCGGGCGCCGGCTCGAAATAGCGGCCGCCGAATGCATTGATGCGAATGTTGCTGAAATAGCGCTCGTTGAAGATGTTGTTCACGCCAAGATACGGTCGGATCAGCCAGTTGCCCCCTGGGAATTCCTTGCTGGCCCGGAAATTCGTAACGACGTAGCTGTCGACTTCGGTTGTGTTGGCGCTGTCGGCATAAAGACTTCCCGAGTACACCGCCTCGAGTCGCGCGAACACGCCGTTGTCCGACCGATATGACAGACCTGCGTAACCGAAATGACGCGGCAGCCCCGGCAGCGACGCGCCGGCGATGTCGTTGCCGCTTTCATCGATGAAATCCTCGAACGTGAAGTCGGAGTACGTATAGGAGAGATCCGCGGTGAGTCCACTCTCGTGATGCCAGGATAGCGCGCTCTCGACGCCGGTGCGGTCCGATCGCCCGGCGTTCGAAAAAAACGTTCTTCCCGGCGAGGCGGCCAGTTCGAAGGGAACCAGTTCGTCGGTCAGGTCGATGCGAAACACCGACAGTTCGTAAACGGTCCCGTTGCGCTCGCCTTTGATGCCGAGTTCGTAATTGTCCGCCAGTTGCGGTTCGAGCGATTGATTGAAACCGCCGCTGCTGTCGGGGTTCGCCAGTTCCGTCGTGGTCGGCGTTTCGAACGACCTGCTGAACGAGCCGAAGAGCACGTGCTGGCCGAGGCTGAAATTCAGGCCGGCCGACGGACTTACCTGGTCAAAATCGATCTCACCGGAGTCGTCTCCGTCCGCGAGAAATCTGTCGCTGATATCGAAGGTCAGTTCGTCGTAGCGCAGACCCGCGGACAGCGTCACGTCGTCGCTCAGCTTGTATTTTCCCTGCAGGTAGACGCCGGTGCTATCGACCCGTTCCTGCTGGTCGAAAGCCAGGTCGCCGCGCACGCCCAAATTGTTGTCGAAACGCCGGCGGTCGTCTTCCTGACGGTCGAGATCGATACCGGCCGTCAGCTCGAAGCGCTCCGGCAGCCAGCCATGTGGCGTGAACTGCGCGCCGACCCCATAGAAGAAGCGCTGCAGATCGACGGCCCCGCCGGCAGCGAACGGCAGCTCGTTGCTGAAATCCCGCCAGACATAGTAATTTCGCAGCAGCAGGTCGCCACGAGGCCGGTCGCGTTCGTAAACCAGCCCGACGCGCTGCTGTGACAGCGCCTCGCCGGCGTTGAAAAGCACGTTGAGGTCGCGCGCCGCGCGGACGTCGGCAGCCACCTCCTCCGCGTTGATGCCGCCGGCGTCCTGCGAATGCGGCTGGTCCGTGTGATTGATCGCAACGGTAAGACGGTCGTCGTCGGTGAGGTTTATGCCCAGCTTGCCGTTCAGCAGCGTGCCTCTGGAAAAGGAATGATCGCGATAGCCGTCTATTTCCTGCTTCGATGCATTAAAGAGGTAATCGACCGAATTGTACGATCCGCCGGATTTGACGTTGTATTTGACGAAGCCGAGTTCGCCTCCGGCCAAGCCGCCCTCAACGAACGGCGCCATGTCGCCGAGTTCCGTTTCAACGGCAATCACGCCGCCGGAAGCATTTCCATACAGCGACGATGCCGGTCCTCGCAATACCTCGATGCTCTTTGTCGAGGCGAGATCGATGCTATCGACCTGGGCCTGGCCGTCCGGCAGGGTCTCCGGTATGCCGTCCACATAGACGCGGATGCCGCGGATGCCGAAGCCGGAGCGAGCGCCGAAGCCCCGCAACGAGATCCGCAAATCCTGTGAAAAATTATAGCGATTCTGCATGTACAGGCCGGGGACGACCGACAGCGCTTCGTCGAGCGCAAGCTGTTGGGTGGCGTTCTGGATCCGCTCCTGGCCGACCACGGAAACCGACCGGGGAACTTCGCGAACAGGAGATTGCATTCGCGTCGCGGTAACGACAATCTCATCGAGCGCGTCCCCGGGCGCGCCTGTCTGGCCATGGGCCACGGCAGCGGCAAAAGAAACGAGCAATACAGAAAGCTGCAGTGATCTGACGACGCGAAGACGTGCAAACATAAAGCTGCTTCCTGCTGTTGAAGAAAGTCCGCCCGGTACCGGAGTTTTTTCCGAGGGAACTCTGCCAGGGAAACTCTGCCGGGAAACTTTCCACGGAAACTCTGACAGCAAAACTCTGACAGCGAAACTCTGGATTAAGTCCATCCCGGGCTTTTCAGAGGACGGCCTCAACGTACGGCATGGATTTCATGATTTCAAGCTGTCCGGCCCGGGAGAAGCCGCGGCCGCGCCTGCTGCTGTACCTTTTTTACAACTGCCTGGACGGCTGAGCGACGCCCTGTTCACCCCTCAGATGGGATCCTGGCTGTTGCAGGACCGGATGCCAGCGAGGCGGCGCCCTCTCTGGCTCTGGCGGGAAATGCTCGCCAGCCTCCGCCGCGGGCCACGTTGCGTTTCTTCCTACCCGTCGCTACCCTTGTTGCTCGCGTAGCCGCGCATGACGCAACAGCTGGCGGCTGCCGCTTGAAACGGGGAGAGAGGAATGACAAGCGCATGGCCATTCCGCCCCAGGGAACGAGCCGAACCTGTCCCGGGACAGAAGCAGTGAACACCACGGAAGCGACGGGCAGGGCCGGCGCTCTCGGCATCGTCGCCGTACTTCTCGGCATCCTGCTGGCGGCCTGGCATGCCAACGAATGGATGAAGTTCGTTATCGTCGGCACGCCGCCCTACACCGTCGCGACCATGCCGGAACCCGACTGTGAAGAGGACGAACTTGTGGAAGAGGGCTTGTCTCTGACGGAATGCCATCAACTGGCCTACGCCGTCCATGACATCAGCGTCTCCAGTCCCGACTGGTTCAAGTCTTTTCACGTTGCGGTGTCCGCAGCCGGCACGTTGCTTTCCCTGTTATCCATCGTCATCGGCATTGCGCTGGTAGATTACCGGCAATGGGCGGCGACCGCCGCCGTTTCGGTATTCGGCGCGCTTGCCGTTCTGGACGTCGTGTCATTCACGGCCGTGGTCAATACGGGGCCGTTGATTCGACAGATGTATCTCTGGAGCATTCTGATCTGGTTTTCCATTCATCTCGCAATGGCCATCGGCGCTGTTGTGCAACGTCAGTACCTGCGCGCCACGCCAGGGCTCGCCGGTACATAAGCAGCGCAACAGATGAAGCCGATAAAGGGATACAGCAGAACGGCATTGATACTGCACTGGTTCCTGGCGGTTTCCATTTTCTTTCTGTTCATATCCAGCTGGTGGATGCTGGGGCTGCCGTTGGCCTCGGCGGAATATCGCTTCAGGGAGATTCCGTTCCAGTTGCACAAAAATCTCGGAATCACGCTGGTCGCGGTGATCTTCGTGATGCTGTACGTGCGATTCAGACATCGTCCGCAACCGGAGTTGAAGCAGATGGTGCCGTCGTGGATTAACAGGCTCGCCAGCATCGACCACGTCATCCTGTACGTAATGATATTTGCCTGTTGCCTGAGCGGGTATCTGTCGTCTTCTTACAGCGGCTGGGGCACGACTCTGTGGTGGGTGGTCGACCTGCCCAACTGGGGATATGAGAACGAAGAACTGAACATACTGTACTCCGATATGCATCTGTGGACTTGCTGGATACTGCTGGCGATCATGGCCGTACATATCGGCGGAGCTCTTTATCATGCATTCCGCAACGACGGCGTCATCCGCCGCATGCTGCATCTCTAGCATGAGCACGTTGCGTTCAACGTCGGCTTCGATGAGCGCGATATCCGTCGTTGCGGGGATATTCGTTCTTCCTCCCGGCGTTGCTGCGCAGCAGGACGACACAGCGCCGCTCGATGAGATCGTGGTCACGGTCACCCCGGTAGGAGACTCCACAGGCTTGAGCAGGGAGAAAATCCCTTACGACATCCAATCGGCCTTCAGCGACGATATCGAGAGCATGCAGAGCCTGCATCTGGCGGATTTTCTCAACCGGACGATGGGAAGCGTTTCCATCAACGACGCGCAGAACAACCCGCTGCAGCCCGATATCAGTTACCGCGGTTTCACCGCGTCCCCTCTGCTGGGCCTGGCGCAGGGGCTGGCTGTGTACCAGAACGGTGTCCGCATCAACGAGCCGATGGGAGATACCGTCAACTGGGATCTCCTGCCGGAAGCCGCCGTGCACAGCATTCATCTCATAGGTGGTGCCAATCCGCTGTTCGGCCTGAATACGCTGGGCGGGGCCCTCTCCGTGAAAATGAAAAACGGTTTCGATTCCCCCGGCCACCACCTGGACCTGAAAGCGGGTTCTTTCGGTCGCGCGGTCGTTT
>Ga0299913_10001021_pt1 | contig 19641 bp, 20 predicted proteins | sample RVTome_9_FD_201360 | JGI IMG/M metagenome (GOLD analysis project Ga0299913, IMG submission 201360) | Soil microbial communities from uranium-contaminated site in the Upper Colorado River Basin, Wyoming, United States - RVT155D38 (version 2) ... | reverse complement strand
GACGATCACCCTGCTCATCGCCTGCCTGTGGTTCATACCGAGCGAGCGGGCCGCCTCCATCTGGCCGGATGGAACCGCCTCGATCCCGGCCCGGTAGACCTCGGCCATGTAGGCGCCGTAGGTGATCGTCAGGGCGATGATCCCGTACCAGAACGGGTCGGGCTTGCCGAACCATCTCGGGATCCCGATCGAGTCCGGGATCGTTCCCTCCGAGGCGAAGGCGCCGAGGCTGCCCGAGACCAGCAGCAGCACCAGGAGCATCGGGATCCCTCGGAAGACGTCGATGTAGGCGATCGTCACCGCGCGCACGGGAGCCAGCGGCCGGCCCGGAAGCTGTCGCAACAGCGCCAGAACGAGCCCCCAGGTGAGCGCGAGAGCCCCCCCGATGAGCGAGAGCAGCAGCGTCTGCCAGAAACCGTCCAGGACGATGCTGAAGTTGTCGTTGATGATGTCTAGGTCGAAGTACTGCTCGAGGATGACGTCCATTGGTCCTCCTGTGGACTGGTCTGGCTGGGGCTCGACCGAAGGCTATTTGAGCCCGGCGGGGGAGCGTTTGGTCTCCGAACGAGAGAGGGCGCCACGCGGGCGCCCTCTCAACATTCGGTCTAGCCGTTTCCTACTGGAGCTGATCGTTGGTGCCGGTCAGCACCGCCTCCGGCGGAGCGATCTTGAAGTACTTCTGGTACAGCTCGTCGAACGTACCGTCGTCCTTCAGCTCCTTGAGCGCCTCGTTGACCCGCTCGCGGAGGGCGTCGTTGTCCTGGGCGAAGGGGATCCCGTAGAGCTCACCTGTCGGGATGATCGTCGGGATCTCGATCCCGCCCTCCTTCTCCAGTGCGTCCTGGGCGACCGGCTGATCGATGATCGTCGCGTCGACCTGGCCCGCCTTCAGGGCCTGGATCGCGTCGGGGCCCTCGGGGAAGCCGCGCACATCCGAGGCGTCCGTCTCATCGTTCGCGTACGCCTCGCCGGTGGTGCCGTCCTGGGCGCCGACAGTAGCCCCGGCCAGGTCCTCAACGGTTGCGATGTCGGATCCCGGTGTCACGACCAGCGCCTGGTCGGCCGCGTAGTACGGATCCGAGAAGTCGACCTTCTGCTCGCGCTCCGGCGTGATCGTGGTCGCGGCGACCACGGCGTCGAACTTGCCCTGTGAGAGGTCGCGGAAGATCGTGTCGAAGGAGGTGTCCTGGTAGGTGACCTCGAGGCCGAGGTTCTCGGCGACGGCGTTCACCACCTCGATGTCGTACCCCGAGATGTTGGGCGGCTGCCCGATCTCGAATGGCGGGTATGGGGTGTCGGTTCCGACGAGCAGCTGCCCCTCCTGGATCAGGCCGAGGTCGCCGCCGCCGCCATCGCCACCGTCGTCGTCATCATCGCCGCATCCCGCGACGAATGCCCCCATGGCGATGATCGCCAAAGCGGCAAGCAATGCCGTAAATCGTGTTCTCATCAGTTGGAGCCCCTTCTCGTCAAGTGCCGGGTACGGGACGATATCTGAGCGCGGCGCGCGAGGATACTTCACTTTCTGAAGTATCCTGTGAGTGAGATGGCGACCGAGCCTCTACTCAACAGGCCCTGCGGCGGGCACTTCGAGAACGTCCTCGAGGCGATCGGCAACACGCCGCTCGTCGAGCTCCCGCGAATCACCCCGAAGCCCCAGGTGCGGCTCTGGGCCAAGCTCGAAGGCCGCAATCCCACGGGCTCCGTCAAGGACCGGGTGGCCAAGTACATGATCGAGGACGCCGAGGCGCAGGGCGCGATCGAACCCGGACACACGATCCTCGAGCCGACCTCGGGGAACACCGGGATCTCGCTCGCGATGATCTGCCGCCGGAAGGGCTATCCGCTCAAGGTGGTGATGCCGGACAACGTCACGGAGGAGCGCAACCAGCTGCTTCGCATGTACGGCGCCGAGATCGTCAGCTCGGAGGGGGCGAAGGGCTCCAACGGCGCGGTCGAGCTCGCTCTCGAGATGGCCGAGAGCGATGCCTCCTACTACATGCCCTACCAGTACGGGAACGAGGCCAACCCACGAGCCCACTACGAGGGGACGGCGAAGGAGATCCTCGACGAGCTCGATGAGGTGACCGCATTCATCGGCGGCCTCGGCACCGGCGGCACGTTGATGGGCAACGGCCGGCGCTTCAAGGAGGAGGACCCCGACACCAAGATCGTGGCCGCCGAGCCGATGCAGGGCGAGCTGGTGGAGGGACTCCGCTCGCTCGACGACGGTTTCATCCCGCCGATCATCGACCTCTCGATCCTCGACCGGAAGATCATGGTCTCCAATCGCGACGCGATCATCTGGACGCGCAAGCTCCTCCAGGAGGAGGGGATGTTCGCCGGCGTCTCCGCGGGGGCGATTGCGTACGTCGCCAACCGGATCGCGAGCGAGCTCGACGAGGGCAACGTCGTCTTCCTGGTCCCGGACGACGGCTGGAAGTACCTCTCCTCGGGCGTCTACACGAAGCCGATCGAGGAGCTCGAGAAGATCGACAACACCGTCTGGTGGTAGTGGAAGCGCGTACGCTTCTCGTCCACTCGTGACCGCAGTGACCGAGGCAATCGATCGCGTCGCCGCGCGCGTCAAGGAACTGGCGGCGGACTACGAGCCGCCCACCTTCGAGGAGGTCCCGAACCCGGATGCGGCCCTCTTCCTGGGGGCGATCGACCATCAGACGGGCTACACGGAGCCACACACCGTCGAAGGCGAGGGACCGTACGAGGGCAGCGCGCTGCTCTGGGCTCTCGGTCTGAGAGCGGAGCGACGCGCGCAGGGGGCGCTCACGGCTCGGTCGCTGATGGGGGTCGATCCGGCGGCGATCGCGGCGGTCTTCCGCGCCGGGCAGGACACGCTCCACGACCCGGAGCGGCGGGCGAAGCTCTGGGACGACCTCGCGAAGGGACTGCTGAAGAGCTACGGAGGCCAGGCGGAACAGCTGATCGAGGCCTCAGGCGGCAAGCTCGCCGGCCCCGGGGGCGCGCTCGTCCGGTTGAGCGAGTTCGACGCCTTCGCCGACCCACTGCGAAAGAAGGCCCTGCTGGTCTGCAAGATCTGGGAGCGCCGCGGCTGGCTCGAGGTCTCCGATCCGGAGAACTGGGACGTGTCCGCCGACAACGTCCTGATGCGCCTGGCGCTCCGCTCGGGGCTCGTCGAGCAGGGCGACACAGAGGAGGTCCGCGAGGCCACCCGGGACGGCTTCAAGCGGGTGTCCGAGAAGGCCGGCATCACTCCGCCCGTGCTCGACGATCTCCTCTGGGAGCGGGGACGTGAGGACCCCGATCTCCTCGGAACCGAGGGCGGCGATCTGACCGAGCCGCCCCGGCGCGAGGGCGTGGTCTTCTACTAACGAACCCCAGGGGGTCAGGTCTTGCAACGTGCATCCGACACCGGCCTGCTGCAATGCAAGACCTGACCCCTATGCGGATCTCGAAGTCGATCTACGAAGAGCTGGTCGAGCACGCCCGGGCCGAGGCGCCGAACGAGTGCTGTGGCCTGATCGGCGGCGAGAACGGCGAGCCGAAATCCGTGTACCGGGCGCGAAACGCCGAGGCGAGCCCCCTGCGCTACAACCTCGACCCACAGGATCAGTTCCGGATCATGAGCGAGATGGAGGAGAGGGGGGAGGAGCTGTCCGCGATCTACCACTCCCATACGGCCAGTCCGGCCTACCCCTCGCAGACCGACATCAACCTGGCGGCGTATCCGGATGCGATCTACCTGATCCTCTCGCTCGCCGAGGACGAGGCGCCGCTCCGCGGATTCGAGATCAAGGACAGCGAGGTCACCGAGGTCGACCTCGCCGTCGAGCGATGAGGCCGTGATGGAGCGGGCGGCCGGCGAGCCGCTCAGCTGCCCCCGCTGCGCGCTCGCCCATCCGATCAGCGAGCGCTTCTGCCGCAACTGCGGGATGCCGCTGGTCTACTCCGGCACCGGCGAGCAGGAGCCGATCACAGACGCCCACGAGCGCGCCAGGAAGGTCCGGCCCCAGTACGCCCACGGAGACCTCGTTCGCGTGACCGGTGGCCGAAACCTCGCGGACTCCGAGCTGATCCAGGGGATCCTGCTCGACCAGGGGATCCCGTCGACGCTGCGCAGGACCCGAGGATTCGACGTCCCCGACTTCCTCGCCGCCGGGCCGCGCGACGTGATGGTTCCGGAATCCGGTTACGGGCGGGCCCGTGAGCTGCTCCGGGACGCCGACCTGCTCACCGCCGAGGCTCCCCCCGATTCACTCCCAGGAATCGGCTCGCCGCTCCGCCTCGCGGCCGGAGTGATCGCCGCGGTCATCATCGGCGCGCTGCTCGTCTATGCCCTCTTCGCCCTCTATTCGTGAGCGTCGCCGGCGGGTCGGGTCGAAGCTGAACTCCGGAGGCTGACCGAGCTCCAGCTCGAGCTCGGGCCGATCGAGCGCGTCGCTCAGCGAGGGAGCCTCGAGGGTGTCCGGCTGCCGGTAGAGGATCTCGTCGAGGTGCATCCGCCAGGCGCGCTCGATCTCTCCCATCGACGCCTCGAAGGCGAGCTCGAGGTTGCCGCGCGGGCCCTCGCGGTGGAGCCGAGAGGCCATCCGGGCACAGGCGTCGGGGCCGGCGTGACGGTCGAGCAGGTCGAACACCGTCCCCCCCAGGATGAGGGCGTCGCGGCGGTTGGGTGGGAAGACGGGGCGGTCGCCCTCGCGCAGCCGGGTGATCACGGCCGCGCGGAAGAGCGGGACCTGGCCGGTGAAGTACTGCGCCGCCCCCTCGATCATCCAGGCCCAGTGCAGGTAGGTCAAGAAGCGCCGCGGCGTCCACATCGGCGGCAGCTGCTCGTTGGTCGCGGCGAGGACGATCTGGGTGTACATCCGCTCCGCGGTGCCCCGCAGCGCCCGGAGGGAGTCCTCGCCTGCGGAGCGGCGGTCCATCCAATCGTCGTTCAGGGTGTGGATCTCGCCGGCCATCGGCCAGCCGGCGAGGTAGCGCCTCGCCGCCGGGGCCGCCGACCACCGGACCGCGGGGAGCAGCGGATGCGCGAACGAAAGCCAGGCCGGGTTGTCGTGGAGGATGACGGTGACGTCTCCCGGGACTTCGTCGAAGCGGTCCTCGAGCCGCAGCCGTAGCTCCTCGAGCGAGTCGAGGACGCGATGGGCGCAGGCGAGGTCTGCGTCGTCGTGGCGCGCGGTGAAGCTGAGCGAGTCCGTCTCGATCCAGGTCATGGTTGGTTCGTCGGCGGGGTTGTGGCCGACGGTGATGTGGGGCCCTCGGTCAGGCTACTCGCGCGCCCCGGCGTCAATCTCCCCGCGCGCTCGAGCCCGCTCCAGCTCGAGCTCCGTACCGACGCCCAGTTCCTTCAGCGCTTCGTTTGCCTCATCGAGGCTGACGGCGGGACCCACCGCCGCGGCGAGCGGAGCCGCCTCCTCCACCGCCTTGACGGGATCGAAGAAGAAGGTCAGGGCACCCAGCGGCGTGAGCTCCACCCTGCGGCGACCACTGCGGATGTGGGTCGTGCCGCGCTCTCCCCGGGCGCAGCGCACGGCCTGGAGGCTCGCCTCGGTCGGCACCACCTCCGCCGCCGCCTCGACCAGCTTGCATGCCTCCGGCGTCAATCCCCAGGCGCCTAGCAGGGCCTCGGCGGCGCCAAGTCCGCCGATTCGCTCGAGCACCTCGGCGGGCGTGAGCTCGCCGTCGCATCCCGGGCCGTAGACTGCGGCGATCACGTCGCCTCGCCAGGCGGGCCCCGGCGCCGAGCGCGTCTCCGCCCTTCCCAGCCAGGCCGCCGCGGAGAGCATGATCGCGTCGCAGAGGGGGCTCGCCAGCCCGGGTTCGTCCCCGTGAGCGAGGACGTCGCCGCCGACGTCGACGACGACGATCAGGTCGCACTCGAGCTCCGTTGCGGCCTCCGCCAGCCCGGTCGCGACCGCCACCGGGCCTCGGGTGATGTCGAGCAGGAGGGTCGGTCGGCCGAGGTGGCCGGCCATCCGTGATTCGGAGAAGTGGATCCCGTCGGCGTTGGTCGTCTCGGCGTCGGCCAGGACTGCGGCCGATCCACACGGCCTGCCGCCGCGGATCTCCTCCAGCGATCGCGGCCCAGGCTTGGGATCGATCGGCGTCCGCTCCCAGGCGACGCCGCCTACGATCCAATCCGTGCCGAGCTGCCCGAGCAGCGAGGTCAGCGCCAGCCCGCCGACCACGTCGCCGCCGCCGCCCAAGCCGATCAGCAGGGCGCGGTTGCTGCGGCTAAGGGCGTCGAGCGCGATCTACGCCGGGACGAGCTCGCCCTGGCAGATCTCGCGGATCGCCGCGGCCGCGCGCTCGAACTCCTCGTCGGCCATCACGGGCGTCCCCTCGAAGGGGAGATCGCGGTCGATCTCCACCCAGGAGCGGCAGCCGTGGTGCTCGTCCTTGACGCGGACGGTCACCGGCCTCGGGATCCTGTGGACCCTGAGCAGCAGCACGTGGAGTGGATGCAGCCGCTTCCACGCGAGCCGCTTCTGCGCATAGTCCGAAGTCCAGACGTGGAACGGGGTGAGAGCCTCAACCACGCGGTGGTCATCAGTCGTGAAGTGATCGGTGATCTCGGCCCACGCGCGGATTCTCACCCGATCGGGCTGGGGGATGCCGCCGTCCTGGAGGAGCGCCCTCGGGGGCGGCTCCTCATCGGGCCAGACGCCCTCCTCGAGGGCCCTGCGGAGCTCTGGATGGTGGGACTCTCGCACGAGATCGTTCCGCTGATGATCGAAGGTCGGATAGAGGAAGAACTGGTCGTGCTCCACCTCGAAATGCTTGTTCTCCTCGCGGATTCCGCCCTTGCGGAGGGCGACGAGCTGTTCGCCCTCGGCCAGCGCTCGCACGGTCACGGCCCACTCTTTGAAAGCAATCGGCATGGGAGTCAGGTAGTCAGTTTCGGTTCGGTGGGTGGGGGCGGGATGACCGTCTGGGCACCGGAGCCCCCGTGGAGGCGCGCAGTCTAGTGGACCGACCCCGGTTTGACAAGGCTTGTGCTCGATTGCCACAAACTCAGGCGCTTACTCGTAAGTACCAGAAACGGCGCTGCGATGGGAAATTTACATTGGCTGACCGGCCAATCGACTCCAATCATTAAACGGGTGGCACCTTTCGGCGCCCCTCGCATCTATACGCAAACGACCGCTAAGAATTGGGCGGGGGGCCGTATCCGCCCCCGCCGGGGGTCTCGATCCGAAGCCGATCCCCCGGGCGAAGCTCCCCCTCCGACTTGGCGGGTATCGGGCGGCCGTTCAGCAGGTCGCGACCCGGCGCGCCCGGCTGGCCTCCCCCGCGACCTCGGGGGGAATGGCGGCGACGCTCCGCGATCAGCGTGTAGCGCATGGGTGCGGTCGCCTCGAGCTCGCGAATGATGCCCTCGCCCCCCCTGTGCGCCCCGGCACCGCCGCTTCCGCGTCGCACGGACAGCTCCCTGACCAGGAGCGGAAAGTCGGTTTCGAGCGCCTCGACCGGCGAGTTCAGCGTGTTCGACATCGCCACGTGCTCGGCGCTCGGGCCGTCACCGTCGGGGCATGCCCCCTGCCCACCGCCGATCGTCTCGTAGTAGGTCCAGTCGGGACCCGAGAGCGTCACGTTGTTCATCGTTCCCTGGCCGTCCGCGCCAACCGGCGCGAAATCGGTGAGTGCCTGGAAGACGAGGTCGGCGACCCGGCTCGAGGTTTCGACGTTCCCGCCGACGACCGCCGCGGGGGGCTCCGCATTGAGCAGTGATCCGCGCGGGGCGCTGACGCTCACCGCGCGCCAGGCACCCGCCGAGGGCGGGGCATCCGGATCGCAGACGACGCGCACGGCGTAGAAGCAGGCCGCCTTCGTCACCGACAGCGGGCAGTTGAGGTTCGCCGCGACCTGCTCCGCACTGCCGTCGAAGTCGAGCTCGAGGGTTTCGCCGCGTACAGTCGCACGCAGCCGCAGGGCGATGTCGCCGTCGCGTCCCTCGAGCACGTCCTCGGCGGTGCTCTCCCCGTCGCGCATCGCGGCCAGCCCGGCGCGGGTTCGCCTCTCCGCGTAATCGAGAATCTCCCGCGTCGCAATCCGCAGTAGCTCGATGCCGTGGCGCTCGGCGAGTTCTCGCATCCGCCGGATTCCGGTCAGGTTCGCGGCGCGCTGGGCGCGGAGATCGGCGAGCCTCTGCTCCGGATTCCGCATCCGGCGGGCGAGATCCGTGAGTACCGCGTCGTCGGCACGGGTGGGAGGGATCACCACGCCCTCCTCCTCGAGGGTGACCGAGAGCGCCGGCATCCCCCCCGGTGTGCGCCCGCCGATGTCGGCGTGATGGGCCCGTGAGGCGGCAAAGCCGAGCAGATCCTCGCCCAGGAAGATCGGGCTGATCAGGGTGATGTCCGGTAGATGGGTACCGCCCCGGTAGGGGTCGTTCAGGATCCAGAGATCGCCCTCCCGATGATCCTCGCCGACGATCGCGGCCACCGCGTCGGGCATCGATCCCAGGTGGACGGGGATGTGCTCCGCCTGCATCACCAGCTCGCCGGCCGGCTCGAACAGGGCAGTCGAGCAGTCGTGGCGCTCGGTGATGTTGGGGGAGTGCGCGGAGCGGATCAGGACGGCGCCCATCTCGTCGCAGGCTGCGCGCAGCGCGCCCGTCATCACCTGGAGGGCGACGGGGTCGAGGGACGGCTTCGCCATCAAACTGCTCCTCCGGCATTAAACGGGTCGCGCCTGGCGGCGCGCCCTCGCATCATCGGAGCACCCTCGCATCAACCGCATCCGCCGTGATCGTCCCCGTCTCATCCACCGATGCCGTCCAGCCGGGCGGCAGGACGAGCGTCGCCTCGGGGAGCTCGAATACGCACGGCCCTTCGGCCCGGACGCCGGCTCCCGGGTCTCCGCGGAGCACGCGCGTCATCACCCAGGATCCCCCGAAGCGCGCGTCCCGCTCGCCCTCGACCAGGTCGCCGCCGGCCGCTGCCCTCGGACGCGGCTCGGGGCCGGGCTCGACCGCCGAGACACGGATCGTGACCAGCTCGAGCTCGCCCTTCGGATCGCGGTAGCCGTATCGAGCCTCGTGCTCGGCCGCGAAGTCCTCGGCCAGCTGCGCGGGATCCGGCTCGGGGGGACCGGGGACGGGGAGCTCGAACGCCTGTCCCTGGTAACGAAGCTCGTAGACCACTTCGATCTCGGCCTCCTCCATGCCGGCCCGCAACGGCTCGCTCAGCGCCGCGACCTCCCGGGCGATCATCTCGGCGCTGAGTAGATCGCCGGCGAGCAACACGGTCCTCGCTGTGTCCCGGCGGTGGCCGGCGGCGATCAACCCGAGCGCCGACAGCACGCCGCTCGCCCGCGGGCAGACGATCCGCAAGATCTCCAGTTCCGCCGCGAGCGCCGCCGCGTGCATCGGCCCGGCGCCGCCGAAGGGGAGCAGCGCATACCCCCTTGGGTCGACGCCGCGCTCCACGGTGACCACCCGTAGGGCCCGGGTCATCTCCTGGTTCGCGACCCGGACGATGCCCTCGGCGGTCTCGGTTTCGTCCAGCCCCAGCTTCGCGCCGAGCGCGGCGATGCTCTTCCGAGCCGCATCGGTGTCGAGGGCGACGCCGCCCGCGAGGTCGGAGTCGGAGGAGAGATAACCGAGAAGGAGGTTCGCGTCGGTGACCGTCGGTTGGGTACCGCCCCGCCCGTAGCAGGCCGGTCCCGGCTCGGCGCCGGCCGAGCGGGGCCCCACGCGGAGGGCGCCCCCGGCGTCGCGCCAGGCAATCGAGCCGCCGCCGGCGCCGACCGTGTGGACGTCGACCATCGGAAGCTGGATCGGCCGACCCTCGATCTCGCGGGAGTCGGTCCGGCGGACCTCACCGCCGTCGACAACGCAGACGTCGCACGAGGTTCCGCCCATGTCGATGCCGATCGCGTCATGGTCGCCGGAAGCCCGGGCGAGCAGGGCGGCCCCGACCGCCCCTCCGGCCGGGCCCGAGAGCACGCTCCAGGCGCCCGCCCGCGCGGCCTCCGCCGCGGTCGCCGTCCCTCCTGATGAGCGCATCACCTCGGGTTCGGGGAGGCCGCGGTCGCCGCAGGCCTGCACCAGCCTGGTCAGATAGCGGCCGAGCAGGGGGGAGAGGTAGGCGTCGATCACGGTGGTCGAGAAGCGCTCGTACTCGCGGAACGCGGGAAGCACCTCGTGGGAGGCCGAGACGTGAACCTCCGGGAGAGCGTCGCGTAGCGCCGATGCGATGCGCCGCTCGTGGCCCGGGTCGCTGAACGCGAAGAGCAGGCAGACGGCGATCGATTCCGCCTCGCTGGCGCGCAGCCGCTCGACCAACCCATCGACCTCCTCGTCGGCGAGCTCCTCGATCATCCCGGCCGAGCCGATCCGCTCGGCCGCCTCGAATCGAAGCTCGCGATCGACCAGCGGCCGCGGCCTCCCGCGGCACGGGTGGTACAGGCTGGGGCGGTTCTGGCGGCCGATCTCCAGCAGGTCGCCGAAGCCGCGCGTCGCGACCAGGGCGGTCCGCGCGCCGCGCTCCTCGAGGAGCGCATTGGTGCCGACGGTCATCCCATGGGTGAAGGCATTCACATCGGCGGGCGCGGCGCCGGCGCGGTCGAGGACCTGATCGATTGCCGCGATCACGCCGCGCGACTGATCGTCCGGCGTGCTCGGCACCTTCGCCGTATGCAGGCGCTCGCCGTCGAGCAGCGCCGCGTCGGTGAAGGTCCCACCGACGTCGACGCCGAGCAGCATGGCGCCAAGCTAATCAAGAGACAGACACGGTGGAGGCCCCCGCCCGGCCGGACGGCCTCACACCGAAACCCCCCGGTCTCTCCTCCTTAGGCTGCCGCCGCCTCGACCTCGCGGAGCTCGATCGTCTCCTCGAGGTGCTTGTGCGACGGGCAATAGTCCATCCCTGGCAGCGGCTCGCGCTGGCAGGGCGTGCCCCTCCGCGTGCTGGCCAGGCAATGCCTCTCCTGACCGTCCAGCGTCACGTGGGCCGGCAGTGAATCGAGAAACTCCTCGATGAGCTCGATGTGGCGCTCGATGACCATGTAGACGCGAACCTGCTCGGCGAGCGCGAAGTGCTCGCGAACCTCGGTGAACAGGGTCTTCGCCGGCCGGGCGAAGTAGCGCCGATCGGTGATCAGGCGCTGGATCGTGCCTTCACACGCCTCCAGCAGCTGCTGCCTGGCGACCAGCGTCCTCTCCACGCCACCCGAAGCATCGATTCGAGGTGCGAGGTCCCGGTAGATCGACCGACTGAACTGATACATCCAGATCTCTCCTTTACCCCCCTGAAGCGCGGTCCTGGGCCTTCCTGCCTAGGGCGCCTTCAGGCGGAGGCGATTGAACCATGTGCGCATCCGGGCGAGGGTTAAGCTCGGATTAAGCACTTTTAAGTACGCACGGTACCTGCTTATTGGGTAGACGAACGTTCGATGCGGGGGCCGGGCCAGACTAGGTCCAGGTCTCCCAGCGAAGCTCGTCGCCCCGGCAGAGCAGGTGGCGGCGATCGAGCTCGGGATCGCGCGCGGGGTGCTCGAGCCGGCGGTGGGAGCCGCGCGACTCGGTTCGCTCGAGCGCGAACCGCGCGATCAGGCGGGCGAGCGGATAAGGGTCCTCGAGCAGGAGCTCGAGCTGATCCGTCCGTCTCAGCGGCCCGGCCAGCCGCCAGACCGCATCGCGCGTCTCGGCGGGCGGCGGGTCGAAGCGCCAGGCGGGCGACTCGGGCGTTGAGGTGGCCTCGGGCTCCGCCGCCGCGACCGAGGCGGCGCGCGCCCCGAGCACGAAGCACTCGGTCAGAGAGTTGGAGGCGAGCCGGTTCGCGCCGTGGAGGCCGGTGCAGGCGCACTCGCCCACCGCGAACAGGCCCGACAGGGAGGACCGCCCGTCGAGGTCGGTCGCGACGCCGCCCATCACGTAATGGGATGCCGGAGAGACCGGGACCGGCGCCCGCGCCGGGTCGTGGCCGGCCGCCCGCAGGGCCTCGAAGACGTTCGGGAATCGCGCTTCGCCGAGATCCCGCATGTCGAGCAGCACGTGGTCGGTGCCGTCCCGCTGCATCCGATCCAGCACCGCGAGCGTCACCTCGTCGCGCGGGGCGAGCTCGTCGGTGAACCGCTGTCCATCGGCTCCGAGGAGGATCGCTCCTTCCCCCCGGACGGCCTCGGTGACGAGCAAGCCGTCCGCCTCGGAGCCCGGCGCCGCCAGCGCCGTCGGATGGAACTGGCAGAGCTCGAGGTCGGCGAGCTCGGCGCCGGCGGCGTGGGCCATCACCGCCCCCGCGCCGATCGCGCCCCAGGGGTTCGTGGTCCGGGCCCAGAGGGCAGCGGCCCCGCCGGTCGCGAGGATCGTCGCCCTCGCGGGAATCGGCCCGGCATCGGTGATCACCCCGTAGGTGCGCTCCCCATCGCTCCAGATGGCCACTGCCGACCGGCCCTCCAGGACTTCGATTCGCTCATGCGCGTCGGCGAGCGCGGCCAGGCGCTCGGTGATCCGGCGGCCGGTTCCGGCTCCACCGGCGTGAACCACGCGCCGCCGGGTATGGCCCCCCTCGAGCGCCAGGGAGAGGCTCCCGTCCGGCTCGCGGTCGAACTCGACCCCCCGGCGCTCCAGCTCCCAGACCACGCCTGGTGCGTCCCGCGCGAGCAGCTCGGCGGCGGTGCGGCGGCAGGAATGCCTGCCGGCGGCGAGGGTGTCCTGGACGTGGAGCTGGGTGGAGTCATCGTCGCCGATCGCGGCGGCCAGGCCGCCCTGGGCCCAGAAGCTCGAGCTCTCGCTGAGGGGCTTTCGCGAGACGACCGCCACCCTGGACCCGGCGTCCGCGGCGGTCAGGGCCGAGTAGAGGCCGGCGGCGCCTCCGCCCACAACCACGACGTCGAGCTGGTTCTCCGGCGCCATGAGAGGCGAGAACCGTACTCGGACTCGGGCTGGGCGACCTGTTGGAATGCACCATCTGGCTGCGGGCATCTACATCCGTCATCCGAGCTCCTTCGAGCACGACACGGGCGGCCACCCCGAGAACGCGCGTCGGCTGACGGCGATCGAGGAGGCGATGTCAGAGCGCGACTGGCTCGGGATGGAGCTGATCGAGGCGCCAACGGTGGAGCGCGAGCTGCTCCACCGCGTCCATGGGGCGCGCCACGTTGACTCGATCGAGGAGCTCTCCGGCCGCGGCGGCGGGATGATCGACCTCGACACCGTCGCGAGCGCCGGATCCTGGGAGGCGGCCCTGCATTCGGCCGGCGGCGCCGTGATGGGAGTGGAGCGGCTGCTGACGGACGGGGGCTTCGCCTTCTGTGGCCTGCGTCCGCCGGGCCACCACGCGGAACGCGATCGGGCGATGGGGTTCTGCCTGTTCAACAACCTGGCGGTGGCCGCCGCTCATGCGATTGAGGCCCATGGGGTGGATCGGATCCTCATCCTCGACTGGGACGTCCACCATGGCAATGGGACCGAGGCGATCTTCTACGACTCGGCGCAGGTGCTCTACGCGAGCATCCACCAGAGCCCCTTGTATCCCGGGACCGGCGCGATCGGCGACACCGGGAGCGGGGAGGGGGAGGGATTCACGGTGAACCTCCCCGTCCCGCCGGGCAGCGGCCCCGACGAGTTCCTTTCCCTGGTCCAGCACGTGGTTGCGCCGATCGCCCGGGAGTGGCGCCCCGGCCTGGTCTGCATCTCCGCCGGATACGACGCCCACCGAGACGACCCGCTCGCCAACTGCGAGCTGGACGAGGCCGCCTACGCGGACATGGCGGGGACCATGCGCAACCTGGGCTCCGACCTGGGCGCGCCGGTCCTGGTCTGCCTGGAGGGCGGCTACGCCCTGGCGGCGCTCGCGGCGTCCGTCGTCGCCACCCTCGAGGCGCTCGCCGATGACCGGCGCCCTCGCTCCGCGCCCGAGGGGCCGGCTGCCGCCTACCGCAGTGAGCACACCGGGTCCTGGCCGGTGCTGGGCGACGGCTAGGGCGTTTCTTCGTCCAGCTCGCGCTCGGTATCGGCACCGTCCGCGAATCGGCACCGATCCGTATGAGCCCTGTCACATCCCGCCTCCATCCCTTGCGCTCAGACGGGCAAGTCTCGGCGAGAAACAAATCGAGGAGGTTGGCTGATGCGAGAACTGTTCGTCCGGGCCCATGTGGCCTGGTTCGGGGTGAGCCGGAGGCTCTTCGGCCAGCCCGGCGCGAGCGGCCAGGGGACGGTCGAGTACGTCGGCCTCATCCTGCTCGTCGCGCTGCTGATGGTCGGGATGGTCGCCGCGATGAAGGGCTTCCAGGGCAAGCAGGGACTCGAGCTCGCCCAGACGATCGTGGACAAGATCCGCGAGGCGGTGAAGCAGGTCAGCTTCAAATGACAGTCGGGTAGGCGGCGGGCGGTCTGAGAGACTGGCGGCGATGCCGGCCAGTCGCTCATACGACCGCGCGCCCGCCGACCTGCGACCGGTGACGATCGAGCCGGGATTCGTCCGGACCGCCGACGGCTCGGCTCTGATCTCCCAGGGCGAGACGCGGGTGATCTGCACCGCGTCGGTGGCCGATTCGGTGCCGCGCTGGATGGAGGGGAAGGGGCGCGGCTGGGTGACCGCCGAGTACTCGATGCTGCCCGCTTCGACCGGCGAGCGGAAGGCCCGCGACATCAGCCGGGGCAAGCAGGACGGCCGCGGCGTAGAGATCCAGCGGCTGATCGGGCGTTCCCTGCGCGGCGTCGTGGACTTCGCGGCACTGGGCGAGCGCTCGGTGTACGTGGACTGCGACGTCCTCCAGGCGGACGGCGGGACCCGCTGTGCCGCGATCACCGGGGGGTTCGTCGCGCTGCAGCTCGCGCTGGCGAAGCTGGTCGAGGCGGAGGCGATCGAGCGGATGCCCCTCGACCAGTCGGTGGCGGCGGTGAGCGTCGGGATGGTCGACGGGCGCGCCATGTGCGACCTGGACTACGTGGAGGACTCGGCCGCGGAGGTGGACGCGAACGTGGTGATGACCGGTGACGGGGGGCTGGTCGAGGTCCAGGCAACCGCGGAGCGGACCCCGCTCTCCCGGGCGTCGCTCGATGAGCTGCTCTCCCTGGCGGAAGGCGGGATCGCGCGGCTCAGGCAAGCACAGGAATCGGCAGCAGGCGCGCTCGGAGACTGAGATCCTGGGCCGGCGATGTCGGCGCTGATCCTGGCCACCCGCAACGAGCACAAGCTGCGCGAGCTCCGCGAGGCGCTTCCGGGCGTCGAGATCGAGCCCCTGCCGGCAGGGGTCGAGCTGCCGCCGGAGGAGGGAGTGACGTTCGCCGAGAACGCGCTCGGAAAGGCCCGTGCTGCACGGCAGGCACCCGGGCGGGCCGCGATCGCGGATGACTCCGGGATCGAGGCCTATGGGCTCGACGGGCGGCCCGGGGTGCGATCCGCCCGCTACGCCGGCGAGGGTGCGAGCGACGAGGAGAATCTGAGCAAGCTGCTCGACGAGGTGGGCCGGGTCGATGACCGCCGGGCCGCCTACGTCTGCGCGATCGCGCTGGTCGGAGAGGCCGGGGAGGAGACGCTCTTCGAGGGTCGCTGCGAGGGGACCTTGGCGAGGGAGCCACGGGGGACGGGCGGCTTCGGCTACGACCCCGCCTTCGTCCCCGCCGACACCGGTCCCGAGGACGAGCGGACGATGGCGGAGCTCGCTCCCGCGGAGAAGCACGCGATCAGCCACCGCGGCCGGGCCGCGCGAGCCCTGGCCGCCCACCTCGGAGTCGAGGTCCGCGGATGAGTTCGATAGGACCCGTCCGCTCTCCGACGCGGATCAGCAAGCCGGCCTCTGCCGCGGTCTCGATCGCGTCCAACGCCGCGCTGATCGCCCTCAAGCTCGCCGCAGCCGCGGTCACCGGATCGGTGGCGATCCTGAGCGAGGCGCTTCACTCGATGATCGATCTGATCGCATCGGTGATTGCGTTCATCTCGGTGCGGAGGGCGGACGAGCCCGCCGACGTTGAGCACCCCTACGGCCACGAGAAGGTGGAGAGCCTCGCCGCGTCGATCGAGGGGATGCTGATCCTGGTCGGGGCGGCGCTGATCATCTACGAGTCGGTCCGCCGGCTGGTGATCGGGGCGGACGTCGAGAGCCTCGGCTTCGGGATCGCGGTGATCGGGTTCTCCGCGATCGCCAACGGCGGTGTCTCCCTGTTCCTCCGCAGGCAGGCGCGCCGCCACCGCTCGCCGGCGCTCGCCGGCGACGCCGCCCACCTCGGGACAGACGCGCTCACCTCGCTAGGGGTGCTGGTGGGGCTAATTCTCGTCGAGGCCACGGGGGCCGTGGCGATCGACTCCGCGGTCGCGATCGTCGTGGCGATCGCGATCGTGTTCGCCGGCGTCCGGATCCTCCGACAGTCGACTCCCGCGCTGGTGGACGAGGCGCCGCCGCCGGCCGAGATGGACCGGATCGAGGAGAGCATCGCTCGGGCCCGCTCCGGGGCGGCGGAGATCGTCGGATACCACAAGCTCCGCGCCCGGACCAGCGGCCGGCACCGCTACATCGACCTCCACGTTCAGTTCCGCAGCGGCACGACCCTCGAGCGGGCCCATGAGCTCGCCCACCAGCTGCGGGACGCGATCGAGGCGGACCTCGGCGACGCGGAGGTGCTGATTCACGTCGAGCCCGAGAGCTCGCGCCGGGATCCGAGTGAGGAGCCCGAGCCCTACCGAGCCGGCTAGAGATTGACGGCAGCGGCAAGCCCCACGGCCGCCACCACGATGCTGTAGCCGGTGTAGCCGCCGATCGCGAGGAGGACCACCGCGATCCCGCAGACCACGACGACTGTGAGCCAGGATCCCTGCTCGAGAGTCACGCTCGCTATTTTGAACGAGTGCCCCCCGTGGACGCCCCGACCCTCTCGGATGCCGGCCGGGCCGTCGCCTATCTGGAGGAGATCTCGCCGCAGATGCGCGGTTGCGCGATCCTGTCCGAGGGCGGCGAGCTGCTCGCGGCGAGTGGCAACCCCGACCGCTGGGAGGAGGCGGGACGCGAGCTCGTCGAGGCCGGGGACGCCGCCGGCGAGGAACCGGTCGCCCATGCCCATGTGGCGACCGGGGACGGGGAAGCCTTTTGCGTTCGGGAGAGCGGGCTGATTGGGGTCGCGGTGACCGACCGGTTCGCGCTCGCGTCTCTGATGTTCTTCGACATGCGGGTCGCGCTGCGGGAGCTCGCTGCCGCCGGCGTGGGGGCGTAGTGCCGACAAAGCCCCATCGCGTCCTGCTCGAGCGGGTCTCCGGCTACGCGGATGAGGCCGCGGCGTACCTGCGCCGTCGCCGGCACCTGCGGAAGCCGTTCGCGAGGACCTACTACCCGGGCGGGCGGAGCTCCTCCTTTCCGCCCGATTCCGATCAGGGCCAGGCGCTGTTCCTGGCGGCCTCGCGTGTGATCGAGGTGGCCGGTCCTCCCAGGCGCCCGAGGTCGACCCGGTGAGCGCCAGATGCGAGGGTGCTCCGGTAATGCGAGGGTGCGCCGCCAGGCGCAACCCGTTTCATGCTGGAGGAGCAACCCGTTATATGGCGAAGCCGTGCAGCTAGAGCTAGTGGATCAAGCGATCGCCGGGCGAGTGCTCGAGCGAGCCCTCTCACGCGGCGGGGACTTCGCCGAGCTCTTCTGCGAGGAGCGCCGCGGCTTCGCGCTTTCGATCGATGAGTCGCGGATCGAGCGACCGCAGGCCGGGAGCGAGCGCGGCGCGGGGATCCGGGTGATCGACGGCGAGGTGACCCGGTTCGCCCACATCGACGGCCTCGGCGAGGACGACCTCCTGCGGGCCGCGGGAGTGCTCGCCCAGGCGCTCGCGGCTGAGGCCGCTGCACCGGCCGCCCTGCGGGCAGCCGAGTCGCCGGAGCTGCAGCAGATCGAGGTCGACCCGGCGTCGGTCCCCGCGGAGCGCAAGGCGGAGGTGCTGAGGGAGCTGGACGAGCGGGCGCGGTCGGCCGGCGCGGAGATCGCGCAGGTCTCGGCCAGCTACAGCGAGGGACGTCGCCGCGTCGCTGTCTTCAACTCGGAGGGTCTGGCGGCAACCGACGATCGCACCCGGGTGAGGCTCGGCGCTCAGGCGGTGGCCCGCAGGGACGGCACCGTCGAGACCGGTTTCGAGACGCTCGGCGCCCACCGCGGGTTCGAGCTGCTCGACGGCGACCCGGCCAGGGTCGCCGGGCAGGCGGCGAAGAAGGCGCTCGACCTGCTCGGCGCGGACCCCGCTCCCGCGGGCGAGATGACCGTGGTGGTCGGCCGCGGCTTCGGAGGGGTGCTCTTCCACGAGATGACGGGGCACGGCCTCGAGGCGGATGCGGTCCAGAAGGGAGCGAGCGTCTACGCCGGAAGGATGGGCGAGACGATCGCCGAGCCCTTGCTCACGGCCTACGACGACGGCAGCATGCCCGGAGAGTGGGGGACCGGTGCGATCGACGACGAGGGGACCCCCTGTCGGCGCACCGCCGTGATCGAGGAGGGCAGGCTGAGCTCCTATTTGTACGACCGGCTGCGAGCGCGCCGCGACGGGACCAAATCGACGGGCAACGGCCGACGGGAGAGCTTCCGCGACCTGCCGATCCCCCGGATGACCAACACATACATCGAGCCCGGGGACGCCGACCCCGAGGCGATGATCTCCGAGGTCGACCGCGGCTTCTACGCGGTCTCCTTCGGCGGCGGGCAGGTGGAGCCCGCAACCGGCGACTTTGTCTTCGGGGTCTCCGAGGGGTACCTGATCGAAGGCGGAAGGGTGACCCGGCCCTGCCGCGGCGCGACGCTGATCGGGAACTGCCTTCAGGCGCTCCAGCGGATCGACGCCGTGGGATCGGACTTCGAGATGAAGACGGGGTTCTGCGGAAAGTCCGGCCAGACCGCCCCAGTCGGGACCGGCCAGGGCCACGTCAGGATCAGGGGGATGACGGTGGGGGGAACCGCGGTATGACCCCACTGAGGAGCATTGGATGAGCGCGGAGCGCCTCCCAGCCGACCTCGATGAGGTGGCTCGCCGCGGCGTCGAGGCCGCGACCGCCGCGGGCGCCTCCGATGCGGAGGTGTGGACGGAGGGATCCCGGCAGCGGGAGGTTCGCGTCCACGCGGGGGAGGTTGAGAGCCTGACCGAGGCGAGCGGAAGGGGTCTCGGGATCCGCGCCTGGATTGGGGACCGCACCGGCTACGCCTACGGCACCGATCTCACCGGCGCGGGGCTGACGGATCTCGCCGCGGCGGCGGTCGGGGCAGCGCGCGTTGCGGATGGCGATGAGTTCTCCGCGGCCCCTGAGCCGGCCCCCGAGCCGGCCGCGGAGATCGCGGGTTTGCACGACGCGGCCGTCGGGCTCACGGAGACCGCCGAGGTCATCGACCTGGCCAAGCGGATCGAGCGCACCGCGCTCGACCGCGATCGGGTGAGCGGCGTGGAGGAAGTGGTCTACGTCGATGAGGACACAACTGCGGCGATCGCGACCACCCGGGGCGTCTCAGGCGGATACGCCGCGTCGGCCGCCTACGCGTTCCTGCAGGCGATGGCCACCGAGGACGCGGAGGTCCAGACCGGCCTCGGCTTCGGCGTCGGGCGTTCGCCTCGCGACCTCGACGCGGAGGCGATCGGAATCGAGGCGGGAGATGAGGCGAGCTCGATGCTCGGCGCGACGAAGCCCGAATCCCGGACCTGCCCGGTCGTGCTCTCGGAGCGGGTCACCGCCAGCTTTGCCGGGTTCACCGGATCGG
>Ga0299913_10001020_pt1 | contig 19642 bp, 21 predicted proteins | sample RVTome_9_FD_201360 | JGI IMG/M metagenome (GOLD analysis project Ga0299913, IMG submission 201360) | Soil microbial communities from uranium-contaminated site in the Upper Colorado River Basin, Wyoming, United States - RVT155D38 (version 2) ... | reverse complement strand
GCGGCGTCGATGAGCGGCTCGTGGGTGCCGGGGTGATCGACGCCGTCCCATTCCACGATCCCGATGTAGACCTTGTTGCGCAGCAGTTTGGACAGCCCGCTCAGGGTGAGCGGGCTGGCTTCGCCACTACGCCGCGCGCGGCCGCGCAGCCCTCGGTGTTCGAGTTCGGCGCACAGGCGTTCCATCGTCCACTCGCCGGTCGCGTACAACTCGAACGCGGTGCGCACGAGCGGCGCGCGGTCGGGGTCGGGCACGATCCGGGCGACCTGACGGCCTCCGACCAACTCGCGCAGGTTGTGATAGCCGGTGGGTGCGGCGTGCGGCCAGCCGCCCATCTTGGCCTTCTGCGACAAGCCCTTGCGGATCTCACTGGACAGGTTCGCGGAGTAGAACTCGGCCATGACCGCGTGGATGCCCTCGACCAGCCTGCCCGACGCGGTTTCTTCGAGGTTTTCCGCTACGGACACCAGGCCGACGTTCGCGCGCCGCAGGGCGGCGCGGATCGCGACGTGGTCCTCGACGTTGCGGGCTAGCCGGTCGACCTTGTGGACCACCACGGCGTCCACGTCGCGGTCTTCCGCGATCCGGGCCAGCATCGCCTTGAGTTGCGGCCGGTCAGCGGAACGGGCGGACTCGCCCCGGTCGGAGTACTCGTCGGTGACCTGCCAGCCCTGGTCGCGGATGTGGCGCACGCAGGCCTCGCGCTGCGCGGGCAGCGAAAAGCCTTCCTCGGTCAGGTCACGGTCGGCCTGGCGGGCCGTCGACACGCGCAGGTAGATCACGCACCGCATCCCTGGCCTCCTTCCTCATCGGTGGTCACGGGTGGTCGTCGATCACCGCTCCGCACGGGCGGGGTGTCAAGGCCGGGCACGTCAAGACCCTGACGGCGGCGCACGTCCAACGCGGCCTCCAGCAACGCCCGGCCGAACAGCCGCAGCCGCTCCTCAGCAGCCGCGTCCAACGCGAGGTCGGCGGGCTGTTGGGAATCTGTTCGCGACGGCGGGGCGGGCTGTTGGGAATCTGTTGGCGGCGCAGGTGCGCGGTGACGGCCGCTCGTGCGGCGTGCTGCGGCGGGAATCGGGGATCGGGTCATGGGCTGGCCCACGGCCACCGGTTGCGCGTCTGCCACACCAATCCGCCTGCGGCAGCCGAAACGGACACGACCGCCCCATAAAAATCACGACGCCCTCGCCCACCCAGCGCCGCCGCAAGGGGGCGTCAGACGCGAACGCAGGCGACGGTCACCGGGGCGGTCACTGGGGCGGTCACCTGGGCGGTCACGTCCCGCTGCCCTGGCCGGGGGCGTTGACGCTGGCAGCAGCCCCATTTCGAGGCCTCCCGCCCACCCCGACTCATCTATCCATTCATCTATCTGATCTTCGCCTGCTCCTGGCGGTCCTCGCGGGGTCCGCGCACACGCGCCCTGGTCGCATCAGACACACCGACGACGAATCGCAATGGAGGCGCCCCGTGATCGAACCTCGTCACCTGCACCCGTCCCGTCGAAGCAGACGGGCTGCACTCCTCGACACTGCCGGATCAGCCGCGTCCCGACCCCCGCTCTATGGCGAGGTCTGCGTCGCCAAGCTGCTGAGCATGCGACTTCTCGCCTGGTCGCGCTCGGCGGCAGTGATGAATCCCTCGCGGGCAAGATCGTCCAGCAACGCCAGCACCACGAGTTGCCCTTCGGTCGCGAGTCGCGTCATACGGTCGACCGCTTGGGTCTCTCGATCGGAGTCCCCACGGATTAGGGCAGACCGGAGTTGTCCCACAGCAGCGAGTTTGGCCTCATAGTTCAGAACAACCGGGGCCAGCAGAGTTGCAAGGACATTGTCCCGGATCGCCGCAACGTCACCGGTAAGCCCATCGACCGCCGCCTCGAGTTCGTCCCAGTGCGCGTTGATAACGTCGACCATCTCGTCGGCAAAGACATCTTCATCAAGGTATGCCTCCACCACTGGCGCTACTCCACGGTTCCAAGCGGCCGTGTGAGCGTGAAGACCATCCAGTAATCCAGCGATGTCGCCTCGGGCCGCATTGATCGCCCCATTCCCGGGGCCATCTACCAAGGCAAGCACTGCAATCCAAGTAAGGACGAGGATCGACACGGCACCGAGAGCCCAGAACACGACCTTTCGATGTGAAGACTTCTCAGTCTGGTCAGTGCCCGCTGCGCGGCGTAGGAGCGCAACCGGCCGCGAAAAGTAGTACAGGCCTCGAACTAGCCGATACCCGCCGTAGGCGAGCGCGCCCCAGAACACGTAGTAGCTCTCGCCCACGTCGGCGTTCACATAGGTGCCAATCGAGAAGATCAGCGCGCCGGCAAACCACAGCACGCCCTTGACCATCTCGCGACCACCTGCCGCCTTGGCTTCCAGGAAGAGCAGGTATGCCTGCTTCTCTTGGTCGGACGACTCAAGCCCGCTCACACCCACTCCCTCCCGCTACGCGACCACCGAGAAGGTAACAGGCTGTTCGGACATGGCCTAACCATGCATGGGGCGGGCCTTGGTGCGTCCCTCCCGGAACGGGGAATGCCTCACTCCGTCGCCGGGCGGAGCACCCGGTCGACGGAGCGTCTCGGGCGGCGTCAACTCTGCGGTCAACCCGTCCCTACGGCGAATCTCTGCGAATTCGTGTGTCCTGTTGCGGGGGGCGAACGCGGATTAGTAGGCATGGACACTTCTGCGTGGATTGCTGCGGGCGGGTTGGGTGGCGTGACGGTCGGCGTGCCTGCCGCGCGTCAGCGCGCGTGTATGACCCGCCGAGTGTTGACCGCGCGTTGTCGCCGGTCAGGCCGCTGCGGGGTCGGCGTGTGGTGCCCCCGACTGAATAGCCGTGGTTGTTGCCGTTGGCTGTTCCGTTGCAGTGTCCGGGGCTGAACGCCGATGCCTTCCTCGTCTTCGGTGTTTCGCTCTGATGGTCGATTGCGTGCCGGTGCGGACCTGGTCGATGCGCTCGCGTCGCGGGTGACTGACCGTGACCGGTACCTGTGCCGGATGCTGCACGAGCATCGGGTACTGACCGTCGCGCAGGTCGCCGAGCTCGCGTTCGACAGTGTCTCCTCGGCCCAGTACCGGCTGGTCGTGCTGTACCGGCACCGGGTCGTTGACCGCTTCCGCCCGTTCCGCCCAACGGGTTCCGCGCCGTTTCACTACGTGCTCGGCTCCGGCGGCGCGGCACTGTTGGCCCAAGAACGCGGCATCGACGTCAAAGACCTCCACGTCCGCCGCGACAAGCTCCTCGGCCTGGAACGCAGCCAACGCCTCTCCCACCTCGTGGCGATGAACGGGTTCTTCACGGCGCTGGCGGCCACAGCCCGCCGCTGTGCCCCTGACGCCGCGCTGGGGGCGTGGTGGTCCGAAGCGCGGTGTGCGGCTGCGTGGGGCGAACACGTGCGCCCCGACGGCTACGGCCGCTGGCACCACGCCGGAACAACCGTGGCGTTCTTCCTCGAATGCGACCGGGGCAGCGAACCCCACGACCGCCTCGCCGCGAAACTCGACGCCTACCGCAACCTGCGCGAAGCGACCGGGGCGTTCCGCGCCTACTCCACCGAAGCCACCGCGATCCTGCTGTGGTTCCACAGCAGCCAACGCGAAGCCGTCTTCCACCAGCACATTCGCCCCGGCGGACTGACGGTCGCCACCGCAGTCGCGGGGATCGGCGAGGCGGCCGGGCCGGTGTGGCGACGCGCCGGTGACCCGCCCGCCCACCGGCTGGCGCTGACCGTCGCTGCGCACATCCCCGCCGCCGACACCCTCATCGATCCCGACCGCCAAGACGCGGCCTGGCGTGTCGGCTACACGATCGACGACGCCCGCGAAACCGCCATCGACCCCACCTGGCCGCCCCCCGACCACCATCCCAACGCCTGGTGAACGGCCCGCATAGACGGCGTGCCCTCACACCCCGCCGTCATTCTGGCGATGTGTCAGTACGGGGTGTGGATGGCGCGGGCGCGGTACATGCGGGCGCTGTAGGTGTCGCCGGTTTGGTCGCTGGCGTGGGCGAGGGCGTGCAGGAGCAGGTGGTGGCGGTCGGCGACGTAGACGCGGCGGGGGTGTGCCCAGTCGGCGTAGGGCTGGTCGGCTAGTAGCGGTCCCCGGTAGCGCATCAAGGCGGGGATGCCGGTGGCGAGCGCGGCGGGCGGGTCGGTGGCCGCGAGGCTGATCGCAAGGTCCGCGTCGGTAAGGAACTCGGTCACATCGACGCGGGTCGCGGTGGCGAAGCGGACGGTGTCGCGGCCTTGGGCGGCTACCAGCCCGCCGGTGTGGCGACGCAGCCGGTGCAGGATGTTACGGAGCCGTTGGACGCCGATCCAGGGGGCGGCGTCGGGCCACAACGCTTCCGCGAGTTGGGTGCGGTGCAGGCGTCCGTCGTGGATCGCGAGCAACTGCACCACAGCGGCGGGCAGCGCGGACGGGGTCGCGTCACGGTCACCGTGCCAGACGTCGAACGCGCCCAGCACATGCACCACGAACCGTGCCTCGCCCCGCCCCCCAGGCGGGTACGCGGTCACCAGTCAAACGCAGTGAACAGGCGGGCGTACTGGCCCGAACCCAGCGCGAACCCCAGCTTGAACCGGTCCTCCGCCCACGCGTGCAACCGGTGGCTCGTGTGGGCGTCCCACGCCGCGACCAGCCGTGCCCGCACCGCAGGATCCAAATCATCGGGCAGCAGCGGCATCGCGTCGTCGTCCAACGGCTCGGTGTAGCCGGGCAGGCCGCCCTCGACCAGATCACGCAACATCTGCGCCGCCGCCTCCGTGGACGGCAACTGCGCCAACACTCGGGCGCGGACCCGCTGGCGATACTCCCCCAACGCCTCCACGGCGACGTCGCGGACGCCACGGTCTTGGCCATCAAGGTCGGCAGGTGGGCGGTCAGCAGGGTCGATACGATCAGGCATGTCAATCCCTCCATGTAGGGGTTGGCCACGCCCCGGGACTGTTTACCCAGTCGCCGGGGCACTCGCTTAACTCACGCCATGCACGCTCGACACGGCCCACACGTCAAGGCCCCGTAACCCCGCCCCCCGTCAATCCCGCCAACCGCGCCCGCAAAGCCACCAGGTTCGAATAGCCTTTCCACTTGTCCACAATCTGTGACCTCATCCGAACACCATGCTGCGCGGACGCCCTGGCCTTTGGCCGGGGCGTTGTCGTTGGGCGTGGCCTTGCCACTGGCATAGGCGGTGGCGCAGTCGGCCGCGCGTCCAGCAGCGGAGTCTTCCGGGAGTTTTTTGTGTGTCCAGCCAGAAGGAGTTCGCTCTCTCGTCGAACCTTCGGGAAGCCTGCACGAGCCGTTAGGATCCGACTCCGGACTGGGGGACAGGAATCCGATGCGCCCGAGCAAGCGCTGCAGCCCGTCGCGCACCCTTACTCACACCCGGCTGGCTCTCTTGGGCGCAGCCGTGTTGGCATGGGCGCTCTCCGCGTGCTCGGCATCCAATCCTGACGATGCTGCAGCCATTCCAGCATCCCTAGAGACGATCGAGGAGGGCGCCAACGGAGCCGAAGGCGAGCACGACGAGACTGAGGACACCACCGCTGACGTCTCGTCGTCGTGGGAGTGCTCGGGCGTGGCCGTCGGCAGTGTGGACCGCGCGCTGGGCGTCACTGTCGAGTACTTCAACCGCAGCCGCGCGTCCACCAGGGGCGGCCACACGCACTCGGGCTGCACGCTGAATCCGGCTAAGCCGACTCGCAGCAGCGACGGTGAGCTGATCTGGCACATCAGCCTGGAGGTCTTCGAGGGCCACTGGACCGCGGAAGACCTGCCGAACATTGCGGCGGAGGTGCTGCCGGTCGCGCAGTCCGCCGTGGAATCGCTGAGGACGCCGCAGGGAGTGCCCGTCGCCATCGCGATGTCCTCCCGCAAGCACGTCGCCGGAGCGCTCTGCCTCACGCCGGACGGCACGGTCATCGACATCAGCGTGATCAACGCGCAGTTTTACGTCATCGGCGGGACCAGCGACTACCTCGCGCTCGCCGAGGCCATCGTGGCGGACTTTGGGCGCTGAATCGTCGCGCAGCGGACGGGCTGCGCGGACGCCCTGGTGCAGGCCGGGGCGTTGCTGAAGTTGCTCGACACCTGCAAACGCTTGCTCTAGTTTCGCGTGATTCGCGGACGACCCGGGGGGACAGTGAGGGCAGTCATCGTCAATGTCACGCTGGCTGTAGCCAGCGCCCCAGCAAGCTGGAAATGCATTGAGCTACTGCTTGACATCGGATGGCTCAGGACGAACGGTCGTCTACTGAGCCGCGAGGCCATGGGTGAGATCAGCAACAACCGCTGGCCGGACTACCCCGCGCTGGAGCGGCGGCATGGGCGCCCTCAACCGGTGTGGCACTGGGCCGAACAACGCCGCTGGCATTGGGTACTCGTCTGCTTCCGGGTGCCAGTGCTGGCCTTCTTGCTCATGGTCCCCTTAACGGCTGCAACTACGGAGAGCAAGCAGTTCGTGCAAGTGGCGATCGTGTGCCTGGCCCTTCTCCTGTTCTGCACTGCCCTCGCTGCACTCGCTCAGCGGATCTACCTCGGCGACTTTGATCGCTATCGTCGCGAGATACGGTTATTACCATGGAGGAACCCGCGACAGGCGCCCCTCGACCAACCCTTGCTCCTGGCAACCATCAACAACCTGTTCGGACACATCTACCTGACAGTCGTCTCGTTCGGAGTGATCTACAAGGCCATCGACGCCGTTACTGTCAACGCCTTTGAGCTCCCGGACTACCACTCGACCGGGATGGTTGCGTCGCTGTTTCGCTACTGGTACTTCAGCTCGGTCACGCTCGCGACTGTGGGCTACGGAGACATCCATCCGATGCAGTGGTACAGCCAGCTCATGGTGACGCTACAGATCTTGCTTGGGCCGATTGTCCTGTCGCTCCTCGTGCTCGCTTGGTCACAACCGCGCGGGGAAACGTGACAATCCGTCAGCGAAAGGACGCGCTCATGCTGTTTCCCGGACCGCACTTCGGCGGGTGGCGTCTCACAGCGAACGCCATCAGTCTCGGCGGTGCAATCGCTTGCGTGATCGGGGCCGTCATGTTGTGGTCAGGGGCGCCGCTTCTCTGGGCCGGGGTTGCCTACGGTGCGGGGTGTGGTGCCGACGCCTTGGACGGTAGATATGCGCGGCGACATCCCGCCCAGTCCATGCCTCAGCTCGGTGCTGCTCTGGACGCGACGTGTGACAAAGTCGGGGAACTCGCTTTTCTTCTCGCTCTGGCAGCAAGCATGCAGGGTCGTGACCCCCTTCTCGCGCTGTTCGGTGCAGCGAGCATGGGACTTACTGCCTCGTATCTGAAGAGCATGAGTATCGAATATCGCCTGTCCATCAAGTGGCCTGAGGTTCGCTACTTCGGCCGCGCCAGCCGTTCGGTGATCATCGCCTCGGTCTCGATCGTTGGGCCGCTCTTGGCGAGCCAGCCGCGAGTCCTTGCCGCTCTGGCGAGCACGCTTCTCATCCATAACGCTGCGGCGTTTGTCTATCGACTTGTGCGGCTGGCGTGGGCACTCAAAGCCGCGCAACTCGTGCGTCGCTCTGACAGATCGCCGTCACCGAACCGTGAGAACGCAAGGGTCAGTATGTCGAGCGAGCCTTTGGCTGAAGTCCAGCTCGGCGTTGCTTGAGACGGCTTAGCCACAGTCAGGAGATGGAGGAGGCCACTCCCGCCGGTTCGAATAGGAACAAGCCTTCTCCACACTCTGTAGCCGCGGACTCAGGGGATCCCCTGGAGTTCCTCGTGATAGACGACGGTCACCCCTTCGTTCTCTGCAAGGGTGCTTATCAGTCCAGCTCGGCCGGCTGTTCGCGGACGAGACGGGTACAAGAGCGCACCCTGAAGGCCGCTAACCGCGCCATTGTCGAGTTCGTTCTGTAGCGGCGTCAGATACCGCCACACCTGACGGATGTGTCGGAGCAGGTTGGGACGCACGCGGTGTGGTGCTTGGCCGTCCCACTGGGTGTTCTTGACTTCGATCACGACGTAGTAGGGCGGGCACGCGCCCTCGGCGACATTGAGTAGGAGGTCTATGCGCCCAGGGACGCCAGACCGCCTGCGATCGGCAAAGTGCTCAGCGACTTGCTTGGAGTCAGCCAGGTACGACATGACCGCAGTGCGTCCGAACGCCTTGCCCTCGGCCAGCACCGCTGGCTCGATGCCATGCGGCGGAAGCTCCATTCTCATGGCGTGGCCTTCCTGGACGTTTCTGCCGCCTTGCCCAATCCCTCAGCGAATCGCTTCCAGAATGCATCTTCTCGACACCCATAGGCGCGCCCGCTACCGCGCGATATTAGCGGCGGCATCCGCACGCACTACTCGCTGTCGATGGTCTCCACGCGAGTCTTGTCGTAGTAGACGACTTCGCCTGTCGTCGGGAAGTGCACGCCGACGCAGTACATGTTGCCGAGGTTTTTGCCTTCATCGATCACCTCTCCGATGTCGTCGCGCCCGGCTACGTGGACGCGGCGAAGCCCTGGCTGGGGGTCTTTTACGTAACGCATTCATCCCTCCTGGTTAGGGGAGCAGCCTGTCGGGAGCCAGCTCCGCTCACTGTCCCCGCCGGACGGGCGCGATCATCCCGAGCGGCCACAGTGAGCTGAAACAGCGGTTCGAATAAGCACAAGCCTTTCTCCACGATTGCGATGTCCCGAGACATGGTTCACACCTCTCTCGGGACACCGTTGCATCGTTGGCGAGCTTGGCGGCTCCACCACCTCGGGCAGGGAGCGAACTCGTCTAGAGTCGTGGCACATGTCCGACGACGGGGGATCCATCATGAGCATGGGCGAGCGGCTGCGCGACGCGATGAACGCGCACGACATCGATGCGCTGGTGGACTGCTTCGCCGAGGACTACCGCAGCGAACAGCCCGCCCACCCGGTTCGCGGATTCGGCGGGCGGGACCAGGTGCGCGCGAACTGGAGCATGATCTTCGCCGGTGTGCCGAACTTCAGCGCCGAGCTGGTGCGCTCCGGCGCGACGGGTGACGTCGAGTGGAGCGAATGGCGCTGGGCGGGCGATCGCGCCGACGGAAACCGCCTCGAGATGGCGGGCATCATTGTGATGGGCGTGCGTGACGACCGCATCGCCACCGGCTCGCTCTACATGGAACCGGTGGAGGCCGCCGGTGGCGCAGACATTACCGCCACCGTGCGAACGATGGCCGGCGACGCCTGACCCTCCCCGCAGTCGTTCCGCGAGTCCATCCGGGCTAGATCCGCGGTCACCGTGCGTCCACCATACGGTTGCCCCCGGGCGACGCGGCGACGCCCTCCGGGCGAGTTCGAATAAGAACAAGCCTTCTCCACCGACATTTCCGCTGGTCATCCACAGGGTCGATCAGTTGGGGTGGGCCGATTGGCCTCCACCGGAGTAAGAACGGGTAAGACCCTGCCCGACCAGGGGGGCGCGCACGTTTATGCCATAAGTATTGCGTATCAGCAATAGTTATGGATACTGGTGTGATGGAAGCGCTACCGCTGTCGGAACGTGGACTGTTGTCGGTTTCAGAGGCTGCCCGGGAACTCGGGGTGTCCGCGCAGCGGGTTCGTGCCCTGGTTGCCGACGGGCGATTGGACGCTTACCGGGCCGGGCGGGTGCTGTTGATCCCGGCCGAATCACTGGCGGACCGTGCAGCCGCTGCGCCTGGGGGAGGGCGCCCGTGGTCCGCGGCGATGGCGTGGGCTGCCCTGTTGCTGTTGGACGGCGACCCCGCAGGGGCAGATGCCTTGGGTAGCCGCGACCGCTGGCGGCTGCGTCAGCGGCTCGCCGCCGCCGACGATCTGCTCGGACTGGCTCCCCGGTTCGTGAACCGGGCGGCTGTGCGGCCTTTCGCGGGTCACTCGTCGATCCCGGCACGCATCGTCGGGGACGGGGTCCGCTCGGGGATCTCTGCCGCGGGTGTGTTGGGGCTGGACTTGATCGACGACGGCAGTGTCGCGGACGTGTACGTGCCAGCCGGGATGGTGGCCGGGCTGCGGGACCGCTATCGGCTCGTTCCCGCGGCGGGTCGAGCAGCGAACGTGCTGCTGCGCGTCGTGGCTGACGACGCCTGGGCGTTGGCTGGACGCCAGGTAGCTCCTCGTGGGGCGGTCGCTTTGGACCTCGCTCACGCAAACGACAGTCGCAGTCGCGCTGCGGCAGTTCAACTCGCTGCTCGAGTCTGGGTGGAGGCCGACTGGTGAGCGCCATCGTCATTTCCCCGATGGGCTCCGCCGGTGACGGGGCGTGGCGATTCGTGCTCACCCTGGCCGCCCGCCCCGATACGCCGCCGTGGGTGCTGGTCGGTGGGTTGATGGTGCAACTCCACGCGCTGGAGCACGGCATGACCGATGTGCGTGCCACCCGCGATGCGGACGTGCTCGTCGACGTGCTCGCGGCTCCCAACGGCATCCGCGTGATGTGTGACGTGCTTGCCTCGCTCGGGCTGGAGTTCGAAGGCGCGAACAGCCACGGTGTCGGGCATCGGTTCTCACGCGGAAGCGGTGCCAACGCCGTGAGCGTGGACGTCCTCGCACCGGATCGCCTTGGCATCCGGACCTCGACGGTGACGATCCCTCCAGCGCGCACCGTACAGATGCCTGGAGGTCGCCGAATCCTTCGACACACCGAAGCCGTCGAGGTCACCTACGACCATCAGCGAGCGACTCTGCGTCGCCCCGCACTGCTCGCGGCCGTCATCGGCAAGTCACGCGCGTGGGCAATCGACACGAGTAGCCCCGCACGGGATCGTCATCTCGAGGACGCGGCGATGCTGCTGGCGATGCTGCCCGACCCGATCGACCTCGCTTCGCGCCTTGACCGCAAGGAGCGCGCCGCGATGCGCACACTCGCGGCCCTGTTGCCGCCCACGCATTCCGCATGGCGCCGCCTCGGCGACAGAGCCGCAGACGGCATCAGCGCCCTCTCCTTCCTGAGCGCCTGACCTCCGGCGTGTCAGTCGGTGTGCGATTCTCGGGATGGACCCCGCGACGCAACGCGTGAACGTGCGGGTGGCCCGTAGCTCACTCGTCGAAGCTCGTTGGCATTGCCTGGTCCCGGAGGGGTGAAAGTGGAGGTCTAGGATCGCGGAGTGACCCGCCCATGGCGCGCGTCGCGAGGGGGATCTGTGATTCTGCTGCTGAACTTTCTGGGATTGGTGTTCGGCAAGTGGTGGAAGGTCGTCGTCCCGCTCGGCGGCGCCTTCTGGGCGCGGGAGATCCTTGGTTATGGCCGCATGGAACCCACGGTGCGCAACATCGCCGGGCTGGTGTTCCTGGGAGCCGCGAATACCGCCGGGGGAGCGGTGCTCAACCGTGGACTGGCATGGATCGGACGGCGGCTGCCCGACGAGGGACGCTGGCCTCAAGCCTAGTGATCGGCGCCACTGAGCGGCTGGATTAGCTGGCGAAGAGGTCGCTCAGGGGTATGCGGGTTGTGTTCACGCGACACCGAGGTCACCGGGCAGGATGAACAAGTTGCGAGAGCTTGGCGCGGCGGTCGGCGATCAGCCGGCCCAGCTTGTGCAGCCGCCGTTCGTCGAACGGCAGAGTCGGCAGGTCGCCCACCCAGGCATCGACGGCCTCGCACAGACGATCGAGCAGCTTGCCCGTCGCTCGCTCGGGAACCCCGAGTCCCAGACCCAGGCGCACGAACGACGCACGGGTGAGGCTGTCGCGAGCCGTGCCGCCGATGGACAGCGCCATCGTCACATCGCCGTACGGGTACGTGGACGGCACGTCGTAGGCGGGAGCGGCGCGCCATTCCCCGCCCTCCGTCTGCACGACCGACAGATTCTTGGCGTGCTGGTCGCCGTTGCCGGTCAGGTAGGCGAAGGCCACCTGGGCCAGCAGGTCACGGGCCGCCAACGGCTTGGCGCGGGTCAGGGCGACCAGCGCGCCAAGTGCCGCCTCGGTCGTCACGGAATACTTGTCCGCCGGATAGCCCCCCAGCGCCTGGCAGGCGTCCTCCTGCGCGAAACCGACGACCCGGCCATCGTCGGTCACCCGGCGGTCGAAGCGCCGCACCAACAGGCCCTGGCGGCCATCAGCATCCGTCACCACGTCCGCGGCGACAGTCGCCAGGTCGCTCAACCCCGCCGCGCGCAAGAAGAACGCCTCGTTCGCGACTACATGCGGGTACTCGGGTGGGTCGAGTTTCAGGATGAACTGGCCACCAGTGGGGACGGCGATGGTGACCGCCGACACCTTGGCCTGCACGCCTGGCAGCGCGGTCAGGTCGACGTTCGCGGGGTCGTCGCGCAGCACATCCGCGAAGCGCACGGACGACCAGTCGTCGATCTCCAGGTGCGGGCGCGGCCGCGTGGGTGGCTGACCGTGCGGCACGACTTGCACGTCGCCGACCGTGTCCGCGCCGACCGCGACGAGCAGCGACAGCTCGTCGTCGGCCGAGGTCTTGACGGCGCGGCGCAGCGCGCTCAGCCGGCGCCCCTCGGGCAGCAGTCCGGCGAAGAAGGCGGGGACCGCGCCCGCCGGGGTCACCATCGGCGCGGCGTCGAGCGGCAAGGTCGAGGCGACCGGCGCGCCTGCCCTGGCACGGTAGCCAGGGTCGTAGTCGAAGACCACGCCGGTCGCCGTGCGGCGCAAGGTGGCCGCCAGGATCCCCGCCTTGTAGACGTCCGCGGCCTCGACGAACCGGACCTGCGCCAGGTCCATCGTCACGGCGAAGGCTCCGGCTGCGACCCGGACGCCGTGACGCCTCCGTCGCCGGCGACGACGTCCAAGCCGAGGCCCAGGACGCCGAGCACCGCCAGCACCTTGTCGAACCGCACGGTCGGTTTCCCCGATTCGAGCGTGTGGACGAACCGTTGCGACGTGGCGGCCAGATCCGCGACTTCCTCCTGTCGCAGGCCCAATTCCTCGCGTCGGCGGCGCACCGCGTCCCCGAGAGCGGAGCCCGAGGATGCACGATCGTTCATCGGTGCCTTTCTGGGAGCGGCCTATGGCAGAGATCAGACCCTAAGATGCTCGTTCGTGCATTCAAACGCGATATTGCCGTGCCAGTCAGTCACATGCAAGGGAAAAATGCACGAACGTGCACCTGTCCCGCTTGTGGGCTGACTTTGGCGGACCGCTGGTAGCTTGCACGCCGTGGACCAGTTGCCCGAACAGCTGCACATGCTCGCCCTCGTCACCTTGGCGATGGCCTTGGGCGGCCTCGTCGGTGTCGAGCGCGAGATCAGCGACAAGCCGGCTGGGCTGCGCACCCACATGCTGGTCGCCGGCGGCTGCTGCCTAATCGCGCTGCTCGGCCAGTCCGCGTTTCTCAATAGCGGCATGAACACTGGCGACCCGGCCCGCACGCTGCACGGCATCGTCACCGGCATCGGCTTCCTGGGCGCGGGCGCGATCATCAAAGGGCAGAACGGGCGCACCGAAGGGCTGACCACGGCGGCGTCGGTGCTGTTCGTGGCCGTCACCGGGGCGGCGGTCGCCTATGAGTACTGGCTGCTGGCGCTGGGCGGCACGGTCCTCGCGATCGCAACCCTGGCCGGGGTGCGCGCGGTCGAGCGCTTCGTGTTGCGTCGCCGCGGTGTGGTGCTGGTGCCCCGGCGCCGCTCGACGGACTTCCCTGACGACGAACCGGTCTAGGCATAGAAAGATGGACGAGCGCCACTCACTTCGTTAACAATGCGGACCCGATACTTTTGAGAGGGTCGTCATTGAACAGAGGTGCGCACGATGCCTTGCGGGGAAACCCGTATGAAGACTCGACCTTGCCCCCGCTTGAGCGCCATAAGCTCGCCAAGACCTTCATGCTCCCCATCAGCGACGGCGTGCAGCTGTACGGGCCCGAGGTGTTGATCGTTGACACGCCTGAATTCCAACGCCTCGCTGGCATCAAGCAACTCGGAACGAGCTATCTGGTCTTCCGCGGCGCTCGCCATACGCGCTACGAGCACTCAATCGGCACCCTCCATCGCGCCGAGCAGATGGTGCAGGCGCTTCTTGACAATCCGCGTGGGCCTCACATTGCCCGAATCACTCCAGCGATCCGACGGATAGCGCGACTGGCGTGCTTGCTACACGATCTGCCGCATATACCGTTTGGGCATACCTTCGAGGACGAGTTCGGTCTACTTCCCCGACATGACGCAAACCACGGGCGGCTCGCGGAGTTACTTCTCGACAGCGAGATCGGCGCCCTCCTTCGGGAATCGCTGCCTCTAGCGGAGTACGAACTGCTGATCGAGGTATTGACAGCTAAAAACGACGAGGCCGTAGCCGAGCTCACCATGGATGGACAAGGCTGCGGATTTCTGGCAGACATCGTTGGCAACACCCTCTGCGCAGATCTCCTCGACTACGTTCCTCGAGATCTGGCCGCTTGTGGGATGTCCGCATCGGTCGGTCAGCATTTCTTGCGTTATCTCACGATTACGCCGGAAGTGCTGCCTGAGAGAGCTCATCAAAACCGACTTGCTCTGGCAATAGAAAAACGCGGGATGCCTCGTCCGGATGTCGAATCAGAGGTAATCAAGCTGCTCACGCATCGCTACGAGCTGGCCGAACGCGTTTACTTTCACCATGCCAAGAACGCTGCGTCGGTCATGCTCGGACGTGCAGTGGTCGACGCAGGCCTCGTGGAGCTTGAAAGCGATGAACCGGAAACGTGGGACCAGAACTTTTGGTGGCTGTCTGATGATCTGTTGTTGCAGGTTCTGGCGCATCCCAGGGCAATGAGCCGATTGTTGGACCATCCCCTCCATCTGGCACCACGTTCGCCCAAACAGCTACGACGCGCGGCAGAACTCGCGGTAGCCGTGAGCCGCCGTCAATTGTACAAGCCGGTATATCTAGCCGTGTCTGATGACCTCGTGCACCGGGCCGTTGATCTGCACAAGAAATACGGTGAGCAGCCGCGAGCGCGGGTCGAACTGGAGAATCACCTCAGCGCGCTAGCTGGATGCAGGGAAGGTGAGGTTCTGATCCACTTGCCGCGCCCCAAGATGATGACGAAGGTTGCCGAGGTGCGGGTGATGTTGTCCGACGGGACCGTCCACACGTTGGATGAATGGGACCGGCGGCACAGCGGCCGAGTGGCGGCGCTGAATACCGCACATGAGAGGCTCTGGCGGGTGGCTGTGTACTTGCACCCTGATCGTGAGCGTGAGAGCAGGGCAGTTCGGCTGGTCCAGGCCGCCGCTCAGCATTTCTTCGGCACGGCGTCGCGACTACGTGTTCAGCGGCGCGAAGCCTATCGGGAGGCTGTCTGGGACGAGATGGCTCCTCAATACCAGTGGAGTTCAGAATTTCGTGACGACGTCATCAACACGGCCGCGGCATATGCGCCGGAACAGCGGCTCGAGACTGTGGTAGCGGAGATGAAGCAGCGCGTTAAGGAACTGCAGCGTGAGCGGGGCACCGCCCAAATCTGATCAGGCGGCTTCGGCACAAGCGCAATGCATTCGTCGGCGGCGATGTCCGCACGTCGTGCACAGTGCCAAGCCCTCCGGAGAACGGATAACCCCGCGCTGGCCGGCGGCACGAGCGTGCTGCAACAGGATGGTTTCTGGCGGTGTATTGAGCACCATGGTTGCGTCGGGCTTCTGCCCACTGATCGATGACATCGGCATCAGAAACTCATGCAAGTAGCAATCGGCGAACCACTCTTCATCCACGCTTTCTGGTAGTGCAGCGATAAGTCTGCGGCGAAGAAGAACGTGGGCGAGTTCATGGGCAACCGTTAAGACGGTCTGGGCCTGGTCAAGACGTCGGTTCAACACCACGACATTCGGGGTCGCGGTTACCCCCCAAAGCCCTGCGGCTAGTGGGCGGCGCACGACCTGAATGCCCAGAGCGGCTGTTACCTCATCGCTGGTGCGCCCATACCGAGCGTGCGTTAGAGCTGCCGCCTCGGTCGCTAATTCCCAGATGCTGTGCACTATGGTGCACACTCCGCTCTGCCGTGAAGTACTCGCGAGTTGAACTCACACCGATGTAATCACATGCGATCGGCGCTGTAAAGGTCACACTTTCTAGATGGCTACGCGCTCACGCCCGTCCTCGCCTCGGTCCTTTCACCCCTCGGCGGCTGATGGTCCCGTGTACTTTGGAGCACGACTAAGCCGCCTTCGCAAAGCGGCGGGCATGTCGGCACGCGACCTCGGCTCGCGCACTGGGATCAGCCATTCCTATCTCTCGCGACTAGAACGTGAGCGATCCGCCAATCCGACCCTGGACACGATGTTGGCTCTTCAGCGCGCGTTCGGGCTCGGCTCGCTCGACGAGTTACTGGGACCCATGCCGAGTCAACTCCATCAACGACTTCGAGATATTCGTGCGTCCACAGCTACTGACTCGCCGTCACAGGGCCCAGGCGACTTCTCCGATGACGAACCCGTCTAGCGCCGCACGGCCGCGCTGGCCCACAACTCGGCGAAAGCAGGCGCGTCGGTGATCGCGCAACGACCCGGGTCGTTGTTGAAGAACGCCCAGACGTCCTCGTCCTGCCGCCCACGTGGCGCGCAGGTGGCGGGCCCATCCGCCAATGTCTCGACTCGGTAGCACGGCTTGGGGTCGGCGGTGCCCTCGTGCCAGCGGATGTACGCCCAGTCTGCAGTGCGCCACCGTGGCGCCACCGGCCTCTCGGGGCGGGCCGCCCAGACCAGCGCGGCGTCGTTGCCGTTCGAGGATCCGGGGCACGTCGTCGCTGAACCACGATTCGTCAGGGCGCCACCCCTACGCGCCTCCAGCCCCACTTCACGGCTCGTGCGACAGGGTCACAACCAGCGTGCGGGTCGGGGCGAAGAACTTGCCGAGGCGGGTGTCGCGCAGCCGGCGCACCCACGCGGGATCCATCGGCAGCGGCCAGTCGGCGTGGCCCTCCGGGCGCAGCACCCGCAGGAACAGCCCGAGTTCCTTGGCGATCGCTCGCAGCCGCCGCAGCGAGATGTTCTGGGTGCGCATCCCGCGCAGCTTCGCGTAGCGGAACCGGCGGTCCTTGGGCAGCAGCGGTAGGCGGGCCAGCAGGCCGAACAGCACGTCGGCCACGCCGATCGGCAGCCACGGCGGGCCGGCGATGTCCAGGTGCTGCTCCACCGGCCACAGCCGGTTCGGCGTGACCAGCAGGATCACACCGCCTGGCGCCAGCACGCGCCGCAGCTCGCGCACATAGGCCAGGTCGTCGGGCGTGTGCTCGATCACGTCCATCGACTCGATCACGTCGAACGCCGCGTCGTCGAACGGCAGGCGGCCACCGTCATAGGCCAGCACCTCGGCGTCCGCCAGCTCGGCGACCCGCAGCGTGCCGAAGCGCACATAGTTGTCGTCGACCTCGACGCCGACCGCCGACACCGCCCCCGCGTCGCGGTAGGCGAGCAGCGAGCCTGCGAAGCCGCAGCCCGACGACAGGAACCGCGCCCCCTTGACCGATCGGTAGCGGTCCACGACCGCCGCCCACTGCCGGAATCGATCCACCGACAGGAACGTCAGCAGCATCTGCTCGTAGTTGAACTGCTCCCGGCTCGGCGCCAGGTACTCCCGGACGGCGGCCTCGAACGCGGGGGGATTCGGCGTCGGCGGCATGCGGGACAGCGTAGGGCACGCTGACCCGAGCCCCTGGGCGGAACGATTCGACGCGGTTCGTTCCACGGGGCTACCCTGGCCCAAAGCCTGTGCACTCGTGAAAGGGAACCTGCTCATGCGCGAAGCGGTCATCGTCGAGGCGGTTCGCACGCCCGTCGGCAAGCGGAACGGCAAGCTCAAGAACACCCACCCGGTCGAGTTGCTCGGCCACGTGTTGAACGCGCTGATCGACCGCACGGGCGTGGACCCCGAACTGGTCGACGACGTGATCGGCGGCTGCGTCGACCAGGTCAACGAGCAGGCCATCAACATCACGCGCAACGCCTGGCTGTCCGCCGGCCTGCCCGACTCGGTGCCCGCCACGACGATCGACCGCCAGTGCGGCTCGTCGCAGCAGGCCGCCCACTTCGCGGCTCAGGGCGTCATGTCGGGCGCCTACGACATCGCCATCGCCTGCGGTGTCGAGTCGATGACTCGCGTGCCCATGCTGGCCAACATCGGCCAGGCCAACCCGTTCGGCGAGAAGATGCTCGCCCGCTACGAGGGCAAGCTCGTCCCGCAGGGCATCAGCGCCGAGATCATCGGCGGTCGGTGGGGCATCACGCGCGAGATGTGCGACGAGATCGCGCTCGCCTCGCACATGCGCGCCCAGGCCGCGACCGAGTCCGGCAAGTTCGCCGACGAGATCGCCCCGATCAAGGTGACGCTGGACGACGGCAGCGTCGAGGAGTTCGCCACCGACGAGGGCATCCGCCCCGGCTCTTCGATGGAGACCCTGGCCAAGCTCAACCCGGCCTTCCTCAACCCCGAGCTCGAGAAGGTCTTTCCTGAGATCAAGTGGGTCGTGACCGCCGCCAACAGCTCGCAGATCTCCGACGGCGCCTCGGCGCTGCTCGTGATGACCCCCGAGAAGGCCAAGGATCTCGGCCTCACCCCGCGCTGGCGCTTCCACACCTTCGCGCTGGCCGGCACCGACCCGATCACGATGCTGACCGGCCCGATCCCGTCGACGCAGAAGGCACTGGCCAAGTCCGGCCTGACCGCCGACCAGATCGACCACTACGAGGTGAACGAGGCGTTCGCCACGGTCGTCGGCGCCTGGCAGAAGGAGATCGGCGTAGAGCTCGACCGCGTCAACCCGCGCGGCGGCGCCATCGCCCTGGGCCACCCGCTCGGCGGGTCGGGCGGCCGGCTGATGACCACGATGTTGCACGCCCTGGAGCAGAACGGGCAGCGCTTCGGCCTGCAGACCATGTGCGAGGGCGGCGGCCTCGCCAACGCCACGATCATCGAGCGGCTCGGCTAGTCGCCACCCGCTGCCGTCCATGCCGCCCGTAGAGTGGGTGGCATGGACGGTGTGCGGAGGGTGGTGAAGCGGGGGTTCTGGCCGCTGGTGGCGCTGTTGCTGCTGCTCGCGGCGTTCGGCGCGATCGACGGGCGTTACGTGATCGCCCCGCTCATGGGCCTGGCGATCTTCCGCATCGGCTTCGCGACCTTCGGCCAGTTCGGGGTCAAGGCGTCCTACATCCCCGACGGCGATCCCGAGCCGGTCGACCTGCGCACTGAACGGGTCACGTACTGGTGCGCGGGCTGCGGTGCTGAACTGCTGCTGCTGGTGCGCGGGACGCCGATGCCGCCGCGGCACTGCGGCGAGAAGATGCTCGAGCGGGCCGAAGTGCCCCACGAACTCAACTAGGTGTCGGTGTCGGCGGTCGCGTTTCGCGACGCCTTCAGCCGGCGCTGTGCGTGGAGCACATGGCCCGCCGCCGCACCCGCGATGCCTGCCCCGACGGACCCCGGCAACGTGAGTCGGAGCGGGTGAATCGCGGTGCTCACGATCAAGTAGAGCCACAGGGGAAACGCGGTCGCCAGCGCGGCAGCCACGATCCAGCGCGGCCGCCGCGTGCGCGCGGCGGCGACCGCTGCGCCGAGGATGACCGATACGACCACGGCCGGGAACAGCCATTCCGGTTGATCTCCACGCGGCATCCACGGCAACGGCGCGGGCGTGGACTCGGCTTGGCGCTTGGCCACCGAGATCACGATGCGCAGCAGGACCAACCCGGTCACCACGCCGAGCCCGCTCGTCGCGGTGGCGCGGTCC
>Ga0299913_10001019_pt1 | contig 19654 bp, 17 predicted proteins | sample RVTome_9_FD_201360 | JGI IMG/M metagenome (GOLD analysis project Ga0299913, IMG submission 201360) | Soil microbial communities from uranium-contaminated site in the Upper Colorado River Basin, Wyoming, United States - RVT155D38 (version 2) ... | reverse complement strand
TTGAACGCTACCGTGGGGTTCTGGCGACGTAGGTCCACCCCGACCGAAGGGCGCGACCCCGTCCGCCCCGGACCGGTGCGCGCGCGATGACCTATCTGGGTGCCCCGCGCCCCGGTCGCCGGCGGGGAGACATCGCGATCGCCGCCATCCTCGTCATCCTGGGAGGGTTCGCCTCCTCGCTCTCGCGCGAGCAGCAGAGCCAGGTCGAGGCCTTCGTGCGGGCCACCGCCCTGTATCCCTTCCTGACGCTCCACCGGGCTTCGGCCGAGCGCACTGCGGTCGGCCGGCGTCTGGAGGAGCTCCAGGCCGAGCGGGACGACCTGGTCGAGACCCTCGTGCGCTACCGCGCGCTCGCCGAGCAGTCCGCCGACCTGCGCGACATCGCGGACCTCGCGAGCCCGCGGATCGGAGAAGTCCGGGCGGCCGAGGTCTATCCGGGTCGGCCGCGCGTGGGCGACCCGGACGTGTTCGTGCTCCGGGCACCGGGGCTCACGGATCTCATCTTCCCGGTAGGCGTGTTCACGGGAAGCGGTCTGGTGGGCGTCGCGCGCGGCCCCCACGGGGCCGGGGCCCGGGGGGATTTCTGGAGCCACCCCGACTTCCGGGTCAGCGTGGTGACCGAGGACGGGGCCGTGTCGGGTATCGCACGGCCTCTCCGCCGCGATGGCGAGGAGCCGATCCTGCTTCTCGACGGGGCGCCTTTCCAGAGCGACATCGCGCCGGGGACGCGGCTTCTCACCACGGGGATCGCCGGCGTCTACCCGCCCGGCATCACGGTGGGCACGGTGCGGCAGCTCGCCGAGGAGGAGGCGGGCTGGATGAAGCGCTACTACGTCGAGCCCGCCGTGCGGCCGGCGCAGACGGCGCTCGTGCTCGTCTGGGTTCGGCCCCGCCTCGACAGCCTCGCCCTGCCCGATCTTCTGGGCGGGCGCGGGCTGCCGCTCGACAGCCTCGCGGCGGCCCGGCCGCCGGACCCCCCGGCGGACGGCGCGAAGCCTGCGTCGGAGGGGCCCGCGCCGGGGGCGGCGGTGCCGGACAGCGCCCGATGAGAGGCCCGGGCCGGTGGATCGTGATCGGGATGATCCTCCTGGTCCATTTCGCGCTCCACCCGGTGTGGAGCGGCTGGCCGGCGGGTCCCGACCTGCTCGCCGGAGGGCTCCTGCTCGGCTCGCTCGGGCTCAGGTCCAGCCGGGCGGCGGCGCTCGGCTTCGTGCTCGGTCTGCTCGAGGCATCGATGGCGCTGGGTCCGCTGGGACCCACGATGCTGGTCCTCGCGATCGCGGGGTGGGTGGGGGCCTGGCTCCGCGACGTGTTCTATTCCGACTCGGCCCGGTTCATGCCCGCGTTCCTGGTCGTCGGCGTATGGGCCATCGAGGTGCTCCTGGGGCTCGTGGCGGGAGGCGGCGTATCGCTGGCGACGGTGTTCGTGTACGCTCCCCTCTCGGCGGCGTTCACCGCCGCGGTGTGCTGGCTTGCGGAGCGCTTCGTGAGCTTCTTCGTGGTCTGAGCCGGCCCCGGCGGATGTCCGCCGGTCGTGGGGAAACGGGGACTCGACATGATGATGATGGACAGCCAGAAGATGGCGCTCCGGCGGCAGCGGGGCCGCATCGCGCTCATCGCATCGGGCGGCCTCCTGTTCCTGCTCGCCGCCGCGTTCTTCCGGCTGCAGATCCTGAGCGGGAGCCAGTACGTCCTCCGCTCCGAGGAGAACCGCCTGCGGGCGATCTCGGTGCCCGCGCCACGCGGGACCATCTACGACCGGAACGGCCTCGTCGTGGCCGAGAACATCCCCGGCTACGTCATCTCCGTGCTCCCGGGCCCCCGCGATACGATCGCGGCCACGATCGACCGCCTCGCCGGCCGCCTCGACATCTCGCCCGAGGAGCGTCTCGAGCTCCTGGCGAAGAACCGGGCACGTCCCAACGAGCCGCTCGTCCTGCGCGACAACGCCGGTTTCGACCAGGTCGCCTTCGTCGAGGAACGACGCCCGGCGTTCAGCCGCATCGTCGTCGAGCCCCGTCCCCGGCGTCAGTATCCGAACGGGGAGGCGGTGGCCCACATGATCGGCTACGTGGGCGAGATCTCCGAGCCGGAGCTCGAGTTGCCCCGCTTCGAGGGCTACGAGCCCGGCCGCATTATTGGGAAGGACGGGCTCGAGTCGCAGTACGAGGAGCGTCTGGCCGGCACGCCCGGCGTGCGCTACGTCGAGGTGAACGCGCTCGGATCGATCGTACGCGACTTCGACGTGGGGAACGGGACGCCGGCGATTCCCGGAGAGGACCTCGAGCTCGGGATCGACCTCGGGCTCCAGATCATGGCGGACTCGATCTTTCCCGAGGGCATGCGCGGGGGGGTGGTCGCGATCGATCCCCGCAACGGGGAGGTGCTGCTCCTCTACAGTCACCCCGCGTTCGACCCCAACCGCTTCATCGGCGGGATCCCCTTCGACCTGTGGACATCGCTCCGCGACGATCCCGACAAGCCGATGCTCAACCGCGTGAGCACGGCTACGTATCCTCCCGGGTCCACCTGGAAGCTGATCGTGTCGACGATCGGGATGCGCACGGGCGATCTCGACATCCGTTCGTACATGCAGCACGTGTGCACGGGAGGGCTGAGCTTCGGGAACCGGTACTTCCAGTGCTGGAATCCGCGCGGCCACGGTGGCCTGGATCTCTCCGGGGCCATCAAGGGTTCCTGCAACGTCTACTTCTACCAGGCGGGCCAGCGCATCGGGCTCGATGCCATGACGGCCGGAGCGGCCGATCTCGGCTTCGGGGAGCGAACCGGCATCGACCTCCCGTTCGAGATCGCGGGGGTGTTCCCCGAGTCGCGCGCGTACTTCGACCGCCGCTACGGGCCGCGCGGCTGGACCGAGTCCGTGGTCTGGAACCTCGCGATCGGCCAGGGCGAGAACCAGCAGAGCCTGCTCCGCATGGCGTCGTTCTACTCGGCCCTCGCCACCGGGCAGTCGCCGGTTCGGCCCCACCTTGCCCGCGACGAGAACGTCGCGGTGCGGCGCATGGGGTGGACGGTCGGGCTCTCGGAGTCGCAGCGGCAGGATCTCGTCGCGGCACTGACCCGGGTCGTGAACGAGCCCGGTGGGACCGCGTACGCCTACCGACCACAGCACTGGACGCTCGCGGGGAAGACGGGGACGGCCCAGAACCCGCACGGGGCACCGCATTCCTGGTTCGTCGGCTTCGCGCCCGTCCAGGACCCGCGCATCGTCATCGCCGCGATCGTCGAGCAGGGCCACCCGGATGGGACGGTGTCGCTGGCCGTGCCGTACGCCTCCCGGCTCGTGTCGCGCTACCTGGAGTCGATCGGGCTGCCGCCGGAGCCCGGTCGCGAGCCGCGGGTGGCCGCGCGATGAGCTGGTTGCGCCGGATCCCGGGTCTCGGGGATCCCACCCTTCTCGGGCTGATGTTCCTGCTCACCGGCCTGGGCATCGCGATGATCTACTCGGCCGGTCAGGTCGAGGTGCCTTCGGTCGCCACCGGGATCTGGGTCCGGCAGCTCGCGTGGCTATGCGTGGCGGTAATGGCCTTCATCATCGCGTCGCGCGTGCCCATCCGGTTCCTCGAGTGGTTCGCGCCCTGGCTATACGGGCTCTCGCTCGGGCTCCTCCTCCTCGTGTTCGCGATCGGGACCGGGCCGAGCGGAAGCTGGCTCGAGCTGGGTCCGGCGCGGCTGCAGCCCGCCGAGGTCGCCAAGCTCGGGACGATCTTCATGCTGGCGCGCCTCCTCGGCGACAGGGACCAGGACTTCGCGGGTCTGTCACGTCTGTGGAAGCCGGTGGCCGTGGTGGCGGTGCCGTTCGGGCTCGTGCTGCTCCAACCCGATCTGGGGAGCGCGCTCGTGTTCGGCGTCATCCTCATCGCAGCGCTCTTCTGGGCCGGGATTCCGCTGGTGAAGATCTTCCTGCTCGTGAGCCCGGCGGTGAGCCTCCTGCTCGGGTTCAACTGGGTCGTGTGGGGAGCGTGGTTCGTCGTGCTCCTCGTCCTCCTGTATTTCCACCGGCCCTTCGTCCTGGAGTCGGTGGCCGTGATCCTCGCGAACTTCGCGGCCGGGGCGCTCACCATGCCGCTCTGGAACAGCCTGGCCCCGTACCAGCAGAACCGGCTGCTCGTCTTCCTGGATCCGGAGGTCGATCCGCGCGGAGCGGGCTGGCACCTGATCCAGTCGAAAGTGGCGATCGGGTCGGGCGGGCTCTTCGGGCAGGGATTCGCGACCGGTCCCCAGAAGCGGCTCGCGTTCCTCCCCGAGCAGCACACGGACTTCATCTTCTCGGTCGTGGGCGAGGAGCTCGGCTTCATCGGCGTGCTCCTGTTCCTGGGTCTGTTCGCGTGGATCCTGTGGCGCGTACTCCGGATCGCGATCGACACCGACGACGACTTCGGAAGCGGGGTCACCTTCTGTCTGTTCGCCGTCCTCTTCGCGCACCTCGTGCAGAACCTCGGCATGACCGTCGGTCTGCTCCCGATCACCGGGCTGCCGCTGCCGCTGGTGAGCTACGGGGGGAGCTTCCTGCTCCTCGTGTACGCGGGGTTCGGGGTCATCCAGCGGGTCGCCGCCGAGCGCTAGCAGGCCGCGCCCGGACCCACGCGCGGGTTCCCGGGTTCGCCGCACCATCGCCGCCCCCCGTATATTCGCCAGCCCCGCGAGGCGTCCGGGCCGCGGCGCCATCGTGCCCCGCGAGACCGAGCCCCCGGAGGAATGCCCGCCCCCGGGCGGTGCGTGCCGCGCGCAAGCAGGGAGAGTCCGCGTGTCCTGGTTCAAGAAGCCGAAGCAGAAGCTCGTCTCCCAGAAGCGGGAGCTCCCGGGCGACATGTGGGACAAGTGCGAGGGGTGCGGCGAGATCGTCTACAGCGGGCGGCTCGAGGAGAGCCTCCACGTCTGTCCTCACTGCGGCCACCATTTCCGCATCACCGCGGAGTCCTACGAGTCGCTCCTGCTGGACGCGGGGCTCACCGAGATGTTCGACGTGCGGCTGCGCTCCACCGACCGGCTCGGGTTCGTGGACTCGAAGCCCTACGAGGAGCGCATCGCGCAGGCCGAGCGCCGGGGGGGGGACCAGGACGCGATCCGGACCGGGCGCGGTCACATCGACGGACGCGAGGTCTTTCTCGGCACGATGGACTTCCGGTTCATCGGGGGCTCGATGGGGTCCGTCGTGGGCGAGAAGATCCACCGGCTCATCGAGCGCGCGATCGATGCGGAGGGGCCGCTCGTGCTCATCTCGGCCTCCGGCGGGGCCCGCATGCAGGAAGGCATACTCTCGCTCATGCAGATGGCCAAGACCGCGGCGGGGCTCGAGGCACTCGGCGAGGCGGGGCTCCCCTACATCAGTGTCCTCACGAACCCCACCACCGGCGGCGTGACCGCATCCTACGCGATGCTGGGCGACGTAATCCTGGCGGAACCCGGCGCCCTCATCGGCTTCGCCGGCCCGCGGGTGATCAAGGAGACGATCCGCCAGGATCTGCCGGAGGGGTTCCAGCGCGCGGAGTTCCTCGAGGAGCACGGCATGGTGGACCGGATCGTTCCGCGACCCGAGCTCCGGAACGCCATCGCGTGTCTGCTCGACCACATGTGCTGAGGGCTCGTGATCCGGCCGGGCGATCCGCGGAAGCGGATCCCCTGAGCCGGCTCCTGGCCGCCCGGCCGATGACCGCGGCGCGCTGGGGTCTAGAGCGAATCCGGGCGCTCCTCGAGGCGCTGGGGCACCCGGAGCGCGCCTTCGCGTCCGTCCACATCGCGGGGACGAACGGAAAGGGGTCGACGGCGGCGTTCGCCGACGCCGCCCTGCGAGCGCACGGTGTGTCCACCGGTCTGTACACCTCCCCGCACCTCGTCGACGTGCGCGAGCGCATCCGGATCGACGGCCGCCTCGCGGACGAGGGCGCCCTCCAGATGCTCGCGGCGCGCATCGAGGGCCTCGATGCGGCGCGGGAGGCCACCTACTTCGAGGTCACGACGGCGCTGGCCTTCGCGGTCTTCGCGGACGCCGGGGTGGAATGGGCGGTGGTGGAGGCGGGTCTGGGCGGGCGGCTCGATGCCACCAACGCCCTTCGGCCCCGAGCGGCGTGCGTCACGACGATCGGACGCGACCACGCCGATCTCCTCGGCGACACGCTCGAGCGGATCGCGTGGGAGAAGGCCGGGATCTTCAAGCCCGGGATCCCGGCCGTGATCGGCGAGCCGAACCCCGCGGTGGCCGCCGTCCTCGTGGCGCGGGCCGTCGAGGTCGGCGCTCCCGTACGGCGCCGCGGGGAGGATGCGGAGGTCACCGACATCACCGTGTCGTCCGCGGGGACGGGCTTCCGCTATCGCTCGCGCCGCTGGCCGGAGGGCCTCGTGCTCCGCACCCGGATGATCGGGGCGCACCAGGCCACCAACGCGGGGCTCGCCCTCATGACCCTCGACGCGGCGGGCGTCCCGCTGGAGCCCGCCGCGCTCGCCGGGGGGCTCCAGCGTGCGCGCATCGCGGGGCGCTTCGAGATCCGACCCGGAGCGCCGGTCCGGGTCCTCGACATCGCGCACAACCGCGAGGCGGTCGCGGCGTTTCTCGCCACGGTCCGGGCGGTGCGACCGCCACGGCCGTGGGTGGCGGTGGTGGCCATCCTGCGCGACAAGCCGTGGGGAGACATGCTGGACATGCTTCGCGTGGAGATGGACGATATGATACTGACGCTGGCGCCGTCCGCCCCCGCGTCCCGGCGCTGGGACCTCGTCGCGCTGCGGGAGCGTTTCGCGGGCGCTACGGACGTCCGCGTGGAGCCGGACTTCGACGCCGCGCTCGCCCGGGCGGACGAACTCTCGGGGGCCGGGACGGTATTCATCACCGGATCCGCGCACACCGTTGGGGATGCGCGCGGACGCATGGAGGAATACGAAGAGGAGTGAGGAGCATGATGCTATACGACCCGACCCTGGTCCAGCCGATGAGGGACGACCTGACCCGCCTGGGCGTGCGGGAGCTCCGCAGTGCCGAGGAGGTGGACGAGGCGCTCTCGGAGCGGGAAGGCACGACCATGATGGTGGTGAACTCGGTGTGCGGCTGCGCCGCGCGCAACGCCCGCCCGGCGGTGGCCCTCGCGATGGAGCACTCTGTGCGACCCGACCAGGTCGTCACGGTGTTCGCGGGCCAGGACATCGAGGCGACCGCCCGGGCGCGGGAGTACTTCACCGGCTACCGGCCCTCCTCGCCCTCGATCGCGCTGCTGCGCGGCGGCGAGACGCTGTTCATGCTCGAGCGGCACCAGATCGAGGGGCGCGACGCACAGGCCATCGCGGACGACATCCAGGCGGCGTTCGACCGCTTTTGCGTGGCCGCCTGAACCGCGTTCCCGGCCGATCGGCGCGAGGCCTCCCGGGTCCCGACCGGGAGGCCTTTTTTTCTTGCCGCTCTCCGAGGGCAGCGGGTACATTGCGCGCCCAATGAGCGCCGACGACCTTCAGAGCCTCCCGGGCTTCCGCGAATTCTATCCCGAGGACCTCGCGCTCCGACGGCACGTGTTCTCCGCCTGGCGGCGCGTCGCGGCCCGATACGGATTCGCGGAGTACGACGGCCCGCCGCTCGAGCCCCTCGAGCTCTACACCCGCAAGTCCGGCGAGGAGATCGTGGGACAGCTGTACCGGTTCGTCGACCGCGGCGGTCGCGAGGTGGCGCTCCGTCCCGAGATGACGCCGACGTTCGCGCGCATGATCGCGACCCGCGCGCCGGCCCTCCCGAAACCGATCCGCTGGTTCTCGATCCCGCAGCTCTTTCGCTACGAGCGCCCGCAACGCGGGCGCCTCAGGGAGCACTTCCAGCTCAACATGGACATCGTGGGCGAGGAGGGGCCGCTCGCCGACGCCGAGATCATCGCGGCCGCGCTCGATTGCCTCCGCGAGCTGGGGCTCGGCGCCGAGCACATCGTGGCGCGCATCTCCGACCGGCGACTGATCGCGGCGATCCTCGCCGCCGAGGGGGTGCCCGAGGAGACGGCGCCCGCCGTATTCGCGGCGCTCGACAAGTCCGACCGGGAGACCCCCGAGTGGCTGCGGGAGCGCCTCGCGGCCGCGGGGGTTCCCGGCGACGCGGTCGAGGACCTGATGGCCCTCCCCGGGCTCGGGCTCGACGACCTCGAGGCCGCGTACGGCGACCGTCCGGCCGTTATGGAGGCGGCGGGGGCGCTCGAGCGCGTCATCCGGTACCTCGAGGCCGCGCGACTCGGCGAATACATCCGCTTCGATGCGAGCCTCGTGCGCGGTCTGGCATACTACACGGGCACCGTGTTCGAGGTGTGGGAACGGACCGGCGAGCTGCGGGCCATCTGCGGGGGTGGGCGGTACGACGACCTCCTCGCTTCGCTCGGCGGCGTGGACCTGCCTGCGCTGGGGTTCGGGATGGGCGACGTGGTGCTCGGCGAGCTCCTGGAGGACCTCGATCTGCTCCCCGGGATGGCGGTCCCGGTCGACGACTTCATCGTGTGCGTGAGCGAGACCGAGCGGGCCGCCGCGCTCGAGGTCGCGGCGGCGCTGCGCGGGAGCGGACGCCGGGTGGTGTACGACCTGCGCGAGCGCGGTGTCGGGCGACAGTTCAAGGCGGCCGACCAGGCCGGCGCGGCGCGGGTGCTCGTGGTCGGTCCCGATGAACTCGCGCGCGGCGTGGTGGTGGCGCGCGAGATGTCGACCGGCGAGGAATCGGAGATCCCGCTCGAGACGCTCTTCGCGGCGGGGACGGAGGACGCGTGAGCCGTAGGGGTCTGACGCCACAGAGCGAGGACTTCTCGGCGTGGTACAACGAGATTGTCCAGGAGGCCGAGCTCGCCGGGCACTCGCCGGTCCGGGGCTGCATGGTGATCCGTCCGTACGGATACCGGATCTGGGAGCTCATCCAGGCGGGGCTCGACCGGATGTTCAAGGATACGGGACACGAGAACGCCTACTTCCCGCTCTTCCTGCCGCAGTCCTCGCTCGACCGCGAGGCGGAGCACGTGGAGGGGTTCGCCCCGCAGACGGCCGTCGTCACGAGGGCCGGCGGAAAGGAGCTCGACGAGCCGCTCGTCGTGCGCCCGACGTCGGAGGCGATCATCTGGCCGATCCTCGCCGACTGGATCCAGTCGTACCGCGACCTCCCCGTGCTCCTCAACCAGTGGGCGAACGTCGTGCGCTGGGAGCTCCGCACGCGCCCCTTCCTGCGCACGACCGAGTTTCTTTGGCAGGAGGGGCACACGGCGCACGGGAGCGAAGCCGAGGCGGAGGAGGAGGCCCGGCGGATGCTCGGTGTGTACCGCGAGTTCATGGACGGTCACATGGCGCTCGGCGTGGTCACGGGTGAGAAGACGCCCGAGGAGCGCTTCGCGGGAGCGCTCCGGACGTACGCCACCGAGGCGCTGATGCGGGACGGGAAGGCGCTCCAGGCCGGTACGAGCCACAACCTGGGCCAGAACTTCGCCCGTGCCTTCGACGTCCAGTACCAGACCGAGGAGGGCGAGCACGACTACGTCTGGAGCACCTCGTGGGGGGTTTCGACACGGCTCATCGGCGGACTGATCATGACGCACGGGGACGACGACGGCCTCGTGCTCCCGCCGCGGCTGGCCCCGCACCAGGCGGTCATCGTCCCCATCTGGAAGAGCGACGACGAGCGCTCCGCGGTGCTCGCCGAGGCGGCCCGTCTGGAGGGGGAGCTCGCCGACGCCGGAATCCGCGTACGGGTGGACGGACGGGACACGCTCAACCCGGGAGCGAAGTTCTACGAGTGGGAGCGGAAGGGTGTCCCCGTGCGGCTCGAGCTCGGACCGCGCGACCTCGCCGCCGGGAACGTGATGCGTGTGCGGCGTCACGTCCCCGAGGGGGTCGAGCGCAAGCGCGCCGTCCACTTCGACCACCTCGCCGCGGATCTCCTCGACGAGCTCGAGGCGATCCAGTCCGGGATGCTGACGAACGCGGTCGCGCGGCGCGAGGCCAGCTCCCGCCGGGGCTTCGACTCCTGGGACGAGCTCCGCGAATGGATGGAGGCCACCCCCGGGCTCGCCTACGCGGGCTGGTGCGGGACCGCCGCGTGCGCGGCGCGGGCCCAGGCGGACGCGAAGGCCACCATCCGGGTGATCCCGGACGAGGAGTTCCGCTCCGACCCCGCGCCGGACCGCTGTGTCGTGTGCGGCGGGGCGGCCGAGACGGAGGTCGTGTGGGCCAGGGCGTACTGAGACGGCCGGAGAGCCGGCTCGCGCACCCGCGACACGCGCGGCGGCGACGGGGGCGAGCGGTTCGGACGACGAGCGCGGAGGGGACGTGAGCCGGGTACTGATTCTCGACTTCGGATCGCAGTTCACGCAGCTCATCGCGAGACGGATCCGGGAGGAGCGGGTGTACTGCGAGGTCCACCCGCCGACACGCGACGCCGACTGGGTGCGGGACTTCGACCCCGCCGCGATCGTGCTCTCGGGGGGTCCGTCGAGCGTGTACGACGAAGGCGTGCCGACGATGGACGCCGCCATCCTGTCGCTCGGCGTCCCCATCCTCGGCATCTGCTACGGGATGCAGCTCGTCGCGCGGCTCCTCGGTGGCGAGGTGTCGCGCGCCGAGCGGCGCGAATACGGGCGCGCCCGCCTCGAGGTCGCGAACGTCGACGGACTGTTCAGCGGGTTCGAGACCGGCGAGGCCACGCAGGTGTGGATGAGCCACGGGGACGCGCTGCCCGGACCGCCTCCCGGCTTCGAGGTCATCGGCCGGACCGACAGCTCGATCGCGGCGATCTGGTCGCCCGAGCGCGGCATCTGGGGCGTCCAGTTCCACCCCGAGGTCGCGCACACGACCCGCGGCGATGAGATCCTCCGCAACTTCCTGTTCGACATCGCGGGCTGCGAGAGCGACTGGACGCCGTCGAGCATCATCGCCCACCATGTCGCCGACGTGCGCGAGCGGGTGGGCGACGGACACGTGATCTGCGGTCTCTCCGGTGGCGTGGACAGCGCGGTGGCCGCCGCGCTCGTGCACCGGGCGGTGGGCGATCGGCTCGCCTGCATCTTCGTCGACACCGGGCTTCTCCGGAAGGGCGAGCGCCACTCGGTGGAGCAGGTGTTCGGAGAGCACATGGGGATGCGGCTCGAAGTCGTGGATGCGGCCGAGCGCTTCCTCTCGACGCTCGCCGGAGTCGACGATCCCGAGGAGAAGCGGGTCCGGATCGGACACGCGTTCATCGACGTGTTCGAGGAGGCGGCGGCACGGCACGGCGACGCGCACTTCCTGGTACAGGGGACGCTATACCCCGATGTCATCGAGTCGGTGTCCGTGTCGGGCCCTTCGGTCACGATCAAGTCGCACCACAACGTGGGCGGGCTCCGCCCCGATCAGCCGTTCGACCTCATCGAGCCGCTGCGCGACCTGTTCAAGGACGAGGTACGTGCCGTGGGCCAAGAGCTCGGTCTCCCGCACGAGATCGTGGGGCGTCACCCGTTTCCCGGTCCGGGGCTCGCGATCCGCATCATCGGCGCCGTGGCGCCGGAGAAGCTCGACACGCTGCGCGAAGTCGACGCGATCTACCTCGAGGAGATCCGCGCCGCCGGGCTGTACGACCAGATCTGGCAGGCGTTCGCCGTGCTCCTCCCGGTGCGGTCCGTGGGCGTGATGGGCGACGCCCGGACGTACGAGAACGTCGTCGCGCTGCGCGCCGTCACGAGCCGGGATGGGATGACGGCCGACTGGTTCCCGTTCCCGCACGAGGTCCTGGCAGTGATCTCGAACCGGATCATCAACGAGGTCCGGGGCGTGAACCGCGTCGTCTACGACGTCTCGTCGAAGCCGCCCGCGACGATCGAATGGGAGTGAGGGCCGCGATCGCGGCGTCGCGACCCGTGGCCCGGCTACGGTTCGTCGTGACGCGACCGGGCGCCGTAACCGGACAGGTGGCGGATGCCGGCTGAGCTCGGCGAGGTCATCGCGTGGCTGGACGAGCGCCTCGACGTCGACGCGATCGAGGACTACCCTGGCGCCCTGAACGGGCTCCAGGTCCAGGGCACGCGCGCGGTGGGACGCATCGGCGCGGCGGTCGACGCGAGCGAGCGGACCATCGGGAGCGCGGTCGAGGCCGGGTGCGACCTGCTCATCGTCCACCACGGGCTCTTCTGGGGCGGTCCGTTCCCGCTGGTCGGACCCGCGTTCCGGAAGGTCGCCGCGCTCGTACGCGCCGGGGCAGGGCTCTACTCGGCCCATCTGCCGCTCGATGCGCACCCCGAGATCGGGAACAACGCGCTGCTCGCCGCCGCGCTCGATCTCCCGGTGAAGGGCCGCTTCGGGTCGTACCGCGGCCTCGAGGGACTCGGGGTCATCGTGGAGCCCGACATGGGACGCGAGGAGCTCCGCGACCGCGTGGTCGCGGCCGTCGGGCGCGACGTCATGCTCATCCCGGGCGGGACGGGGCACGTGTCCCGTCTGGGCATCGTCACGGGCGGTGCCGGCTCGATGCTCGCGGACGCGGCCGCGGCGGGCGCGGACGCCCTCCTCACCGGGGAGGGGAACCACCACACCTACCACGAGGCCCTCGAGAGGGGCATCGACCTGCTGTACGCGGGGCACTACGCGACCGAGACGTTCGGCGTTCGCGCCCTGGCCGGGGAGGCCGCGGCGCGCTTCGGCGCGGAGTCCATCTTCATCGACGTGCCCACGGGGCTTTGAGCCGCCGGGCGAGGCGCCGCGCTCAGAACACCGAGATCTTGATGTCCCTCAGATAGCGGTCCGGACGCTCGCGGATGTCCTGCGTGAGGAGCGCGATCTCCTCGCTCGCGGCCTGGAGGTTCGCCAGCGTCTCGGTAAGCCCGTCGTACAGCGCATCGTCGGTCATCATCTTCCCCAGCGACCCCTCGCCCTCGGCCAGCCTCGTCGTGATCGTGGACAGCGAGCGGCTGGTGGAATCGAAGCTCGCGCTCGCCACCGCGAGACGCCCGGAAAGGGTATCGAGGTTGGCCAGCGACCGCTCGAGCTCGGGCGACGAGGCGAGCTCCGAGAGCTGTCGCGAAGCCTGGTCGAGGTTGGCCAGCAGCAGGTGGATCGACTCCCGCTCGCTCGCCATGAGGGTCTCGAGCTCGCGCATCGCCGAGGCGAACGCCCGCGAGCTCTCCTGGAGGTCCGTCACCATCCGCTCAGACAGCACCTCCTGGACCCGGTCGAGGAGCACGCCCGTCTCGTCGCCGAGGTCCGACGCGAGCGACATCAGGTCGGCGTTCCGACCGAGGGGGATGGTGTCGCCTTCCGTGAGGGCGCTGGCCGCCGAACCGGGCTCGATCTCGATGATCTGTGTGCCGAGGAAGCCGGCCGGCCTGATCACGCCCCGCGTGTCGGCCGGAAGCTCGACGGGGGTGTAGAACGTGAGCGGGAGCACGACGCGGTCGGGCTCGAGACGGACCTCCTCGACCGAACCGACCTCGACGCCGCGGAGGAAGATGCGCGAGTCCGGCGTGATCTGACCCGCATCGGCGGCGATCCCGATGACCCTCAGCGAGGCGCCCCCGAACCGCGTGTCGGAGATCCAGAACACGCCGATCACCAGCACGACCGCCGCGATCAGGACCAGCACGCCGACCTGGAGCTCCGCCCCGTGGTCGCGCAGACCGGGATCTCTCACGCCACCTCCATCTCCGGGACCGAGTCGAGGAATTCGCGCACGACGGGGTTGTCCGTCGTGCGGAGCTCGTCCGGGGTCCCCTCGGCCTGGACCACCCCGTGCGAGAGAAGGACGATGCGGTCGGCGAGGAAGAACGCCGACGCCACGTCGTGCGTCACGATGATGCTGGTGGCCTCGACGTCCCGGTTCACCCGCGCGATGAGCTCGTTGATGTGGGAGGCGTTCACCGGATCGAGACCGGTCGTGGGCTCGTCGTAGAGGATGTAGCGCCGCTTGCCGATGATCGCGCGCGCGATCCCGACCCGGCGCTGCATGCCGCCCGAGAGCTCCGCGGGGACGAGATCGAGCACGTCCTCGCCGAGGTTCACCAGCGTCAGCGCGCGGCGGGCCCGCCCCTCGCAGTCGCTCCCGGGCTCGTCGCAGAATCCCTCGGGGAGCCCCATGAACAGATTCCCGCGCACGGTGAGCGAATCGAACAGGGCGGAGTTCTGGAACACGTAGGCGATCCGCGAGCGGATCTCGGCGATCTCGTGGCGGTCGGCCCGGGGAACCGAGATCCCATCGACGCGCACGTCGCCGGCATCGGGGTCCATCAGGCCGACGATGTGCTTGAGCAGGACGCTCTTTCCGGTCCCCGAGGGGCCCATGATGACGAGCGACTCCCCTTCGGCGATCACGAGGTTCACGCCGGCGAGCACCTCCTTGCCGGAGAGCCTCTTGTGCAGGTTCTCGATCTCGATCATGAGACGGCCTTGTACACCGGAGCGAGGATCACGTCGAGCACCATGATCGCGACGATGATGGCGACCACGGCCGACGTCGCGGTGCGTCCGACGCCCGCCGCGCCGCCCCCGGCCCGGAGCCCTACGTAGGACGCCGTGAACGTGATCGTGAACCCGAAAGCGACCGCCTTGACGAGCGTATACACCAGCGCCGCGGTGTGGTAGTAGCCGCGTGCCCCGGACGCATACTGCTCCGGGGTCAGATCGAGGAGGAGCGTCGAGGTCACGTACCCCGAGAAGATCCCGGTCACGTTGGCGAGGACCACGAGCGGCACCAGGATCAACGTGCCGGCCACCACGCGCGGGACGACGAGCTCGACGACCGGGTCGCGGCCCAGCGTGAGCAGCGCATCGATCTGGTTCGTGACCTTCATCGTCCCGAGCTCGGCGCCGATGCCCGCCCCCATGCGCCCCGCGAGCACGATGGCCGTGAGGACCGGTCCGAGCTCCGTCAGCATCCCGCCCACGACGCTTCCGGCGACGATCTCGAGCGGGAGACCGGAGGCGAGCTGATACCCGGTCTGCTGCGCGAGGACGGAACCGGCGAGGGCGCCCATCAGGAGAACGAGCGCGAGCCCGTCCACCCCGATGCGTTTCGCCTGGGCCATCGTCTCGCCGAGGTAGCGACGCGGGTGCCCGAGGGCGAGGACGGTGGCCCACAGAAGCAGCCCCGCGCGGCCGGCGTGCCGGGCGAACTCGAGCCCGGCGTGGCCGACGCGCGCCACCAGCGAGCGCGGGGTCACGGCGGGGGCGACGCCACGAGGCCGCTGTCCGGGGCCGCGATGGAATCCGGCGGGACATTCTCGAGCGAGTCGACGCGCTCGCGGATCCGGGTCCAGATCCCGTGCATGTAGGCGATGTCGTCCCCGTGCCGTTCCGCGAAGGCTACGAGCTCCCCGGCGCTCGTCCCGAGCTCCTCGAGGATCGCGATCCGCGCGGAATCGAGCCGCTCCTCCTCGAACAGGAGGAGATCGGCCAACGTCAGCCGCGCCACCGCCTCCACGTACACGTCTTCATCGAGCCCCGCCGGCTCGTGGTCGCAGGCCGCTGCCCACCCCGCGACGAGGAGGAGCACGACGGGGCCCAGGACCCGGCGGATCAGGCGTTCGGACGCGATGCGATCCGGTACAGCCACAGCGTGAATCCGATGGCACCCGCGAGACCGATCCACAGCGCCGTGGGCGCGAACCCCTCCGGCACGATCCGAAGCACGTCCGTGCTCTGCGCCGCCGCGAACGGGATCGCGAGGAGGATGCCGAGCAACGCTTCTCCGGTGATGAGGCCGGAGGCGAACAGGAGCCCGCGGTGCGAGCCCCGCTGTACGACCTCCGGTCCGCCGCCGGTCCGCCGGATGGTGCGCTCGGCGGCCCAGGCGACGACGCCGCCCACGAAGATCGGCACGGTGAGCTCGAACGGGAGGTAGATGCCCACGGCGACCGCGAGCACCGGGGTCCGGAACTCGGAGCCTCGCGCCTTGAGCGTCTGGTCGAGCACGATGATCGCGACCGCGACGAGCGCTCCGATGAAGATCATGTTCCACGGAAGGTTACGGCTGAAGACGCCGTCCGCGACCGAGGCCATGAGGGTAGCCTGCGGCGCGTCCAGCATCTCCGACGGATCCATCCCCTCGCGCGGGAACACGCCGCCGAGCCCGTAGGCCCGGAACAGGAGCCCGAGGATGGGCGCGATCGCGATGGCCCCGGCCAGGACCCCGACCATCTGCATGATCTGCTGCTTCACGGGCGTTGCGCCCACGAGTCGCCCCGCCTTGAGGTCCTGCATGTTGTCGCCCGCGATCGCCGCCGCACACGCCACCACCGCGCCCACCAGGATGGCGGTCGCCGCCGCCGCGGTCGCCTGCGCCCCCGTGACCGAGAAGTCGATCTGGGAGCCGAGCAGGAGGTAGAGGATCAGCGACACGCTGAGGATCGTCGCGATCGTCACCCCGGAGATGGGATTGTTCGAGGATCCCACGAGCCCGGCCATGTAGCCGGCCACCGAAGCGAACAGGAAGCCGGCGGCGAGGGCGAATACCACGCCGAGGGCGATCGTTCCGAAGTACAGCCCGCCGGTGATCCCCAGCGCGCTCCGGTCGATCACGCCCACGAACACGACGAAGATCGGCAGCGCGAGCGCCAGCGTTCCGAATCCCACCACGTGGATCGGCATGTCGCGCTCCGTGCGCGGGAGGATTTCGACCCCGCCGCCGCGCGCGGACCCGCTTTCGCCGGTAGCGCGCACGGCGTCGAGCGACGAGCGGATCCCTTCACGGATGGGACCGACGAGCGAGACGAGCGCCCACAACCCTCCAACCGCCATGGCGCCCACGCCCATGAAGCGGATCCGGGCGCTCCACACGGCTTCGGCGGCCGCGTATCCGCTCGCGCCTTCGGTGACCTCCGCGAGCGTGGCGGGGTCGGCGAGGGCGGTGTACAGCGGGATGCCGAACAGCCACGAAATGAGCCCCCCGCCGAACACGAGCACCGCGATGTTGAGCCCCACGATGTAGCCCACGCCGAGCAGGGCGGGGGAGAGGTCCGAGCCCATCCCGAACACCGACCGTCCGACCGTGACCGAGCCGGTGGCGGACCCGGCCGCGACCTTGAGCCCGGTCTGACCCAGCTTGAGCGCCGCGGCGGCGAGCCCGCCGACCGCGATCAGCCGCGCCCCGACGCCGCCTTCGGTGCCCGCCTTGAGGACCTCCGCGGTCGCGACCCCCTCGGGGAACTTGAGCTTCGCCTCGACGATCAGCGCGCGGCGGAGGGGCACGGTGAACAGCACGCCGAGGACACCGCCCGTGAGCGCGATCCCCATCGTGGGCAGGAACGGGAACCCCGCCCACTGTCGGAGCAGGATCAGCGCCGGGAGCGTGAAGATGACCCCGGCCGCCAGCGACTCGCCCGCCGAAGCGGCGGTCTGGACGATGTTGTTCTCGAGGATGTTGTGCTCCCGGAACATGCGGAGCACCGCCATGGAGATCACGGCCGCGGGGATCGAGGCCGAGACCGTGAGCCCGACCTTCAGCCCCAGATAGGCGTTCGCTCCCGCCAGCACGGCCGACAGGAGGAAGCCGAGGACCACCGCCTTGAGCGTGATCTCCGGGAGCGTCTGCGAGGCCGGGATGTACGGTCTCTCTTCCCCCGTGCCGACACCGCTCGCGGGCTGGTCCGCCATGGAGTCCCTCCGAGTCGTGGGGAGTCGCGGCCGCCCGCGACCGGGTGAGGTCAGGATCGGCCGCTTGAGGCTAGTCCGCGCCGTCACGGGGGTCAAGCGAATCCGGGGCCTCGTGGCCGACCGGCTCGCTCGCGCCATGTCGATATGGCAGGGGGGCGTGGCACGCCGCCCGGGGCGCCGCCGCATCGGCGTGAAAGCCCCGCCGTTTCGCCCGTCCGCGGCTCGAAAGCGAGGCGTCGAGAGGGCATGTGACTTGCCCCTCCATTCCCCGTGCCCCGAGCCGGGGCCCGTGGACGAGAACCTGGGAGGCGACGTGACCAGAGAGTCGGAGCAGGACCAAGCGGGCAGCGTGGACGAACGCGGCCCGGAGGCGGGGACGGCCGGAGACGACGCGACGAACGGGACGGACGAGTCGAACCGCGATGGCGACAGCGGGAGCCGCGGGACGGGGTCCGAGCGCACGCGGAGCGGGTGGGGCTCGTTCACGGACATCCAGGAAGCCGTGACCGACCTCGTCGACTCGGCCATCCGGAACGTATCGTCCGGCGGTGGGCGTCACCCGCGCTACGATCTCGTCGACCTCGGCGAGCGCGGCTACGTCCTGTCGTTCGACCTCCCCGGGCTCGAGAAGACCGATGTCGAGGTCTCGGCGACGGAGGGCGAGATCACGATCTCGGGCACCCGCCCGCGTCCCACGCTCCCCGAGGGAGGCGAGGTGATCCGGAGCGAGCGCTCGTACGGCCGCTTCCAGCGCGCGCTGCGCGTGCCGGCCGATGTGGACGTGGGCCGGATCTCGGCCCGCATGACGAGCGGCGTGCTCGAGATCTCGCTCCCGCGCAAGGAGGACCGCGAATCCCGACACGTCGTCGTGGAGTGAGACCATGATCCCCGTAGAGAGACTCACCGTGAAGGCGGCCGAGGCGGTACGCGACGCCTCGCTCGCCGCGAGCCGCGCGGGGAATCCCGCCGTCGAGGACGTACACCTGCTCGCCGCGCTGCTCGCCCAGGAGGGCGGGGTCGTCGTGCCGGTTCTCCAGAAGGTGGGCGTCGACCTGCTCGAGCTCGAGGCGCGGCTGCGGGATGCGCTCGGCCGACTTCCGACGCAGTCGGGCGGGAGCCCGACGGCGAGCCGCGAGCTCGACCGAATTCTCGACCACGCGGAGGGCGTCTCGCGCGACATGTCCGACGCCTACGTCTCCACCGAGCACCTGCTGCTCGGTCTCGCGAGCAAGCCCGCATCGACGACGCGGCCGTTGCTCGCGGAGCTCGGCGCGAGCGAGGACACGATCCGCGCCGCGGTCGAGGAGGTCCGAGGGCCGCACCGCGTCACCGACCAGGAGCCGGAGGGCAAGTACCGCGCGCTCGAGCGCTACAGCGTGGACCTGACCGCGCAGGCCCGGGCGGGCAAGCTCGACCCCGTCATCGGTCGCGATACGGAGATCCGGCGCGTCATGCAGGTGCTGTCGCGGCGCACGAAGAACAACCCCGTGCTCATCGGGGAGCCAGGCGTGGGCAAGACCGCGATCGCGGAGGGGCTCGCGCAGCGCATCGTGGCCGGCGATGTGCCCGAGTCGCTGCGCGACAAGCAGCTCGTCCAGCTCGACATCGCCGCCATGCTGGCCGGTGCCAAGTACCGCGGCGAGTTCGAGGAGCGCCTCAAGGCGACTCTGAAGGAGATCACCGAGTCGGGAGGCCGGTACGTGGTGTTCCTCGACGAGCTCCACACGCTCGTCGGCGCCGGGGCGGCGGAGGGTGCCGTGGACGCGGGCAACATGCTCAAGCCCGCGCTCGCCCGCGGACAGCTCCGTCTGGTGGGCGCCACGACGCTCGACGAGTACCGCATGCACATCGAAAAGGACCCCGCCCTCGAGCGGCGCTTCCAGCCCGTGATGGTCCGGGAGCCCTCCGTCGAGGAGACGGTGGCCATCCTGCGCGGGCTCAAGGAGCGCTACGAGGTCCACCACGGGGTCCGGATCACCGACCCGGCGCTCATCGCGGCAGCCCGGCTGTCGGAGCGCTACATCGGCGACCGATTCCTCCCCGACAAGGCGATCGACCTCATCGACGAGGCCGCCTCGCGGCTGCG
>Ga0299913_10001018_pt1 | contig 19662 bp, 20 predicted proteins | sample RVTome_9_FD_201360 | JGI IMG/M metagenome (GOLD analysis project Ga0299913, IMG submission 201360) | Soil microbial communities from uranium-contaminated site in the Upper Colorado River Basin, Wyoming, United States - RVT155D38 (version 2) ... | reverse complement strand
CGCGCCTGCCCTACTACCTGCTCGAGACGATCTCCTCCCGGATCATCAACGAGATCCCCGAGGTGAACCGGGTCGCGCTCGACATCAGCTCGAAGCCGCCCTCGACGATCGAGTGGGAGTGAGCTAGCCTCCGGCCCCGATGCGCCGGTCGGGGGGTCTGGCAGCGGTGGTCGTCGCGCTGGTCGCGGCCCCGCTCGCGCACGCGAGCGAGCCGCTGCCGGACAAGAACGTCCGGTTCCTCTCGCTGAAGGTGAACGCGAAGCGCGAGGCCCTTGTCACCTACGTGCGCTCGAACGGCGCGATCCGCCGGGCGCTCGCCTGGGGCGCGGTCAACGCCCGTCACCCCGACGCGAACGTGCCTCAGGTGCGCTTCCGGTACGACTTCTCGGGCGGCTGGGGCAAGTACCGCAGGCTCCACTGGCGCACGTTCAGGAACGTCTGCCGACGCTACGCCGGGCCGTTCGTCCCGGGCCTCGTCGCCGGCTGCACGGCTCCGGACGGCAGCAACTGGGCGCTCCAGGCCTGGGTGCGCCTCGAGCCGCTGCTCGGCTTCGCCCCGTGGCTCCCCGAGCACACGGCCCTCGAGCTGCACCTGTCGCACTGGTCGGGGCCGCTCCCCGAGCTCGAGGTCTCGCCGAACTGGACGCACGGCTTTTCGGCGCAGGGCCTCTTTGGCCGGCTTACATATCTCGGACGCCCGGTGCACGGCTTCCGGACGACGCGCGAGGGGAATCCGCGCGACCGTTACGTGCGCAACGTCTACATCGACACGTTCAACTCGGCGTACGGACCCGGGTGGAAGCGCGAGTCGGGCAGCGTCACGCACCGCCCGACCGGCACGTTCTGCCACAGCTTCGTGCCGCAGCAGCCCTTCCCGGGCTATCCGGACAGGCGCACGCGGCCGCCGGCGCACGGCCAGCGCCACCGCGTCACCGTGATGGGGCCTGGCGTGACGCCGGTGATCAGCTGGGAAGGGCCTGGCCTGAACGAGCGGGACAAGCCGGCCGACGGCGAGTTCAACCGGCTGTTCGACCGAGTCATGGCGGGCGACCGCACCTGCGCCGGCGAGCGCTAGCCGTTACCGGACCTGGAAGCCGGAGAGCCCCTCGGGCTCCTCGCGCAGCACGTCCACCGAGTCGACGCGTGCGCCGCGCGGCCCATCGCGGCAGAGCTCGGCGAGCCGCTCGATCTCGTCCTCCTCGCCCTCGAAGACCGCCTCGACCGAGCCGTCCGGGTTATTGCGCACCCAGCCGGCGACGTCGCGGCGCTCGGCGTGGCGGCGGATCGTGTCCCGGAAGAGGACGCCCTGGACGAGCCCGTGGACGACGATCCGGCGGCGGATTTTCACTCGAGCTCGAGGTCGGGATAGCGATCGCGCACCTCGTCCACGTAGGCGGCGAGGTGGTCGGCCAGCTCCGGGTCGCGGAGCTCGAGCACGTTCTCGGCGTTCTTCTCCCCGGAGCGCGAGAGGTTGAAGCTACCGAGGAAGACGCGGTCGTCGGCGATCGTCACCTTCGCATGCATGAAGTCGTGCAGGCTCCCCTCCGGCCGCCACGCAGTCGAGCGCTTGCCGCTGAAGTGGCCGTCGGCGACGCGCAGGAGCAGCGGCAGCTTCCACGAGACGTTGCCGTTCTCCCGCCACTGGTGCACGACCTCGCGGGCCTGCGTCTGGTCGACGCAGCCGGAGACGTCCACGCGTCCGTCGGCGATCTTCTGCGCCAGGGTCCCCAGGACGGGCCCGGTCGTGATCACGGGCGAGCAGATCCGCACGCGGCGCTTCGCGCTTCCGATCGCCGTTGCGATCCGCTGGGAGAGCTCCTCGCCGAACCCGGGCGTGAACCACGCGCGCACGCGCATGCCGTCCACCTCCTCCTCCCTCGGCTCGGCGGTTCCGCCGGTCAGCACGTCGCCGGACTCCCACAGGTGCGCGAAGTCGAGCGAGAACGCGCGCGCGATCTCCGGCGACGCGAGCGTGCAGACGACGTTCTCCTGGTGCGTGAAGGCGTCGTCGGTCCAGTTCATCGACCCGGTCCAGACCGCCTCGCCGTCGCGGACGACGTACTTGTGGTGCATCAGGTCGGGGTCGCCCGCGATCGCCTTCGCGGGCAGTTCGAGCGAGGCGATCAGCTGCACGTCGGGCTCGGGCGGCGGCGGCACCGGGATCGGATTCGGGTGGTCGACGTTGTAGACGAGCCTCACCGCGACTCCGCGCTCGTGCGCGTCCCGCAGCGCGCCGCCGACGATCGCCGCGGTCTCCGGGAGGAGGTGGAAGTCGTATTGGGCCAGGTCGAGCGTCTGCCTCGCCGCGCCGACGAAGTCCGCGATCCAGCCGGCCACCGTGGTCGCCTGCTGGCCGCCGTCGTCGAGCGTGCGCACCTCGATCACGGCGGCATCATGTCGGAATGCCTGACCTCGTCGAACGCCTCGCCGCCGCCCGGATCGGCGCGACCTTCAACCAGTACGCCGCCTCGCCCAGCCTGAGCGAGCGACTGGGCGGCTACCTCTCCGCGCGGCGCGGGGCGACGATCCTGCTCGTGGGCGAGGCGGCGGGCTATCGCGGCGCGCGCGTCTCCGGGATCGCGTTCACATCCGAGCGGCAGCTGACCGGCGCAGGCCCGGCGGAGGCGAGCGCGACCATCGTCCACCGCACGCTCGCCGAGCTCGGCCTCGCGGAGGACGTGCTGCTCTGGAACGTCGTCCCGACCCATCCGGGAACGGAGCGCTCGAACCGGCGCCCGACGCGGGACGAAGTCGCGGCCGCGCGGCCGTTCCTCGCCGAGCTCGTCCGCGGGCGTCGCGTGATCCCTGTCGGCCGGCTCGCTCAGGCCGAGCTCGGAGGCGAGTACGTCCGCCATCCCGCGCACGGCGGCGCACGGGAGTTCCGCGCCGGACTGCTACAAGTGCTCGCGTGACCGACGGCCTGCCGATCCGTCGCAACATGATCCTGCTGGCGGCCGCGATGGCAGTCAACTCGGCCACGCTCCAGCTCGTCGCAGCGCTCGCATCGCTCACGTTCGTGCTCGTGACGGGGATCGAGATGCTGCTCGGGCTCGGGCCGGCGATCTACCTCGGCTCCGCCGCGGTCGGGGCGATGGTCTCGGGCCGCGCGATGGACCGGCACGGTCGGATCCCGGTGCTCGCGGCCGGCTTCGCCCTCCAGGCGGTCGGCACGGGCATGACGGTCGTCGGCCTGCGCGCCGACTCCTCGCTCGCCGTCGTGGCCGGCTTCGCCCTCAGCGGCGTCGCCGGCGGGACCACGCAGCTGATCCGTACGGCCGCCGGCGACATGCACCCGCCCGAGCGGCGCGCGCGCGGGATCGCCTGGGTCCTGTTCGGCGCCGTCTTCGGCGCCATCCTCGGCCCGGCCGTCTACAGCCCGATCCTCGCCGGCCGCGAGCTCGACGCCGAGGCGCTCACGCTGCCGTGGCTCGCCGCCGGGGCGCTCGCCATCGTCGGGATGGCCGTCGTGCTCACCGTCCGGCCCGACCCGAAGCGCATCGCCGAGCTGATCGACGCCCGCCCCGGAGGTGAGCCGGCGCCTGCCGCGGCGCCCCTGCGGGAGATCATCCGGCGCCCCGGAGCGATTCCTGCGGTGATCGCGGGGCTGACGAGCTTCGCGGTGATGGTCTCGGTGATGAACCTGAGCGGCTACGTCGTCGTCGAGCACCGTCACCACGCGGAGCACCTCGTCTTCCCGATCATCGGCGCGCACGTGCTCGGCATGTACCTGCTCGTGCCGATCGTGGGCGCGCTCGTCGACCGGATCGGCAGGCCTGTCTCGATGGCGGGCGGGCTCGCGGTCATGAGCGTCTCCTGCGCCGGCCTCGCCTGGCTCGACGGCGTCGGCGCGATCGGCGTCCTCCTCTTCGGGCTCGGCCTGGGGTGGAACATCTCCTTCGTCGCGGCCACGGCGCAGCTCGCCGACGTGTCCCTGCCCGGCGAGCGCGGCAAGCTCATGGGGGCGAACGACCTGGTCGCGTCGGCGGCCGGCGCGGTGCTCGTCCTGCTCGGCGGCTATGTTCTCGACGAGGTCGGCGTCTACGCGCTCGCCGCGGGCATGGCGGCGATCGCCGTCCTTCCGATCGTGCCCGTGCTCACGCACGGCAGACGGCTGCCGCGGCCGGTCGCCGAGACCCCGTAAGCGCCCTGTAATTGCTACCATCGGCCGCCGGCGGACGCCTGGTCCGCCCCCTTTTCGTATGAAGACATGGAATGCAAAGCCGGGTGAGGTCGCGCGCGACTGGTACCTCGTCGACGCCGATGGGCAGACCCTCGGCCGTCTCGCGACGCGCATCGCCGACACGCTGCGCGGGAAGACGAAGCCGCAGTACACGCCGCACGTCGACACGGGCGACTTCGTCGTCGTCGTGAACGCGGAAAAGATTGCCGTCACTGGCAAGAAGCTCGACGAGAAGATGTACCACCGCCACTCGGGCTATCCGGGCGGCCTGCGCAGCCGCTCGCTGCGCGAGCAGCTCGAGCGCCGGCCGACGGAGGTCCTCCGCAAGGCGGTGAAAGGGATGCTGCCGCGCAACCGGCTCGCCCGCACGCAGCTGACGAAGCTGAAGATCTACGCCGGCCCGGAGCACCCGCACGAAGCGCAGGCTCCGAAGCCGCTGAACTTGGAGGGTTGATGGCGGAGCAGGCTCAGTACCTCGGGACGGGCAAGCGCAAGACGTCGGTCGCGCGCGTGATCCTGCGGCCGGGGGACGGCGCGACCTGGTTCAACGGGCGCACGCTCGAGGAGTACTTCCCCCGCTCGACGCACCAGGCGATGGTGCTCCAGCCGCTCAAGGTGGCGGGGGCGGAGGGGCGGTACGACCTCCGCGTCCGTGTCCACGGCGGCGGCCCGAGCGGGCAGGCCGGCGCGGTCAGGCACGGCATCGCGCGTGCCCTCGTCGAGGCCGACCCGGAGCTGCGCGTGCCGCTCAAGCGCGAAGGCTTCCTCACACGCGACGCACGGATCGTCGAGCGCAAGAAGGCCGGCCTCCACAAGGCCCGCAAGGCCCCTCAGTTCTCGAAGCGCTAGCTCCCGCCGCCGTGCGGCGCTACTTCGGAACGGACGGCGTCCGGGGCGTCGTCGGCGAAGACTTGACGCCGGAGCTGGTCGAGCGCCTCGGCCGCGCGGCGGCGCTCTGGACGAAGCGCGGTCGCGTCTTCATCGGCCGCGACACCCGCGCCTCGGGTCCGGAGCTCGAGCGCGCCTTCGCGCGAGGCGTCGTCTCGGCCGGCGGCAACGCAGTGCTCGGAGGCGTGCTGCCGACGCCGGCCGTCGCTCTGCTCGCGCTCGACCTCGGCATCGTCATCTCGGCCTCGCACAACCCGCCGGAGTACAACGGCGTCAAGTTCTTCGACCGGGACGGCCGGAAGCTGACGGACGCGGCCGAGGAGGAGATCGAGGCTCTGCTCGACGCGCGGCCGACGGTCGCGGAGGGGGAGGTCGACGAGGTCGGCGTCGCGACCGACAGCTACTTCGAGCACGTGCTCGAGCGCTTCGGCTCCGATCTCTCCGGACGCCGGATCGCGGTCGACTGCGCGAACGGCGCCTACTCCGGGATCGCGCCGGCGGCCTTTAGGCAGCTCGGCGCCGAGGTGCAGGCGATCGCCGACGAGCCGGACGGGACGAACATCAACCTCCGCTGCGGCGCCACCGACCTGACGCTGCTCCAGGAGACCGTCCGCTCCGGCGAGTTCGACCTCGGGATCGCCTTCGACGGCGACGGCGACCGCATGCTGGCGGTCGACGCCGCCGGCGAGACCGTCGACGGCGACCAGATCGTCGCCGTCCTCGCGCTCCACCTCGGCGTCGACACGGTCGCGGTGACCCGGATGACGAACCTCGGTTTCCACCGGCTGATGGAGGAGCACGGGATCCGGGTCGTCACGACCGACGTGGGCGACCGCTACGTCCTGGAGGCGCTCGAGCGCGAGGGCGCGATCCTCGGCGGCGAGCAGTCTGGTCACGTGATCTGCCTCGACGGCCACGTCACCGGGGACGGTCTCGCCGCCGGCCTCCTTCTGTGCCGGGCCCTGGAAGGCCGATCGCTCGCTGAGGCAGTGTCGGTGATGAAGAAGTATCCGCAGGTCAAGGAGAACGTCCACGTTCAGACGAAGGAGATCCCGCTCGATCTCCGCCAGGAGATCGAGCGGATGGGTGGCGGCCGCGTGCTCGTGCGGCCGTCCGGCACGGAGCCTCTGATCCGCGTGCTTGCCGAGGCCGAAACGGAGGAGGCGGCGGAGCGCCTCTGTGCTAGGATCGCAACTCTCGTTCGACGAGAGCTCGGCTGAGCGACCCGAAGCGGGGTCGGCCCACTCGGTCGGGCTTTCCTCGTTTCAGAGACCGTTTTGGCGGAAAGACGGAAGGTCGCCCCGAGAGGAGGCCTGGTGTGTGCGGAATCATCGGATACGTCGGGCCCCGGGAGTGCAAGGCCATCTTGCTGCAAGGGCTGGAGCGGCTGGAGTATCGCGGCTACGACTCCGCCGGTATCGCGCTCCGTGAGACCGCCGGGCTCGACTACGTCCGCGCGGTCGGCAACCTCCAGCAGCTGAAGGAGGTCGCCGGCGCGAACGGCTCGCGGTCAACCCACGGCCTCGGGCACACGCGGTGGGCGACGCACGGCGCCGTCACGGAGCGCAACGCGCATCCGCTCCAGGGCTGCGACGGCGGCCTGCTCGCGGTCGTCCTCAACGGCATCGTCGAGAACTTCCGCGAGCTCCGGGAGAGCCTGCAGGCCGAGGGCCACGCCTTCAGGTCGGACACGGACGCCGAGGTCGTCGTCCATCTCGTCGAGCGCCACTACGAGGGCGACCTCGTGCAGGCCGTCTCGCAGGCGTACGCAGAGCTCGAAGGCCATTTCGCGTTCGTCGTCATCCACCACGACCATCCCGACCTGCTCGTCGGCGCCCGCCGCCAGTGCCCGCTCGTGGTCGGCGTCGGCGAGGACGAGATGTACCTGGCCTCGTCGATCGCCGCCTTCCTCCGCCAGACTCGCCGCGTCCAGCTGATCGAGGACGGGGAGATCGTCGCGATCACGCCCGAGGGTGCCGTCTTCCACGGCGCCGACGCGGAGCGGGACGTGATCGAGGTCGACTGGGACGACGAGAGCGCCGAGAAGCAGGGCTACGAGACGTTCATGCTCAAGGAGATCTACGAGCAGCCCGACGCCGTCCGCGAGACGATCGGCGACCGCGTCCGGGGGCACAACCTCGAGCTCGACGTCGAGGGGCAGCCGCTGACGGACGACGAGCTGCGCGAGCTGCGCCGGATCGTGATCCTCGCCGCCGGGACGTCCTACCATGCGGCGGTCGTCGGCCGGTACGTGATCGAGGAGTGGGCGCGCGTGCCGGTCGAGCCGGACATCGCGAGCGAGTGGCGCTACCGCAACCCGGTCATCGACGAGCACACGCTCGTGATCGGGATGACCCAGTCGGGCGAGACGCGCGACACGATCGAGGCGATGAAGGTGGCCCGCGAGAAGGGCGCGCGTACGCTCGCGATCACGAACCTGATGGGCACGCAGATCACGCGCGAGGTCGACTCGGTGCTCTACACGCGCGCCGGGATGGAGATGGGCGTCGCCGCCTCGAAGACGTTCACGGCCCAGGTGGCGTTGCTCTACCTGCTCGCGCTGAAGCTCGCGCAGGTGCGGCGGACGATCCCGCCGAACGAGATCGAGTTCATCCTCGACGAGGTGCACGAGCTGCCGGACAAGATCGCCGAGTTCCTCGACGGGCAGCATCCGATCGAGGAGGTGGCGGAGCGGTACTGCAACGCCGCCTTCTTCCTCTACCTCGGCCGCCATATCGGCCTGCCGGTCTGCCTCGAGGGCGCGCTGAAGCTGAAGGAGATCTCGTACATCCCCACCGAGGCCTACTCCGCCGGTGAGATGAAGCACGGCCCGATCGCGCTGCTCGACGAGGAGACGCCGGTCGTTTGCGTGGCGACCGACAGCCACGTCTACGACAAGATCATCTCGAACATCCAGGAGGTTCGTGCGCGCGGCGCCCGGGTGATCGCGATCGCGACGAGCGGCAACGAGGACATCCAGCACCACGCCGACGACGTGATCTACGTGCCGCGGACGGCGGCGTTCCTCCAGGCCGTGCTCGCCGTGCTGCCGCTGCAGCTGCTCGCCTACCGGATCGCGCGCCTGCGCGGGCTGAACGTCGATCAGCCCCGGAATCTGGCGAAGACCGTCACTGTGGAGTAGGCGGCCGGCGCAGGCGCTTCGTCTCTGCCCGCCGCTTCTTCGCCTCCAGCCGCCGCCGCTTCGCCGCCGCGCTCGGCTTCGTCGCGACTCGCCTGCGCTCGACCTTCAGGGCGGCGCGGAGCTGCTCGACGAGCCGCTCGACCGCGAGCTCGCGGTTGCGCCACTGACTCCGCTCGTCCTGCGCGACGGCGCGCAGGACGGGTCCGGCCTTCACCGTCACCCGGCGCTTCTGCGCCGGAGTCAGCGCCTCCGAACCCTCGACGTCGAAGAGCGCCTCGACGCGCGTCTCGCTCTTCTGCGCGTGCTGGCCGCCCGGTCCGCTTGAGCGCGAGAAGCGCAGCTCGATCTCCGCGAGCGGCAGCAGGACGGAGCGGGTGACGCGAATAGACTCGCGGTCCATGGCGGCCATTCTGCTGGACGTCGACGGCGTCCTCCACGTCTCCGGCGAGCCGATCCGCGGAGTTGCCGACGCCGTCGCGCGGCTTCGCGGCGCGGGGCACCGGCTGCGCTTCGTCACGAACTCGACCACGCGCGCCCGCGCCGCGCTCGCCGGCGACCTGCGCGGGTTCGGGATCGAGCTCGAGGACGAGGAGCTCCAGACGACCGCGGCCGCAGCCGCGCGGGCCCTCGCCGGCAAGCGCGTGCTGGCGCTGACGATGCCGGCGCTCGCCGACGATCTCGTCGGCGAGATCGAGCTCGTGGGCGATTCCGCCGACGCCGTCCTCGTCGGGGGCGCGGCCGAGGACCCTGCCGAGACCGGACGCGTCTTCTCCTACCCGAACCTCGCCCGCGCCTTCGCCGAGCTCGAGGCCGGGGCGGAGCTCTACTGCCTGCACAAGAACCGGTGGTGGCAGACCAGCCGGGGGCCGATGCTCGACGCGGGCGCATTCGTGGCCGGGCTCGAGTATGCGGCCGAGACGGAGGCCACCGTGCTCGGCAAGCCGTCAGCGGCGTACTTCGACGCTGCGCTGGAGGCGCTCGACGCCGAGCCCGGGCTGACCTGGATGGTCGGCGACGACGTCGAGACCGACATCGTCGGCGCGCAGAAGTGCGGCCTCCGGACCGTGCTCGTCCGCACCGGCAAGTTCCGCCCCGACCACGTCGAGCGCTCCGGGATCACGCCGGAGGGGATCGTCAGCTCGATCGCCCAGCTGCCCGAGTGGATCGAGGACCATCTTTGACGGTGGGCATGGACCTGATCGAGATCGAGCGGATCTCGCGGGCCCTCGAGCGATACCCGGGCTTTCGCGTGCGCTGCTTCACCCCGGCGGAGCGCGCCTACTGCGACTCGCGGAAGAACCCGGCCCAGCACTACGCGGCCCGCTTCGCCGGCAAGGAGGCCGTGGGCAAGGCGCTCGGCTTCGGCATCGCGCGCGCCTTCGCCTGGCTCGACGTCGAGATCGCGGGCCGGCCGAAGCCGGACGTGCGGCTGTCGGGCCGCGTCGCCGCCTGGGCGGAGCGGCGCGGCGCGGGCGCGATCGACCTGTCCATGACACATTCGCGCGGGCTCGCGGCCGCCGTCTGCATCGTCGCCGAGTGAGCGCCGACCCGATGTTCGAGCCGCTGTACACCGCCGACGAGATGAAGGCCGCCGAGGCCGGCCACGACGTCGAGGCGTTGATGGAGCGTGCGGGCCGGGCCGTGGCGGAGACCGCCTTGGAGCGCTTCCCGGATGCTCGACGCTTCGCCTGCGTCTGCGGGAAGGGCGCGAACGGCGGCGACGGGCGGATCGCGGCGCGGATCCTCCGCGAGGCCGGCCGCGAGGCCGAGGAGACGGACGATCCCGCCGGTGCCGACGTCGTCGTCGACGCGCTCTTCGGCACCGGCTTCCGGGGGGAGCCGCGAGCAGAGGCGGCCGGGCTGATCGAGGCGATGAACGCCTCCGGCGCGCCGGTCCTCGCCGTCGACGTGCCCTCGGGAGTCGACGCCTCGAGCGGCGAGACGGCCGGGCCGTCCGTGCGCGCCGCGGTCACGGTCACGTTCCACGGCGCCAAGGTCGGCCACCACGTCGCACCGGGCCGCTTTCACCGGGGCGAGCTCGTGCTGGCCGACATCGGCCTTCAGCCCGCGGCCACGCAGCACAGAGCGGTCACCCGGGAGATCCTGCGGCTCGTCCCCCGAAAGCGGCCCGAGGATACGAAGTACACCGCCGGCGCCGTCCTCGTCGTCGGCGGCGCGCCCGGGCTGACGGGCGCCGCCTGCCTCGCGGCGGAGGCCGCCTTCCGCGCCGACGCCGGCTACGTCGCGGTCGCCGTCCCGGAAGCGTCGCTCGCCGCCGTCGAGGCGAGGCTGCTCGAGCCGGTGAAGGTCTCCTGGTCGAGCGTCGGCGAGGTCACCGCCAAGGCGGGCGCGGCGGCGATCGGGCCGGGGCTCGGCCGGAGCGCGGAAGCCCGCGCGCTCCTCCGCTCGCTGCTCGCCGAGCTCGACGTCCCCGTCGTCCTGGACGCCGACGCGCTTTTCGAGCTCGAGCCGTTCGAGCGCGATGCGCCAACCGTGCTGACCCCGCACGCCGGCGAGCTGGCCCGCCTGCTCGGCGAGTCATCGGAGTGGGTCGCGGCGCACCGGCTCGCCGCCGTCCGGCGCGCCGTCGACGCCCACGGATGCACGGTGCTGCTGAAAGGCGCGGACACGCTCGTGGCGGCTCCGGCCGAGGGCGTGCTCGTCGCCGGCGCAGGTCCGCCCTCGCTTGCCAGTGCGGGGACGGGCGACGTACTCACGGGCATCGTCGCGTCCTTCCTCGCGAAAGGGCTGGAGCCCGGCCTCGCCGCCGCCGCGGCGGCGACCCTTCACGCGCTCGCGGCCCGCCGCGGCCCGTCGGCCGGCCTCGTCGCGGGCGACCTGATCAGCCTCCTGCCGGCGACGCTCGTGGAAGCCACGTCCTGGTCAGTATAGCGAAAAGATACCGTCCGGTACTTCGGCAACGTACCTCGATATCTCTGCAACATACCAATCGGTATGCTGACCGCGAACCGATGCAGACCGACCTGAACCCGTTCGTCTACTCGCGGCCGATCGCCCCCGACGACGTGATCGACCGGGACGAGGAAACGAGCAAGCTGCTCGGGCTCGCAGCCGGAGGGCACTTCGTCCGCCTGTACGCGCCGCGCAAGTACGGCAAGACGAGCCTCCTGCGCCGGGTCCTCCGGGACGCCGAGCGCGAGGAGGGGATGGTGCCGATCCTCGTCGACCTCTACGGCGCCCTCTCTCTCGCCGACGTGGCCGTGCGGCTCGAGCGGGCCTACGCGCGCCAGCTCAAGGGAGGCCTGCGCGCGCGCGTCGACGAGTTCCTCCAGGGAATGGGCCTCGGCCTCTCGCTCAGCGCGATGGGGATCGGCGCGCGCCTGCAGCTGCAGCCGAAGGCGGATCCGCTGCCGGCGCTCCACGCGCTACTCGACCTGCCGCTGCGGCTCGAGGAGGGAGGCGGCCGCCGCGCCCTGATCGTGCTCGACGAGTTCCAGGACGTCGCCAGGATCAGCGAGCTGGACGCGATCCTCCGCAGCCACGTGCAGCTGCAGGGCGAGGTCGCGTCGTACGTCTTCGCGGGCTCCGAGCCCGGTCTGATGAAGCAGCTCTTCGAGGAGCGCGACCGACCGCTCTACGGACAGGCGGTGCCGATCCGGCTCGGCCGGCTCGCCGACGCCGACATCGCTGCGTACGTCGCCGACCGCTTCCGGGGAACGGGCCGCGAGATCGGAGACGCGCTCGGGCCGCTGCTCGAGACGGCGAAGGGGCATCCTCAGCGGGCGATGCTGCTCGCCCACCGCGTCTGGGAGGTCGTGGCGAGCGGCGAGCGCGCGACCGGCACTCAGTGGCAGCTCGCGCTCGAGACGGCGTTGCTCGAGCTCGAGCCGGAGCTGGACGCGCGCTGGCGGAGGCTGACGACGACGGAGCGGAAGACCGTGCGCGCCGTCCTCGCCGGAGAGGGCTCGCCGTACCGGAAGGCCGTCCTGGAGCGACTCCAGGTCGGCAAGGCGAGCGCGCAGCAGGCGCTGCGCAACCTGAGCGCGCGGGCCGAGGTCGAGTCGCGCGAGGACGGGTACGCGCTGGTCGACCCGCTCTTCGCCGTCTGGGTGGAGCGGCTCGGGGAACAGGCCCCCGGGGAGGCGTGGGAGCCGGATGCACAGGTCTGAGATCACGATCGACCTCGGGGCGCTGCGCCGGAACGTCCGTCGCCTGCGGGCGGTGCTCGGCGACTCGGAGCTGTGGGCGGTCGTGAAGGCGGACGCCTACGGCCACGGCGCGGTCGACGTCGCCGGCTCGGCCCTCGCGGAAGGGGCGACGGCGCTCTGCGTCGCGACCGTGCCGGAGGGGCTTGCGCTGCGCCCGGAGTATCCGACCGCGCGGATCGTCGTCATGGGCCCGGCGTCGGGGCGCGAGACCGCCTGGGCGCGCGAGGCGGCGCTGGAGCTGACGATCGGCGGCGGCGAGATTCCCGAGGGCCTCCGAGTCCACCTGAAGCTCGACACCGGCATGGGCCGCTGGGGCCTTTCCGAGCTTCCCGTGCCCCCGGCGGGCGTCGTGGGGCTGATGAGCCACCTCGCCTCGGCCGATTGCGACGCCGCCTTCACCGAGATGCAGATCGAGCGCTTCCACGCTGCGACGGCCGACTACACCCGCCTGACGCGCCACATCGCCAACAGCGCCGGCGCGCTGCGCTATCCCGCCTCCCGCTTCGACGCCGCTCGCTGCGGGATCGCCCTCTACGGCCTCTCCCCGTTCGGCGAGGACCCGGCACGGGACGGCCTCGAGCCGGTGTTGCGCTGGGACTCGCACATCGCGCAGGTGAAGCTGCTGCGGGCGGGGGACGGCACCGGCTACGGGCGGCGCTACGTCGCCGAGCGGGAGACCTGGATCGGCATCGTCCCGGTCGGCTACGCGGACGGCTTCCGGCGGGGCCTGAGCGGGACGGAGGTCCGCGTCGACGGAGAGCCCCGGCGCGTGGTCGGTACCGTCTCGATGGACGCGATCGCCGTCGAGCTCGACGGCGAGCTGCCCGTCGCCACGCCGGTCGCCCTCGTCGGCGGCGGCCTGCTGCTCGAGGAGCACGCGCGGGTCGCCGGCACGATCAACTACGAGCTCGCCTGCGGGATCAACGCGACGCCGACGAGGGCGCGAAGGACGGTGCTCGATGCGTGACGAGATCGCGTCCTTCGCGTTCGCGCAGGGAGACGAGCAGGTCCTCGAGCTCGAGCCCGGGGTGGATCCCACGAAGCTTCCGCACGAACGCGCCGCGTTCGACCTCACGATCGCAGAGCGGACGCTCGCCCGCTGCCGACGCCCGGAGCTGGCCGTCGCCGAGCTCGCGCGCGTCACGCGGCCGGGCGGCTCGCTGGTCGTGATCGAGCGTCTCGGCGCGGTCGATCCGCTGCTCTCGCTCGAGCGCGACCGCGACGAGCGCCAGCGCGAGCCTGCCCACCTGCGCTTCCTGCCCGACGGCGACCTGCGGGCGATGTTCGAGATGAACGGCCTCGTCCTCGTTCGCGAGCGACGCGACGGCGACGACGGCTGGTACCTGCTGCGCCGCTAGGAAGAGACAGCGTCGCCGTCGAGCGAGGTGAGCGCGGAGAGCAGGTACTTCCGCTCGCTCTCGAGGCTCGTGAACGCGCGGGAGAGGCGTTGCTCGCCCTTCTGCGTCAAGCGCAGGTGGGCGACGCGCCCATCGGCGCTCGAGGGCTCCCGCTCGACGAGCCCGGCGTCCTCGGCGCGGCCGACGAGCTCGGTCACTGTGCTCTGGGCGAGCTGGAGGCGCTCCGCGAGCTCCGTCACGGTCGAGCTCTCGCTCGAGTCGGCCGAGCCCTTGATCATCAGCAGCAGGAGGTAGCGCTGCGGCGTCAGCCCGCACTCGCGCGCGACCCGCTCCGACCGGCGGAGAAAGCGGCGCAGCGCCGCCCGGAACTCCGCGACGCGGATGTACTCCTCGAGAGGCTCGTTCGACGGCACTCCTTACATTCTCCGAGATTGGCGACGAGCGAGCAACCTCGCCATGAGCCCGGGGGCGAGAGCCTGGGCGATCGCGGCCGGCCGGTACCAGCCCGGGACGTAGGTCTCGAAGCGGTCGCGCTCGAGCGTGCGCAGCACGTGCTCGGCGACCCGCTCGGGCTCTACCACGAAGCGCCCGAAGCGGCCGAGGCGCTGCCGGTTCGGGAAGCCCTCCGTGTCGACGAAGCCGGGATTGACCGTGTGGACGCGGATGCCGCGCGGCCGCAGCTCCGCGGCGACCGAGCGTGAGAACGCGAGCTGGGCGTGCTTCGCTGCGACGTAGGCGCTCGCCGGCGGCGGTGCCACCGTCCCCGCGATCGAGACGACGTTGACGACGTCAGAGGGCGCGCTGCGCTCCAGCGCGGGCAGGAACGCGCGCAGCGTCCAGACGTTCCCGAGGAAGTTCACGTCGACGATGCGCCGGATCGTCTCCTCGTCCTGCTCGAGCGCGCGCCCGCGGCCCGGGATTCCGGCGTTGCAGACGAGGAGCTTGACCTCGGGATGCCGGGTGGCCGCCGCCTCGACCTGCTGCCGGTCGGCGACGTCGCAGACCTCGAACTCGCCGCCGAGCTCGGACGCGAGCCGCTCCAGGCGGTCGCGCCGGCGGGCGAGGAGGACGCAGCGCCAGCCGCGCCCGGCGAGGACGCGCGCGATCTGCTCGCCGATTCCGGAGGAGGCCCCGGTGACGACCGCTACCGGCACACGCGGGCGGGCCGCGAGGCCGCAGCCGTGCGACCGCCGGCGTCGCGCACGACCGCCCGCAGCCGGTGACGGCCGTTCCCCCGCGGACGCCACGTCGCCGTGTACAGGCCGGCCTCGCCCCGCCGGGCCGTGGCGACCCGCCGGGACCCGTCGAAGAACGACACCGAGCGGATCCGCGACGTCGCGCCGGCGACGACGGTCATCCGGGCGACACGGGGCAGGCACTCGCTCTCCTCGGGGACGAGCCAGGTGAGCGTCGGGCGCCGGACGACGGTCAGCGGGGCCGACCGGAAGCCCGTGTTCGGCATGATCTCCTCGCCGCTCGTGTTCACGTTCTTCGCCTCCTGGTTGTCGGACGCGGAGACGATCGCAGGCGTGCGGCCGGCCCGGAGTGCCGGCGCCCCCGCCGGCAGCGGGAAGAGCGCGAAGCCCGAGGACGGGTCGTAGAAGGCGGCCCCGACGAGGACTCCGCGGTAGCCGATCACGAGCGAGACGGGGTCGACCCCCGAGCCCGGGCCGACGATGCCGTCGACCACACGGGCGACGAGCGTCGGCCGGCCGGCGGAGACCCGCGTCGTCACCGGCTGGATGAACGGCGGAAACACGTCGTCGACCCACGCCTGGAGGACGTAGCCGCCCGCTTGCCGGCGGTTCGTGAACGCGTCGCGTCCCGAGTCGACCGAGACGTAGTAGCGGCCCGGCCGCGGCAGCGCGGCGCCGGCTGCGCCGATGTCGAGCTGGTAGCCGAAGGTGAGCGAGTTGACGTTGACGGGAGTCCCCGCGTAGCCCTGGACGTCGTTCTCGTCCTTCGAGCCGAGCACCCACGGGTCGACGACGCTGTTGGCGCTCCCTGCGATCACCGCCACGCCGAAGTTGGCGACCGGTCGCTCGAGCAGGATCGTGTAGAGGCGCTCGCCGCCGTCCTGGTCCATCGGCGGCCCCGTGTACGTCGGCGGATGCCCGAACGCTGCACTCGGGTAGCCGTAGCGGGACGCGCGCGACTCGCCGGTGGCGGTTGTCCCCTGCTGGAGGACCTGGAGCTCGGTCGCCTCGACGCCCTCGAGCCCGGGGCGGCTGACGAGGAAGAAGTAGGGGACGCGCCGGATCTCCGCGCCACGGCGGAGGAGGACGAAGCCGTAGTTCTCCCCGGCGTCCGCGTCCGGGGCCGCCCGCGCGACCGCGACCAGCGGGGCGTCGCCGCCCGGCGGCAGCTCGACCGTCGCCGGCAGCTCGAGAGTCGCTCCCCTCGAGGCCGCCTGCGGCTTGAGCTCGACCTGCCAGGTGCCGCCGCCGTCCCCAGCGTCGACGACGCGCGTCAGCACCGCGGCGCTGCGGCCGCCGCGGTTCACGTTCAGGTCGGGGAACGAGAGCGAGACGGGGTCGGTGAACAGCCTCGGGTTGACGGCGCGGGTGAGATCGACGAGCCCGCCGCCCTGGAGCGTCACGGGAGCCTCGGCGGTGCGGGCCGTGTCCGCCCAGGCGGGCGCGCCCGTGGAGGCGAGCGCGGACTTGACCTGCCGCGGCGTCCAGCCGGGATGCCGCTCGAGCAGGAGCGCCGCCGCGCCGGCGACGTGGGGTGCGGCCATGCTCGTGCCGTCGAAGACGGCGAACGGTCCGCCGGAGCCAGGCAGCGTGGCGGAGAGGATCTGCCCGCCCGGAGCGGCCACGTCGGGCTTGAGGTCGTGACCGAAAGCGGTCGGCCCGGCCGAGGAGAAGCTTGTCACGACCCCGCTGCGGCCGGTCGCGATCAGCTGCGTCTCGGACGAGATCCGGACCGGGGCCCGGCCGCTGCGCCCCGCCAGCCAGGCGCGCAGGCGCGCGCCGTCCAGGTCGGCGATCATCCCGCCCGGCAGCGAGAAGGGCACCGGGATCCCGTTTGCCTCGCCGGGCCGGTTGTCCACGAGCACGATCCCGCCGGCGCCCGCCGCGCGCGCGTGCCGCTCCTTCGCGAGGAAGGCGCAGCGGCCGCGGAGGACGAGGACGATCGCGCCGTCGAGCGAGCGCGCGGGCAGCGGGCCGGGGTCGCCGTTCGGGTTGCCCTCGGGTCCGCAGAGATACGGGTCGACTCCGAGCGCGCCCGCGTCGACGAGCGTCTGGTCGGCGCTGCCCCAGGCACCCGGCAGCCGGGCGCCGGGCGCCGGCCGGAACGGGATCGCGCCCGCGGGCGCGCCGGCGGCGCGCACCTCCAGCGTCGGGGCAAACACCTGCGTGTTCGAGACGGCCGCGACCGAGATCGCCTCCGGCGCGGTTCCCGGCGAGCCGGCGGTGCCGCCCCCGAACTCGTCGCGGTCGTTCCCCGCCGAGATCACGGGCACGACGCCGGCGGCCGAGACGTTGGCAACCGCCTGGACGAGCGCATCCGTCTCGGGGTCGGACTGCGGGCCGCCGCCGGAGAAGTTGATCACGTCCATCCCGTCCCGGACGGCGGCCTCGAAGGCGGCGACGATCTCGGGCGTGTTCGCGACGTGGCCGATCGGGGTGGGGACGGTGAAGACGCGGTAGTTGCCGATCCAGGCGCGTGGGGCGACGCCCGAGAGGCCCTCGACGAGCGGATGGTCGTCACCCGGAGGCGCGGTCGTGTTCGCGTTCCCCGCCGCGATTCCGGCGACGTGCGTGCCGTGGAAGGACGCGCGCGGGTCGACCGCAAGCGTCCCCGGCCGGCCAGAGTTGGGGCCCGGGAACGCCCGCGCCACGATCACCTTCTCGGTCGTCCACTTCGTCCCGCCCTTGGGGAATCCGGGCGGATACTGGAAGCCCGCGGGGGCGAAGAACGCGTTCTCCGGGTCGACGCCGTCGTCGACGACCCCGATCTTGATCCCGGCTCCCGCGGCTCCGGCGCCGGCGGCGCGGAGCGCGTCCGCGCCGACGAGCGCGGGGCTGCTGTTCGTCGCGAGCGTGTAGCGCAGGCTTGGGTAGACGGCCGTCGCGAACGGCTGGCGCACGAGCAGGGGCAGCTTCGTGGCGGGCAGCTCGACCGCGAGGCCGTCGAGGACGATCCGGTAGCGCCGCAGGACGCGCGCCTCGGGAATCGCACGGCGGAGCTGGGCCTCGGCGCGCCGCTGGGCGTCCGCCAGCCGGGCGACGTAGGCCCGCGAGGCCGCGGTCTCTGCGTTCAGCTTCGTCCGTCCTGACGCGGACTGGAGCTCCCGGTGCCACCGTGCGAGCGGCGGCAGGCGGAGGCCGACGACGACGGTGATCCTGCCGCGAGCGTGCCCGGCCGGGATCTCGATCTTCCCGGCGCGGACGCGGGGGAGGACGATCTCGCCTGCGTCGCGGCGAACCGGCCGGAGCTCGGCTGCGGCCGGCAAGGCCGAGACCAGCGCCGCGGCGACGGCGACGAGGAAGACCGGGCGGCGCAAAGGAACCGGAGAGTAGCCGACGGTTTAGGCTTCCGCCCGTGCCCGGGCGATTCGAAGGCAAGCGGGGGCTCGTCCTCGGCGTCGCCAACCGGCGCTCGATCGCCTGGGCGATCGCGAAGCGTCTCGCGGACGAGGGGGCGGAGCTCGCTTTCACCTTTCAGGGGGAGCGGATCGAGAAGAACGTCCGCGACCTGTCCGGCTCGGTCGGCGGCAAGCTCGTGACCGAGTGCGACGTCCGCGACGACGGCGCGATCGAGCGCGTCTTCCGCGAGGTCGGCGAGGCGTTCGACGGCGGCCTCGACCTGCTCGTCCACTCCGTTGCGTACGCCGCCGCCGAGGACCTCGAGGGGCGCTTCACGGACACGCCGCGCGAGCGGTTCTGGCTCGCGCTCGACGTCTCCGCGTACTCGCTCGTCGCCTGCGCGCGCGCCGCCGAGCCGTTGATGGAGGCGCGCGGCGGCGGCTCGATCGTGACGATGACCTACCTCGGCGGCGAGCGCGCCGTCCCGCACTACAACGTCATGGGCGTCGCGAAGGCGGCCCTCGACTCGTCGGTCAAGTACCTCGCCTGGGATCTCGGCCAGAAGGACGTCCGCGTCAACGCGATCTCGGCGGGGCCTGTGCGGACGCTGGCGGCGCGGTCGATCGCGGGCTTCCCGACGATGGAGGCGATCGTCGAGGAGCGCGCGCCGCTCCACCGTCACATCGACTCGGACGACTTGGGCTCGGCGGCCGCCTACCTCCTCTCGGACGAGGCTCGCAACGTGACCGGAACGACGCTCTACGTCGATTCCGGCTATCACTCGATGGGGATGTAGGCTCGAGTACGTCACAGTGTCCGTGAACATGGACGTTCTCGTCAGAGTCGACGCGGGGCCGGGAGCGGACGACGCCGAGACCGCGGAGCTTGCTCAGCAGCTGCGGACAGAGCTCGTTGCGCACGACCTCGATCCTGTGGTGCCGGATTCGACGGCCCCGGCGGGGGCCAAGGGAGTAGGCTTGGACATCGGCGCGCTGCTCGTAACTCTCGCGGCGTCGGGCGGGCTGCTGAGGACCGTGCTCGGGGTGGTCCAGTCGTGGCTGCTCCGTCATTCCGGGAGCCGGATCGTCGTCGAGATCGACGGCGACCGGGTCGAGCTGACCGGAGCGACCGACGAGGAGCGCCGGCAAGCTCTCGAGTCCTGGCTTTCGCGACACGAGGCCGGCGGCACAGCCAGGGCGCTCGGTGGAGACCCCACGGCCGGCTGAACGCCGTCTAGCCCTCGTCGTTGCCAACGCGACCTACTACGACGAGGGCCTCGAACGGCTGACGTCGCCGGCCCAGGACGCCGCCGCCCTCACGCGCGTGCTGGCAGACCCTGCGATCGGCGGCTTCGAGGTGTCCACGGTTGTGGACGGCAACTCCGGCGAGG
>Ga0299913_10001017_pt1 | contig 19662 bp, 16 predicted proteins | sample RVTome_9_FD_201360 | JGI IMG/M metagenome (GOLD analysis project Ga0299913, IMG submission 201360) | Soil microbial communities from uranium-contaminated site in the Upper Colorado River Basin, Wyoming, United States - RVT155D38 (version 2) ... | reverse complement strand
GACTGGTAGGCGGTCCTGCTCGGTCAGCGGCAGCGGCCACACACGCCACTTCTCGGGGGCGTAAGGGACGATGCGTCCGTCCCCGACTGCCGCGACCGCGACGTACATGTCCTCAACGCCGGTACCTGGCGCCGTCTGAAGGAAGAGAGTGTGCCCGGTGTTGAGGATCCAGTGCATGCCGGCCCGCTCTTCGTCGGACCGGGTAGCCACCACGAACTCGCCTGCGAGTCCTCCTCGCACGTCGGAGAGGGTCACCGTGTTGCGGCGGCCCTTGATGCGGAATTCGCCCTGTTCGATGGGCCTGTCCCAGTCGGGCGGGGTCTTGGCCAGGACCTTCAGGTTGCGTTGGGGCTCTGCGACGTCCTTCAGCCACACTTCGTTGAAGTCGTCGTGTGCGAGTTGGACGGTGCCGGTGTTGTGGTATTCGGTGATCGCCCCGGTGTCTGGGTCCCGGACTTCGGCCTGGTAGGTGAGGGGTGTCAGTAGCGGCGCCTCATAGTCCTCGACGACCATCAGGTCGCTGATGACGGCGAGTTGGTCGATGAGGCCTGCGCTGCCGCGGACGAGGGTGCGTTCGCCGCCTGCGGTCACCCGGTACAGGGAGATCAGATCTCCGGCGACGAGGTCCCGCATGGTGATGGTGATGTAGGCGTCGTCGGAGTGTTCCTCGGCGGAGATCCAGGGTTCGTCTTGCCAGACCGCCACCCAGTCCAGGCGCAGTACCGAGTTGGTGGCGGTCGCCGTCAGCGTGTACTCCACCTGCACGCGTTCCGCGCCCGCGGGCGCCGTGTAGGAGTTGGTGAGCCACCACCAGGCGCCGCCCGCCGGCACAGTCGCAGCCCCGCCGGAGGTGGTGGTGATGAGCGTGCCGCCGCTGTCGAACCACCGCAGCGACCGGGTCATCGTCCAACCGCCGGCGGTGACCGCCGCATACACTTCGGCCCGCCACGGCAGACCGCCTGCATCCGGTACCTCATAGATCCCGGAGCGGATCACGCTCGTCGTGGCTGTCGTCGACGTGACTGTCAGGCTGTAGGCCAGACTGTAGGAGAACCCCGACCACGGCGTACTCCGCGCGATCGTCGCCACGCCCGACGTTTTCGTCCATGCGCCGACGCCCTGCTCAAACGACATGTCCGCGAGGGGCAAAACGTTGCCTGCCCGGCCGCCCACGACCGCGGTGGCGACGATGGTCTCCGCCCGCACCACCTGACCCGCGGACGCCCCATCAATGCCCACCGCCACCGAGCAGGTAGCCGCAGTCGCCGGGGCGATAGCCGACACGTACTGCCGCATCCAGCCCGTACCGCTCGCCGCCAGCGGCCCGCGTGTCACCTGGACTTGGTTGCCGGACGCGTCGTAGTACCGCAACTCGATCCACGTCGCCGCCGCCAGCGTCGGCGGGGACAGGTGGCAGTAGGCCACATAGTCGGTGCCCGGCACCACCGAGGGCCGCTCCACACACAGCGCGCTCGCGTTGCCCGCGCCGGCCGTGGTGAGGGTGAGCTGGTGCCCGCCGGACGTGTAGTGGTCGACGGGCCAGGTCACCGCCGGAACCGTCCGGCTGAGCGTGCAGTTGGACTCCACTGCCCAGCCCGACAGATCCAGCTCGCCGCCCGACTCCACCCCGAAGCTGAGCACATTCCCGGTCGTGCGGATCGGCGGGCCCAAGTACACGTTCTCCCAGTAGTGCAGCCGCGCCGCGGCCGACGGTGTCATCGACGACAGGATCACCCGCGCCCGCGTCGCACCCACCGGGGCATAGCCAGCCACGCTCACCCGATGCCAACCCGACATCGCCGCCGACGTCGTCACCGACCACGTGATGCTGCCGACCTGCACGTAGGAGGAGTTGAGCCACTGCAGGCCGATCCGCTCCGGCTGCGTCGTCGACGACGCATCAGCGAACGTGAAATAGGCCTGACCTGCGGTGACGTTGTAGGCGGCGGCAGTCTGAACCTGCATCTCCCCCGCCGCCGTGCTGGTCATCAGCAGACAGCCGTCACCATTCCGGCCGCCCGAGCCCAGCGACATGGCGCAGTTGAGTTTCGCCTGCCAGCCGGCGGTCGACGGATCCACCGCCGACGTACCATCCGCCAGCATGTTCCCCGGGATAGAGGTGACAGCCATGCGTCACCCCCTCCCAGCGCGGAAACGGGTAGTCGCACGGGACTGGGATGCCTTGACGACGCCGCCGGCGCGGGCGTCGACATAGCCGTGGAACTCGCGGCCATCGACGACCAACGTGAGCGCGTCACCCGGCTGGAGACCGCCCGCTGATGCCCCGTCGCTGCCGCGCACGGCAGCACCCTGAAGAGCCTTCATCTGCTGCGACGTGAGGACGGGTTCGGGTGCGCCGGTGCCGTTGTAGACCGTACTGAGCCCCTCGGGCAGGTATCCGCCCTGGTCGTACCAGTTGACGCGTTGCGAATGCGCCCACGCCCCGGCGGGGCTGCCGTAGCGGCCCTTGATGTACTTCAGGCCCCATTTGATCTGCGTTGCAGGGTTAGTGCGCCAGTCCGCGCCCGCCGACCGCATCTTGGATGCGGGCAGCGAGTTGCCGGTCAGGAAGACGACGCCGTCCTGTCCCGCGGTCCACGTGCCGAGGCCGGTGGTTACACACCACACGTCCTCGGCGGCACGGCGCCGGACCTCTACGACCTCGACCGTGTCACTGTCTGAGGTCCGCAGCCGCATACCCGGCCGCAGCTCCTCAGCAGTGACGAACTCCGCCTTGCCGTAGTCGCCAACGAGGATCCAGCGGTGACCCGGGGTACACCGGGCCGTCCAGCCACGGTCGCCGAGGATGGTGACCATGTCGGCCTGCGGGTAGTGGTGGATGTCGCTGATGCGAGTCCACTCACTCCCCTCGCCCTCGAGGTTGTAGCCGAGGGTTTCGTCGCCGATACGGACCTCGTCGTGCCCCAGCCAGCCCCGCTTGGTGAGGATCCGCGTCTCCAGATCCACACACTGCGGGATGCCGTAGGCGCCTGAACTGGGGTTTTTCGCGTTCCAGCGCCAGCCCGACTCTTTCTGCCACAGCTTTTTGAGGGGCCCGAACTGGGCCTGACTCCAGCCGTATTCGCCGAGCATCTGCTTGGCGGCGGACTGTGCTGCACCAACCGCCTTGGCGGAGAAGCCGCCGCCGCTACCGATCGCCGGAAGGAACCCGTACCAGTTCTTGCCGAACATCGAGGCGTTCCAGCCGCGAGCCCGCTTACCGACAACGACGCCGTCGCCACCTCTGGACTCGACATTGGTGCCGGCCAGCGTTCCCGCAGTGTGGCCCTTACCGCTGTTGGTGATGCCGATCTGATACGGGCTCTTCTTGTGGTACTTCCAGCCCTTCGGCGCCTGACTGCCGCTGAAAGCGTGCGTCGACCAGAGGCGGCCCTTCGGGTTCTTGCCCTGGATGACCTTCTGGATGCCGGAGAGGAACCCGGAGCAGTCCCAGGACGGATTGCCCCCTCCGCCCCATTGGTATGGTTTGCCCGCTTCGCCCTTGGCCCACTTGAGGGCGCGTGCGACACCGGGTGTGCCGCCGCCCATGGCGCCGTCTTCCGAGCTCTGGATGGCGGACAGGGCCGCGTTGAGCAGCCCTCGGGGCACTGAGCGCACCATTTGACCCCAGCCGCCCTCGGCGCCGGGGATTTTGTTGATGAGTGCGCGGAGCGGCTTCGCTGCGAGCCCGGCAATCTTGGAAACCCCGCCGAGTGCCGAATCCCTGATCCGGCGTATTTGCCTCCCGAAGGTGGCGTCGGCGACCTTCACTGCACCGCCAGCGATCTTAGAGTTCACCCTGTTGACGAAATTGCCGCCCTTTTCGATCCAGTCGACGATGCCGCCCTTGGCGAATCCGGGCACGCCACTGGGGGCGACGGCGGGGCCGCCCTTGGCGTAGGCGCCGCCCGCTGCCGCAGAGCGCAGTGCCTGAACTCCTGCGTGTCCTCCTGCGCCTTGAACTTCTTTGGCTGTCCAGACGTGTTCGCCGCGGGAGAGCCGTGCGGGGATGCTGTCGCTGGTGGCGGTGCCGGGTCCGTTGACGGCGCCGCCTGTGGCGAACTTCTGCCATTTCAGGTAGCCAAGGCCCGGCAGGACCTTGCGGGCGTTGTTCCACAGCTCACGGACGCCGTAGTTGTACACCTTGTCGATAACCCATTTGATGGGCTTTCGGGTCTTTTCGCGGATTCCGTCCCAGGCTCGGCCCATGGCGTCTTTGGCCTTGCGGAAGGCTGTCGCGACCAGCCACACCCCGGTCCGGATCGCCGAAAACGCAGGCTTCATCCCGTACTTCCAGGCGTTGGAGATCGCCCAACGGATCCCGGACCAGACAGGCTTGATCACCTTGTCTCGGAGCCAGCGGAAAGCCGCTGCGAGGAGCCGCAGCCCGCTTTTCGTGGTGTTCCAGATCGGCCGCATGACCTTGGACCAGAGCCAGCGCACCACCGCGGCGATCCCCCGCATCGCCGGGGCGATCACATTCCGGTACAGCCAGCGGAAAGCGTTGCCCAGCAGACGCAGCCCGACCCGCGTGGCCGCCCAGGTGGGCTTCAAGACCTTCTGCCAGAGCCAGCGACCGGCGGCGGCGATCCCACGGAACGCCGGTGCGATCACGTTTCGCCAGGCCCATTTCGCGGCTGCCGCCAGCACCCGGAACGCGATCACGATCGGGCCGACGACCATCACCGCGATGGCGATCGCGAGCCACTTGCCGACCGTCCAAATCCCCCGGAACGCAGGCAAGATCGCCTTCTTCCACAGCCAGACTGCGGCGGCGCCGACAGCGCGCAGACCAGCCCAGATGGCGGAGAAGTACGGCTTGAGGACGGTGTCCCACAGCCAGCGACCAGCCGCAGCAATCCCACGAAAAGCAGGAGCAATCCCGTTTCGCCACAGCCACATGGCGATCCGGCCGAGGAGCCGGAAGTACCAGACGATCAAGCCGAAGATGGGCTTCAGCCAGTAGTTCCAGTACAGCGACACGGCCCAGGCGATACCGCGCCAAGCGGGACCCAGCGCGTGCTGCCACAGCCAGACCGCGACACGGCCCACGCCACGCAGGGCAGCCGACACCCCCGCCCGGATGAGACCGAAATGGCGGATGAACGTAACCGCGAAGTACACGATCCAGCCGATGGGTCCGGCACCGAGCAGCACCCACAGGTGACGGCGCACCCAGCCGATGGCGATACCGATCCCGCGGGCCGCCGGCTCGAACGCATTGCGCCACAGCCACATCGCGGCGCGGCCCACGTAGCCCAGCGCCCACGCGATCCCGTTGAACACTGGCCTCAGGACGACTTCCCACGCCCAGGACGCCGCCTTTTGGATGCCGGACCAAGCAGCCTGCACGGCGGTACGGAACCAACCCCACTTGCGGTAGGCGTAGATGACCGCGGTGACCAGCAGCGCGATGATCGTGATGATCCGCACGATGGGGTTCGCGTTCATCACGAGGTTCAGGAGGATCATCGCGAGGGTCCACAGACGCGTGGCCACATACAGCAACCACAGGCCCTGAATCAGCTCCGGCACCGTCCGTGCGATGTCGGCGAGCCCTCGAGCGAACATGCCCAAGATGTCCAGCACCGGCCCCGAAAGAGGGGACAGCGCCCGCGACACCTCAAAGATCGCGCTGGCGATGTCTCCCAGCGCCCGACCCAGCCGCGGCGCCATGTCGGCGCTGTATTCAAGGAACCGCTCGAACGCCGGGCTCCCCTTCAGCCCCGTACCCCAGTTGGCGAACCTGCCCGTGACCTGCTGCATCTTCGCGGAGATGCGGTCCATGTGCGGCAGGAAGGCTTGGATGATCCCCGCCATCCCCTTGAAGATCCTGCCGAAGGACACGCCCAAGCCGACGATCGCCGGCTCCACCGCCCCCGACAGGTCCCGCTTGAACGACTGCCACCACGGCGACTTGAAGCCCGCCGACACCCGGTTCTGGAGCGTGGTGATGGCGCGCGCGGCGGCCAGCACGAACGGCGTCAGGCCCGGCAGGCTCTTACGCATGCCGTTGAGGGCACGCGTAAAGATCGGCATGACCGCGGGCTGCAAACTCCGCGACCACGCCGTAAACGCCGTCCTCAACCGCAGGAAAGCGTTGAACGTCCCGCGCGCCGCCGGCGTCATCTTCGCCAGCGCAGCCTGGTACTTGGCTTGCGCCGCCGCCGCCGTGTTCGCCCCGCCCGCCGACGACAACTGGGCAGACTTCACCTGCCGCTCCGCGCTCGCGATGGAGTCCGCCGCCGACTGGCGGGCCGCCACCAACTGCTGCTGTGCGCGGGCCACCGACTGGGCCGCCTGCTGCTCCGCCAGCGACACCTGCTGGCGAGCACGCGCCACCGACCGGGCGCCGTCCTCCTGTGCTTTGCCCAGGTTCCGCTGTGCTGTCGCGACACGGGCCTGCGCCGTCGCGATGTCGCGGCTGTTCTGGATCTGGGCCCGTCCCACATCGGCGCGTGCTTTCGCCAGCGCCGCCTCCTGAGAGGCGACGCCACGCTGCGCCGAAACGAGCCGCTCCTGCGCCGACTTGACGCGCTCCGTACCGTCAACGCCGCTGCGGTCCGTGCGAGCCTTCTCCGCGCCGAGCCGGCCGGTCTCCAGCCGCTGCTCCCGCAGCCGCTGAACAGCCTGGTCGTAAGCAAGCTGGGCGCGCTGCTGCTCCAGCAACGACGCTTTGGAACCCTTGGCCTGCACCGCACGAAGCCGGGTCTGGGCCTCCTGCACCGACAGCGCCGCGTCCCGCTCGCTGAGCTGCGCCGACGCGAGCCTGTTGGTGAGGTCCTGCAGCTCGGCCTTCGCGTCACGGCGGGCCTGCGTCAGATCCTGCTGCGCCTGCCGGGCCGTCCGCTGCGCATCCGCCAGTGACTGCTCCGCAGACACCACCCGCTCGTTGGCGGCCCGCATACGGTCCGCCGCCTGCTCATAGGCAGAACTGAGCCCCTGCCGGGCGGACTTGACCTGCTCGGCGGCCGACCGGTTCGCCTCCGCCGCACGACGCACCGCATCCCCGACAGCCTGCTCAGCGGCAGCGACACGCTGCGCACCATCCCGGTGCGCAGCCGTCACCGACTGCTGCGCCTGCCCAATCTGCCGGGCCCCGTTACGGTGCGCCGCCGCCAACGCCTGCTGCGCACCCGCCTGCTGCAACGCCTGACGAGCCGCCTGCGCAGAAGTCGCCCCACCCTGACTCGTCGACCGGGTCGCCGCATCCTGCGCAGCCTTCTGCGCCTGCAACGCCCCCGCAATGTCCTTGATGGCGGGGATTGCCGCGACACCGAACGCACCGATACCGGCGCCGGCCGCCGTAGCGGCGGCCGTGATCGAGCCAAGGCCGGCGGCCAGCACCGGAATCGCCGGAATGACCGCCACCCCGGCGATGGCCACCGTCAGCTGGAAAATCGCCGCGGTCGCCCCAGACGTGTCGACGTCGATACGGGCGGTCTGGCCATCCAGCGCAGACACCATGCCCTGCACCGCCGCGAGTTGCGTCGCCGCAGCGCCGGCGTCAACGCGGACGGCGATGTCCGCATCCGAAGCAGACAGGGCCGTCAAACGGGCTTGAATGTCGGAGATCTGTGCGTTGGCGGTGGCGGCGTCCATGTCGACGCCGATCCGCACATCCCGCAGCGACGTCAGGCGGGCGCGCAGGGAAGCGATTTCCGCCTCGGCCTGCGAAGTGTCTGTCCCGATGTTGATGTTGGGGAGGCTGGCTTCGGCGGCCTGCACCTGGGCGCGGAGCCGCTGCCCGAAAGTTCCGTCGGTCTCGACCCGGATGCGGGTCGGGTCGGCCTCCATGCGCTCCAGCTGCAGCCGCAGCGCGGCGAGTTCCGCCCGCGCGCTCGCCGTGTCCGCACGCACGGTGGGGTTCGGGTGGCTGGCGCCGACGCGGCGCAGCTGGTTCTCCAGCGCCTGCAACTCGGCGCGCGCTTCACCCGCATCGAGGTCGACGCCGATCGTCCGCGAGGACAGGGCCTGCATACGGGCCCGCAGCGCCTGCAAATCCGAGTCAGCCTCAGACGTGTCCGCGCCGATCGTGACGTCCGGGATGGAGCGGAACGCGGCCTCGATACGGGCACGAGCTGCACGGGCGAACGCCCCGCCGACCTGACTGCCCTCACGGGAGGCGGCAGGGCGGGCTGCACGCCCACCCTGCGTCACCCCGTCCTGCAACGACCCACGAATCTCAGCGGTGACCCGGGTGGCGATCTCCCGCCCGAGCTGCTGGCCGATACGCTCCCCGGCCCCCGCGACACTCGACTGCATCGCCGGCCCGAAGGAGCGTCCCGCAGCACTGCCCGCATCCTCACCGGCACGGGTGGCCGCCGGGACCATCGCACGGCGCAAAGCCTGATAGATACCCCGGGTGTTTGGTACGACATCGACCTCGACGCTGCCGACGGAGATCGCCACAGGAGGACTCCCTCCCGCGCGTCAGGCCGCGCCCCCATTGATGAGCTGGAAGAGGCGCTCAGCCGCACCATCAGTCATCGGCTCGGCCTTCTTCTTCGGCGGCGTCGACCCCGGCCGCGGCAGAGGCTTCGGCGCCTCCGGCCGCTTGCTCTTCTTCTCCGTGTTGATGCAGATCAGCGTGTATTCCAGATGCCGCACCGAATCGACGGTGGCGGCCACCAGCTGCTCAAGATTCGAGTAGTTGGCCTTCTCCGGGTCGCTGCTCTCCGCCTGCTCCGCCTGCTCCTCGACCGACATGCTGTTGCGCAGGGCAGTCATCGTGTGCGACTCCGGCGGCAGATGCTGAATCAGCACCCGCAGCCTGCGCCAAGTCATCAGCCCGCGATGGACGTCAAGGACATCGACACCGCGCTCCAGGAGATCGGCCTCTACCGCTTCCGCGTGGTCCTCGAGGACCCCCGCGGTCCACTGGATTTCCCCAGGGACTCACCCGACGCGTCAGCCACGTTCCCGGTGAACGTGCCGAACGCGTCCATGTCCGGGTCGAGATCCAGATAGATCTCGTAGTCGTCCTCGTGAAGGCACGCCTTCATGAAGCCGTCGATGTCGCCGCCGTTCAGGGCGCGGATCGTCGACGAACGCCACCGACCTGACGGCAGGCAGCGGACATCCTTGCTGACCCCGTCAAAGCCGGCCAACGGCACAGTGACGTAACCCTCGTCCTCCAGCTCAGCTTCCGCCTCCTGGGCAGCGGCGGCATCGAGTTCCTTCTTCGTCGTGGGCATGGGCGCGGGCCTTCCTCTCGTGTGGCGCGGATAGACAGAAACGAGGTGGCGGGCCGGGCCCGCGCCGACCCCCAACAGGAAGCGTCGTTCCTGTTGCAGCCCGCCACCCGTCTGTAGGGCCCCTTGGTCAGGAGCCGGTGTACTCGGGCGTCGCCGGGACCGAGTCGCTGTGGTAGACGGTGTTGCCGGAGTCGTCCGGGTACGCCGTGACCGTGATCTCGTAGCCGCTCATCTCGTCTTGCTTGAACGTCACGTCACTGCGGTCGCTGACCTCGCCCTGCGGGACGTAAAACCCCTTCGCCGTGTCCCCGTCCATCACGAGGAACCACCACGCCCGGCGGTCCGGGACCGGCGACGCGGTCTCCGCGAACGTCGTCAGACCACCCGTCGGCTCCAGGTCGGCGGCGTCGATGCGGTACATGACCGACTGCACCGCCACACGGGCCGTCTCCCACAGCGTGATCTGGAACGTCCGCACACTCTTTGTGATCATCGTGCGGAACGGGCTCGTGAGACCCCACGGAGTGAACTCCTCCGAGTCCTCGTCGAAGCCGTACACCAGCCCGTCATCCGAGATGGCGCCCAGCGGCTCCCACGGAGACAACGGCTGAACCAGCGGCGACGCAGGAGCCGTCGTGCCTACCGCTGAACACCAGCCTCCTCCATTCGCTCCGACGACCGTCAGGTCAGCGGCCCTAGTGATGTTGACCATTAGGTCTCCCAACATGCGAAAACCCCGCAGCAAAGGCGGGGTTAGTGACAGGTCCGGCGCGGGCCTGGCCGGTCAGGAGACCGGGGGGTGCGAATACATTGCGTAGGTCGCCCCGCAACGGCGGAGTGACCTGTTGTCTCGGGGGCGTATTGCGGGTGGGGGATCCGAACGGATAGCCCCCCACACCGCGTTGGCTGTCCGGCTGCCAGCAAGCTCGCCCAGCAGCGCCCCTCGGATGGTGGCGGCGAGCGCGATGGCGCCGGCCCGGGTCGAGTCGTACACGTCGATGTCGACGAACGCCCGATCGAGCCGGTAGCCGTCGTCGTCGCCCGCGGGGAGTCGCTGCACCTGCACGGTGGGCAGCTCGTTCTCCAGGTTGTTGTCGGTCTCGTCGCGCACCACCACCCCGTCACCGAGGCGCTGTTGCAGCCAGCCGATCAACTCCTCCTCCACATCCACGCTGCCGACGGCGGCCATCAGCGGCCTCCGGCTTGTGCGGCGCGCAGGAGGACGTGGTGGGCGTGGACGCGTTCGGTGCCGTACTCCACGAACCGGGCGTGCGGCGCGCTGTTCCACACGGTGGCGGTCGCACGGTCGCGCCGCCGGCCGCCCCGGCGCGTCGACGTGGTGTGCCAGGACGCCTTGTACATGCCGGGGTGCGGATCCCAAGCCCCCGTGCCGACAGGGGAGATGGACACCGCCACCGCCTTGATGACGTTGGCGCGACGCAGCATCTCCGCCTCCACCATGGGACTCCGCAGGAGCTGGCCGACGCCCTTGTTGCTCATGCGGAAGCGTGCTTGTGCCATGGCTGCCTCCTCACCCGGTGACGCGGTCGGCTGCCACCTGCACGGGGCCGTTCATGCCGGTGAACGGGGAGCGGCCCCAGTCGCCGGGCTCGCCGGTGACCTCGAACAACTGGCCCACATACGGCCCGCCGAGGGGGCGAATCTGGTCGGTGGTGCGAATATCCGCGCCGGGCGGGGCGTAGACGGTGACACCGACAATGACCGTGTCGCGGCCCTGCTGCTGGGAGCCGCCCACCTGGGGCGACTCCTGTCGGGGCGTCACCACACAGCCCTCCACACGGAAGCTCACATCGGGTCCGGGGAGCGGCTGGCCGCGCGGATCGCGGCCCGGCGAGGGACCGGTGCGCACGATCCACACCGGCACACCGAACGGATACGGGGCCGGCATCAGTACCCCCACCCGGGCTCGTAGTCGAGCGGCCCGTAGCCGTCGTCATCCAGCGGCCACGACGGAGACGGATCCGCTGTTGCCGGCGTCGGGTCGACGGTGAACGCCCCACCCCGGCCCGCCATGCTCTTCAGTGCGGACTTCTCGGACTTCGTCAGATACAGGCCGCCCGACGAGCTCGGGCGCTGCACCGATATGGGGCCGACCGTCTCGTAAGTCGTGCCCTGGGGGTTCGTGTACGCACGCGCCGACGCGCTGAGGACGACCACCGTTGCCGCGTCCGGGAGAGGTGTCACGACGGACAGGCACAGGTTGATGGCCTGCCGGATCAGGAGATCCGCACGGGCGCCCTCGACCGTGTCCAACCCCAGGTACAGGCCCAGATCCTCGGCGGTCGGCGATTCGAAAGCCATCGGGCACCGCCTCTCAGACCAGGGCTTCCACCGCGGTACACCAGGCAGCCAGTTCGGCGGTCGGGTCGAGTTCCTTGGAGCGGGCACGGCACCGTTTCGAAGCCAGCCGGTACTCGGCCGGATCCTCCAGCGTGCGGAGCACGGCCTCGTAGCCGGCCACGTCGTTGCGGTCCACGAAGATCCCGGCCTCGCCGAGGGATTCGCACAGACCCGGCGTCGGATGCGCCACCACGGGCAAACCCGATGCCATGGCCTCAACACCGGTGCGGCCCCACGACTCGTAGGACGACGGCATCAGCAGCACCCGGGTACGGGCATACACCTGCTCCGCCATGTCCTCGCCCGGCACCTGCTCCAGCACCTCGACGTTGTCCAGGCCGCTGTAGTCGACCTGCTCCCCGTAGGCGCCGCGGACCGCGAGGAAGGACGTGTCTGGCATACGCGCCGCGAGCTTGGCGAGGACGTGTCCGCCCTTCTCCGCATAGCAGTTGACCAGCGTGACGTGCCTGCCGGGCCGTGCCTTGTAGTCGGCTGCCAGCACCGGCGGACGCACCACGATGGACTCCGCCGGGCGCACCGCCTTCGGGTACTCGGCGAAGAACAACTCCGCCTCGGTGCCCATCCACTGGGAGTTGTAGACCGCCAGCGCTGTCTGACCGGCCGCCACATCCCGGAAGCTCGTGCGGTGCGTGTTGTGACACACCACGATCAGGGGCTTGCCGTAGCCGCGGGCCAACGATCCCGCCGAGGGGACCGTCTCCAGATGCGCGACCAGCACATCCGCATGCCGCACCGCCGACGCGAAGTCCAGGCGCGACTCCAGCGGAATCACCTTGATGCCGCGGTACTCGTACTCCTCGTGGGCCCTGCCGTAGCGGGACAGCCACACCTCGACCTGATGGCCACGCTCCACCAGGGGACGCAGCATCGCGACGAGCATGTGCTCCGCACCCGCATTGTGGGTCGGAGGGAACGCGTGGAATCTGCACACGATCCGGAGTGGCTTAGCTGCCCCGCCCGGCGCGACAGCCGGGACAGCCCGCCCCATCAGCTGCTGGCCGGGGTGCCGGTGTACTTGACGAACGCGTTCGGGTCGCCCTGCACGTAGCCGTAGAACGCCTCGGCGAGGAGGAGAACCAGGTTCTCCTGGAACGCGGAGTGCACGCCGCCCTCTTCGTCGATGTACGTGGCTTCTTTGCTGATGCGAACGGTGACGTCCATTCCCACGCCATATGCGGACTGTGAAAAGTCCCCGCCGATCGCCCGCAGGCCGGTGTCGGAGCTGGTCGACTGGCGGCGCTGCTTGCCGGACACCGATCGCGAGTAGGCCAGCGGCTCACCGATCAGGGTGCCCGCTGCGGCCATGTTGGTGCCCGGGGTCTGGGTGTCCACGAGGATCGGGCGCCCGGTGGTGTCCGTCGCCGTCAGCAGCAGCGGCTTCAGCCGGTGGTCGGCGACGGTGCCGGTGTAGTCCCAGTCGTCCTCGACGACCTCGGCCATGCCGGACACGAAGTCCTTCCACAGGCCGCCGGTGCCCTGCGTCGCGGTGCCCAGCGCCACCGAGTTGGTGGTCATCGCCAGATAGTCCGCGAACGGCCCCGTAGCGCCGCGCATGGTCTTGCCGTGGATCGCCGCGTGGTCGAAAGCCCGCGCGAACGCCGTCGGCAGGTCACGCTGCAGCTGCGTCCACAGCCCGCCCGCGTTGGTCATCACGACCTCTTCCGCGACCGGGATCAACACGGCGATCTTGCGGGCCTGCATGGACTTGACCGCGACCCCGCCGCTGGACAGCGGCTTGGCCTGCGCCTGACCCACCCAGTCAGCGGTCGGCACATCCATCGGGATCGGGATGGACGTTGTCGCGTCGATCGCCAGCGGAGCACGCTGCGCCAGCGACATGACCGCCGACTGCTCCACCGACTTCTCGAAGATGGGCCCCGTCAGAGTGCGGGGCAGTAGTGCATCATCGACATCGCTCAGCTTGATGGCCTCGGTAGCCGGCATGACGTCCTTCTTTCTAGCGGCCCGTCTTCAGCCGCGACTTGAGGAACCCGGCGAACTCGTCCGCGGGGTTCTGGGTCCGTGTTTGCTTGGCCCCGGACGCCTGAGTGCGATCCGGTGCCGGGCGCCGCGGGCCCTCCTGGGGCGGCGCCTGAGCCGGCTTGGCCCAGTGCGGCTTGCGCTGCAGCAGTTCTGCGAGATCCGCTTCGATTGCCGCGGTGTCGATCTCCCCGTCGGAGTCGACGTAAGTGGGCAGATCCAGAGCAGACGCGGCATCGTCCGGGTCGGCGAAGGAGTTGGCGGCCATGGCCCGCACCTCGGACTTCACAGCCCGCGTGCGGATCGCCTCCACCTGCCGATTCGCCTCGGCCAGCTGCTCGTTGAGCCGCTCGGACTCGGACTTTTGGGCGTCCTGCAGCTTCTGGTACTCGGTCGCCAGCGGCTCCAGCTTCTTCAGCCGCTCGCGGAGGTTCTTCGCCTCGCTGTTCTTCTTGCGAAGCTCGGCCTCGTACTTCTTCTTGTCGAAGCCGTCGTCCTTTTCCGGCTGCTGCTCGGCCTCCTGGGCGTCGCCGCTGTCGGCGGACGTGTCCTCCGTCTCGGTTTCGGGGTCCTGCGGTGCGGTCTCCTCGACCTGCTCCGCCTGCTCTTCACCGGCCGGCTGCTGCTCTGTGCTCTGCTCTTCGGGCATGCTGAAACGGCCCTCCAGGGGCTGGGGTTGAGATCGGTGAGGCCGCCACCGGGGCAGCCGGGGTGTTACGTGATGGGCGACGGCTCGTGCTCGGCGATCGCCTGCCGGAACCGGCGCAGTTGGTCACCCGGATACGGGGCGGCGTGCTGTTGGTAGAGCTGGTCCCAGCGGGCGGCCTGCGGGCTCAGCTCGAACCGGTCTCCCACGTAGATCGCGATGGGCTGGCATCGGCACCAGTCGTGGAACTTGATGACGCTGTCCGCGCCGGTGAAGTCTTCGTTCGCTGCTCGACCCACCGCGTCAAGGTCGCCGTAGATGGCGCCGCGGGAGGCCATGAGCTTGCAGAATGAGCAGGCGCCTAGGGCGGCGGCGCGGGCGTAGCCGATGGCATCCCGGTCTTCGCGGATCGCCTGACGGGTCGTCTCCCGCCCCACATCCAGTACGAGTTTCTCGACAGCGCCGATGGTCTTGCGTTCCGCTACAGCGGTGCGTGCCGTCTGCGGCCGGGCCTGCGCCACAGTGGTCTGTGACTGCTCTGGGTTGCGCGGCCACACGTCTTTCGCCGCCCACCGCAGTGTGGCTTCCACCTGCTCGGCCGGTGGCGGGTCCGCCAACCGCACCTGGAACGGCGACTGCACTCCGGCGTCCGCCCGTTGAGCCTCGTACACCTCGGCGGACAGGGCGGCGGCCATCTGCCCGTACCGGGCCACCACAAGGCCCACAGCTTCCGCCCACGCCGTGAAGGACGCGGGCTGCGCGGGTACGAGGAGCCGGCGGACGCGGGTCAGGTCCCGCCGCAGCAGGCGCCCCAGCCCTGCTAGAGCCCTGCGGTGTTGGGCGCCGTCGCGGTCAGAGACCTGCCTCGCCACCCGGCACCTCCGCCTCCAGCTCCTCCGCAGGTTCGGCGGCCGGCGCCTCGTCGTCTTCGCCGAGAGCGGCGAGACGGTCCAGGAGCTGACTCGACTGGGTTTGCGTGGTGGTTCGCTGGCGTTCAACGGCGACGCGTCGGCGCTGGCCTTGCGTCAGCCCCACCATTTCCAGGGCCACATCGGACTCGGCCTGCAGGACGCCGGCGTCGATGAGTTTGACTGCGGCGTCGGTCTGCGCTGCGAGCGTCGGCGTTGCCGGGTTGCGCCACACGCCCTCGATGCGGCGTTCCCGCGGTGGCGGTTCGCCGTCGCGGATCCACAGCGCCAGCCGCATCACGTCGCGCCATGCGGCGTCGAATCGGCGGATCCGGCGTTCGGCTTTTTTGATCTGCGAGTTGTCGGCGTATCGGATGGCGTCTGCCGATGCGGGGTTGTCGCTGCTGTAGCCGAGGACGTGCGGTGCGACGGACAGCTGCGATGACATGATCCGCGCATACATGTCGATGATCTTCGTCATGCCGGTCGGGTCGTGCGCCGAGAACTGGCCCACCTGCGGGATCTCGCCGTTCTCGTCCCGCTCCAACGCAAGGACGCGGCCGATGTACGTCTCCCACGCGCTCTTGGCGTTGCCCTCCGCGTCCTGGAACGCGGACTCGGACGCGCCGAGGATGTAGCGGGCCGGCGCCCCGAAGAACTCGGCGGCGACTTCCATGCCCATCAGCCGGCGGCACGCCGCATCCGTAATCGACATGACCTCGGGTGTGATCTCGCTCTTGCCGACCCGGTCTGCGGTGCGCTGACGGTTGGCCATCCGCACCACTGGCACCACGCCGAGGTTGTGGATGTCCCGGTCCACGACCTCCCAGTCGCCTGAGGGCGACGGCACCACATACACGGTCTGATCGGGCAGATACAGCACCGTCATCGGCTCATCGCTACGGCCCGCGTCCAGCCGGTCCACCGTGCACTCACGCAGCGCCGACGTGACCACCCGCAGCCGGGCATCCCACTCCACCGTCATATCCAGCGGAGACTCCGCCGTAATCACCGGCGGACAATCCCCGCCCACGCCGCACTCGCCCGACCCGACCGCGATGTACTCCCGGCCATATGTCAAGGCGTCGGTGTGCGCCAGCGAGGCTTCATCGAAGAGGTCGTTGACTTCCGCGATCTCTTCAAGGTCTGCGGAGTCGGAGCCGTCCACCCAGCGAAACGCTTCCAGATCCAGGCGGGCCTCCAGCGACTCCACACCGATCCGCGGCCAACCGATCACTGTGTGCAGGCCCTTGAGCTGCGGGGGAATGCTGATGCCGAGATCACGGACCATCTGCTCGCCGTTGAAGTAGGCGTCCAGCAGCTCCAGCCGCCACCGCTCCGCCAGCAAGTCCTGCCGAAGCGACTGAACCAGCGCCAACTCGCCATCCGACAACGACAACAGCGGCAGCTCGGGGATAGAGACGGCCACAGCCCACCAGCCTCTCAACATCAATCAGCGGGTGGGGTGCAGATCAGCGGAGGACGACTACGCGGCCCTTGCCGGGCGACTTTCTCTTCGCGTGTTTCGGCGAGTTGAGGATCATGCGTCGCAGCATCCTGGCGCCGATCATGCACACCGCCAGGTCGATCTTCCGGGCGGATTCGCGATGCTCCTTGCCGATCGTGATACCCCAACGGTTCGTGCGCCGCCTCGCATTGATCACGTGCGTGCGCAGCACCTTGTGCCCGTCATGGATGAGGGACCGCTCCAGGACGTCCGCGTGAGTCCGCTTCACGGCCTCCGTGAACGACTCCTGATTTCGAGGATCACGCATGTCCCAGCGCACCGCGTGCGCCTTCGGGCCGGACAAGATCGAGCGGAGCGTCAGCTTGGCTCCCCACGTCTGCCCCCACAGGTCGATGTACGAGTCCCAGTACATTTCACCGTCGTCGTCCTGGCCCGATCCCGGGTCAGCGAAGAAGGCGAGCACCTTGAAGCGGGCGAACGTGTTCTCGACGATGCCGTGCACCTCATCGCGCGGCACCTGGTACGGCACGAAGCCCGGCGTGTTCGGCGCTGGCCAGTTCGCCGGCTTCTGCCACACGCCCAGAGCGGACACGAGCCCGTCCGACATACGACAAGCCGCAAGGCCAGTCGCATCGTCCGACTTGGAGCCGTCGAAGAACAGAACGACCTCGTCGCCATCAGCAAGCTGAAGATCTTCGCGCTTGCAGGCGTCCCACTCGTAGCGGGCCAGCCACGCATCCTCCGCAGCGACGATCTGGTTGTACCAGAAACGCCTAGACCGGGAAGGCGGGTTACGGACGTCGAGGATTGAAGCCTTCAGCCGCTCGATGTCCAACCACGTCGAATCCCCGCGCACCGCCCGCAGCGTCGGCTCGATCCACTCCGGTGTCAGCTTCGCCTCAGGCGGGGCCTCCAGTGAGTCGTAGAACAGTCCCGTGTCCACCGAGCGGCCAGCCTCCGCCGACTCGAACGCGTCCCTCGTGCGCTCGGCCACGGAATCCTCGCCCGGCTCATAGGCATTGGTCAGGGCCAGAGTCCGCGACATTCCGTCCTCGGACTTGCTGGCGTTGCGCTCGATGACCGCGGCCATGTCGTGCCCCTGATTCGCCTCCCGCCAGTGGTGCGTCTCATTGAGCAGGACAAACGTCGCCCGAGCGCCCTCCAGCGTGGCCGGCGAAGACGTGACCGCCTCAATCATGGCCCGCCCCTTGTCGGCGTACACGACCTGCTTACCAACCTCGATCGCGTACTCGCGCTTCGCCCGCTTGGTGAACAGGCCCGCGAAGAGCCGCATCGTGTTCTTTGTCTGCTCCTGGGACACAGCGGCGACCTGGACCCACGCCTCCGGATGCTGCTCCCCTATCGGATGGCCCGCGGGGATGCCGGCTTCGTCGCCCTCCTCGGCTACCTCCCCGGAGGGGCGGCAGGGTCCGACGAACTCGAACGCCGACCACGAAGCCCCAAGCGGGTCCTTGCCGTGACCCTTGAGCCTCTGGATCACGCCGTCGCGGAACATGAACTGCTCAGTCTCCGGGTCGAGAGCGAACCACCACAGGGTCAGCCGGGCCTGCTCGGAGGTGTACTGCCACGGCCGTCCGGTCCGATGCTGAAGGAAGTCACCACTCCATGCCAGACACTGCCAGCCGAGCGTGTACTCCGGCAGGACGAACAGACCGTCCTCGCCACGGCGCCACGAGGGACCCATGATGGAAGGCTCGACGACATCCGGGACTGGTTCGTCAGCCACCTGCGAGGTCACGGTAGGCGTCCATCGGCCTCACCGACGCGAGCTTCGGCCCGCTCTTCTTCCGTTCCAGCTCCATGCGAGCCCGGCGCCGGTCGCCCTCCGTGGTCAGCAGTGACGACATCGCCGAGTTCAGGGCGGCCACGTACTGGCCGTTCGGCGGCCGTTCCGACGACAGGCCACGTGACATCAACTCCGCCACATACCGGGCCACCGCCCAGTCCGACGGCTGATAGAACGCCGCCTGCCCCGACTCCCGCAACGACAGATACCAGTCCGCCGCGATCGGATGCCACAGCGGATCCGCCTCAGGCAGCTCCGGCAGATCTACCGGCGGCCCCGACGGAGCCTTCGTGACCGAGTCCTTCTCCTCCTTGGAGCGGTGGCCCATGCGCTCCTCAGAACGCTTCGCAACAGGTCCACGTGCGCCCATGACGACCTCCAGGGTCCAGCGCACCACCGCAGGGCACGCAAAGGGCTGAAACGACAGCGCCCCGACCGGGACGCCGCCAGGGCATCACGTCAACGAGGCGATCAAACCGGCTGCGTCAGGCAGCTCGGCAAGTTCAATCGGCGTACCGGACACCCGGTCGCCGACGATGATGTAGCGGCGATCCGAGTACACCTCGACCGCCAACACGCCGCGACGCACACGACGCCCGACAGCAACGCTGCCGCGGAACCACAGATGCAGCCCGGAACCCGACCTGCCGCGCTCCATGAACGTCGCCGGCAGCTCGTCGATGATGGCCTGCGCCCACGGCAGGACACGACCCGCCTCAACCGCGTGATCCAGATCGATGACGACGAAGCCGTCGCCGGCCGTCAGTACGAAACCGAAGCCCTCACCCACAGACGACGCTGCAGCAGCCGCGTAGTCCGACCACGTCGCGGGATTGTCCACCGAGGCGAACCGCCAACGATCCGTGCGCAGCGGCACCTTCCGCGCCGAGTACCGCACCCAGCGGGCCCGCGCCCTCAACTCCTGCGGGATGCGGGACGCCTGCGCCGCAGCTACGTGCGCCTCGTGTTCCCGCTTGCGGGCACGTGCGGCGAGGACCCGGTGGCTGGCGGAGCAGTACCGGCGGTCCGACCGGTGCACGACCGGCAGCGGTCCACCGCAGTGCTCGCATCCGCTCGAAGTCCCCGACATGCCACCAGGATACCGGCCCTTGTTAACGGCTACATCCCTTTGACCAGGACTGTTGTCGATCCGTGACGCGCGGTCGATCACGGAGAGGACTAGACCCATCTGGCGTCAGTGCAGGTCAGGGCCCTAGGAAACCCGGGCGGGATGTCAGGTGCTATACGCCCCGATGGCTGAGAGGGGCGGGGGT
>Ga0299913_10001016_pt1 | contig 19683 bp, 19 predicted proteins | sample RVTome_9_FD_201360 | JGI IMG/M metagenome (GOLD analysis project Ga0299913, IMG submission 201360) | Soil microbial communities from uranium-contaminated site in the Upper Colorado River Basin, Wyoming, United States - RVT155D38 (version 2) ... | reverse complement strand
AGGGACGGGTCAGCGTCGATCTCGAAGGCAGCCTGTCGTTGATCGCCCATCTCATACGCTCCAGCTCGGTTGCTTGGCGAGCATCCTAGCCCCCGGGGACGAGCGGCGCAACGATGTACGGCGCTACCGATCGGTTGATCCGTCCACCATGGTGAGCTCCGACCGGACGGCAGCGGGATCGAACTCGCCGGCCAGGAGTGCGTCGAGCCCGATGGTGAGGACCGCCAGGTCGGCCCGGGCGCCAATGCGGAGGTGACCCTCGTCGACCGCACCCATGGCCAGTCCCGAGCCGAGGGTGTACGCGTGGAGCGCCTCGAGGACCGTCATCGACTGCTTGGGCTGCCAGTCGCCGCGTCCGTCGGCCGGCAGCCGTCGATGGAGCGCCGCGAAGATGCCGAGCCACGGATTCACCGACTCGACCGGGGCGTCGGAGCCGGCCGCCAGGAGGGCACCGACATCCAGCAGCGAGCGCCAGGCGTACGTGTCGGCCTGGCGACCGTCCCAGCAGGACTCGACGAGGTCCCGGTCGGCGGCGGCGTGGATGGGCTGGATGCTGGCGGTGACGCCGAGCCGGCTGAACAGCGAGCGATCCTCGGCGCGCACGAGCTGCGCGTGTTCGACCCGATCGTTCGGCGTCCCCGCCGGACGTGCCTCCGCGCGCCGGATCGCCGCGAGCACCTCGGCCGCGGCACGGTCGCCGATGGCATGGATGGCCAGGCCGATGCCGCCACCGCGAGCGGTGACGAACAGGCGATCGAGCTCCTCGCCGGTCACGCGCAGGATCCCGCTGCCGCCGTCCCCGCAGGTGCGCGGCACGAAGAGCGCGGCCGTCCCTGAGCCGAGGGCGCCATCGGCGTATTCCTTCGCCCACCCGAACCGCAGCGTGCGCCTGCCCGCCAGGGGCTGCCCGGTCCGATGGCCGCGTCGGACCGCTGCGGCGAGCGCGTCGACCGGGATGCCGAGCGTCAGACGCAGGCGCCCGTCGACGAGGTCGCCGAGGTCCGTGAGCGTCGAGTACGAGTCGCCGAGCTCGGCATCGGCACCGATGCCATTTGCATCGGTGTAGTCCCCCGCCTCGCTGGCGCCGGTGATGCCGAAGCCGGCCAGCTCGGCGAGCGTGGCTTCGAGTGCCGGCCGCAGGGGGTCTCCCTGCAGCCTCGGGACGTGGGCGGCGACGAGGTCGAGGGCTGTCTCGCGCAGGATGCCGGTCGGCTCGCCGTCGGCCGCGCGCTCGATGCGCCCGCCCGATGGATCCGGCGCGGCGCCGCTGATGCCGGCCGCCCGCCGGGCCGCCGCCGACGCCCAGGCCGAATGGCCGTCGTGGCTCGTCACGAACGCCGGCCGCTCGCCGACTGCTTCCTCGAGGAGGCTCAGCGGCCAGCCACGCAGCTGGGCCTCCGTCCAGCCGCGGCCGGTGATCCAGCCGGACGGTTCTTCTGCGGCCTGGGCGCGCAGGCGCTCCCCAACCCCCCGGGCGTCGGCCGCGTCGTCGAGTACCGCGGCCACTCGAGCCCGGGCCAGGCCGACGAGGTGAACGTGGAAGTCGTGGAGGCCGGGGATGACCGCCGCCGCACCGGCGTCGACGACCCGAGCGCGCGGGGCCGCGCCATCGATGACGTCACGCGCCGCTCCGGCGCTCACGACGCGACCATTCGCAATGCCGATCGCCTCTGCCCGCTCGGCTGCGCCGGGAACGGCCGCCAGCAGGACCTGGCCGCGGATGACGAGGTCGGCACGCGCGTCCATCATCGGTCGACGCCGCCGGTGAAGCGCGGGGTCTTCACGAATCCGGCACGCTCCGCCCCCATCGCGATGCGGGCCAGCGCCACGGGCACCACGATCAGCCAGTGCGAGAGGAACACGGCGCCGCGCGCGGCGCGGCCGAGCAGCGGCCACCCCCGGACGCCGACGGCGGACAGGCCGCCGAGGGCGAGCAGGAAGACGCCGATGCCGTAGGCGGCGAAGAGGGTGAGCGGGACGCTCCAGTCCGCCGGGCGTGGCATCGGGATGGTCAACAGGCTGGCGCCGATGGTGGTGACGAACAGCGGGGGCAGCAGGAACTCCGCCGCGAAGGCGAGGAAGTCGGCCTTGCGACCGAGCGGCTGCCGGCCGGCCAGCAGACCGGGGCCGTGCTCGAGGAGGCGGCGCAGGCTGCCCTCCGCCCAGCGGAGCCGCTGGCGCCACAGCGCGCCGAGCGTCTCGACGGCCTCTTCCTCGACCGCGGCCTCCGGCGCGAGCGCCACGTGGTGACCCGCCACCGAGAGGCGGGTCGACAGGTCGAGGTCCTCGGTCAGCGCGTCAAGGTTCCAGCCGCCCACGTCCTCGAGGACGGCACGGCGCACGAACATGCCGTTCCCCCGCAGCTCGGCGGTCCCGTCGGTCGCGCGCCGGCCGCACTGGCTGGCCATGTCCATGAGCTGCTCCTCGGCCTGGGCGCGGGTCAGCCATGACACGTCCGCGTTGCGCGGGCGCCGCGACACCTGGAGGGCGGCCGCCCCGGGATCGCGCTGCCAGGCGCGCATCGCGTGCTCCAGGAATGCTGGCCCGACCACGGTGTCGGCGTCGATGACGCCGATCACCTCGCCGCGCACGTACGGCATGGCGAACGCCAGCACCGAAGCCTTGGTGCGTGATCCGTCCCCCGGGTCCCGGCGCCGGCTCAGGACGTGGGCCGCGCCGGCCGCGGCCTCGCGCGCACGCTCCCCGGTCGCATCGGTCGAGCCATCGTCCACGACGAGCACGTCATAGGCCGGCCGCCCGGCCGCATCGGCGTAGTTGATCGCCCGCAGGCTTCGAACCGTGGTTCCGATCACCGACTCCTCGTCGCGTGCCGGCAGCACGAGCGAGACGAACGGCAGATCGCCGGCCAGCCCGGTCGGCTCACCGGCACCGCTTCGCGACGCACTGACCGCCCGCCGCATGACGGCCGCGCCGCGCCAGGCGAGATAGCCGACGTACAGGATCGACAGGATGATCGACGCCTGCAGCGCGCGCGCCGCCGGTGTCGACGTGATCGTCAGCCAGGCGACGAGAGCGGAGGCGAGCAGGACGGCGGCCGCAATGGCCCTAGTCGCCATCAGTGCCGCGCCGGCGGCGGCGCCGGCGCCGATGAGGAGCCTCCTGCTCGGAACCGACCTGGGATGGACCGCGGACGTTCGGCGTGCCGGGGGCCGCGCGGTCGTCGATGGCATCGGACGGGGGCGACCGCGTCAAATCGTGCTCGTGCAGGCCGGCGCGGGCGTTGCGGCGCCACGAGGCGATCCCGGCCCACAGCGTGCCCAGGCCGAGCACGCCCATCACGACCGGGATGCCCGAGCCGGGGAAGAAGATGTTCAGGACGTCGGCCACCGCTGGCGCGACGATGACCGGCAGGAACGATGCGAGCGACAGCAGCGTGTTGAGGATGCCGAAGATGCGCCCGCGGACCGCCGCCGGCAGTTCCTCCTGGAGCGCAGTCTGCGACGGGATGGCCACGAATGCGTACTCCAGGCCGGCGAAGACGGCGATGACCACCACGATCGCGATGAGGCTGGTGAGGGGCGTGATCGACGGGAATGCGTCCTCGATCGGTCCCATGGCAGGCGACAGGATGGACGTCACCAGCCGCACCGTGGCCAGCGCCACCAGCGTGAGGCCCATGGCGACGAGGCCGAAGTCGATGACCAGCCGCTTCGGGATCGCCTTGCCATACGAGTTGAGGAACAGGATTCCAACCACGGCGCCCAGCCCGGCAGGGCCCATGATGAAGAAGAAGTCCTCCGAACGCAGGCGCAGGATGTCGCGCGCGAACCCTGGGCCGATGGCGCCGAGGACCCCGATGAGGCTGGCGGCAATGCCCAGGTACGTCAGGCTCCACGCGATGGCGCGATGCGCGCGGATGAAGCCGACGCCCTCTCGGAGCTGCCCGAACAGCTCGGACACGGCTCGGCCGGCGGCCATGCGGGCGGCCGGCGCCTCGTGGTCGGGCCTGACCGATGGCAGGGGCAGGATCGCCATGGCCGCCAGGCCGAACATGACGGCCACGATGATGTACACGGCGGTGGACCCGACCACGTTGAGCACGAGTGGGCCGAGGAAGCCAAAGCCGATGGCGAAGGTCGCGTTGATGGTGAGAATGAATATCGAGTTTGCGGCCATCAGCTGCCGTCGGTCCACGATGCGCGGGATCGAGGTCAGCTCCGCGGGGGCGAAGACCGCCGTGCCGGTGGCCACCATGAAGTTGATCAGGTAGACGAGCGGCACGATCGCCGTCGTCGTGGTGGGCGCGACGAAGATGAATGCCACGGTGCCCACGGCGCGCACGACGTTCGTGGCAAGCATGATGACCTTGGCGTCGCTGCGCTCGACGAGCACGCCCCCGAGTGTGCTGAACAGGACGGCCGGCACCAGGAAGGTGAGGATGAGGAGGGCGTTGGCCGTGTTCGACTGGCCGGTGCTCTCGAACACGGTGACCATGAGTGCGGCGAGCACCATGTTGCTGGCCAGCTGGCTCAGCGTCTGGGCGGACCACAGGTAGACGAAGGACCGGTTACGGAATACCGTTCCGGCGCCGGTCAGGTCGGCGGGTCCGGCACTGCCGTCCGGCGGCAACTCGACGTGCGCCACGCGTCAGCCGGCCTCGGAGCCGCGGGCGAGAAACTCGGTGAACCGCCGCTCCACGTCCAGACGATCCATGAGGATCCGATGGCCGCAGCCCTCGCACACGAGTCCGATGTCGGCGCCGAGCCGCACCACGCCCCAGTCCCGGCTTCCGCACGGGTGCTCCTTGCGGAGTCGGAGCCGGTCGCCGAGGCGGAGGTCGAGCGGCGAGGCCACCGTCACGCACCACCCTCCGAGGCGGTGACGCCGGTGAAGTTGAACGATCCGAGGTGGAGCGCCGGGCAGCGGGCCGCCCCGAAGAACTCGCCGGGAACGAGCTTCGTCTCGCGGCTGGCCGCCCGCACGTCGCTGAACGCCTCGGGGACCGACTGGGTGAACCGGAAGTTCAGCAGCGGCCGGGTGAGGCGGCCGTGCTCGATGAGGAAGGTGCCATCCTTCGTCATGCCGGTCAGGATCGCCTTTTTCGGGTGCACCGGGTTGATGTAGTGGAACCGGGTCACCCAGATGCCGCGCTCGACCCCGGCGATAAGCTCGTCCCGGGGCGTGAACCCGGGGTCCATGAACAGGTTGAGCGCCATGGGGCCGACCAGGTTCGGGGCCGGCAGCGCATGCCCGGTGGAGCCCGTCTCGGCCCGGGCACCGGTGGCCGCATCGTGGACGACCGCATTGGCCACGCCGTTGGCGATGAGGTCGACCGGCTGGCGGACGACGCCCTCGAAGTCGATCGGCGACGGCAGCCCGCTCGGATCGGAGCCGTCGTCGTGGATCGAGACGGTCTCGCCCATCACACGCTTGCCGGGCTCCATGAACGAGCGTCCCTCCTCGAGCGCCAGCCCCGAGAAGCCGATGTAGGACAGGTACTCGAGCAGCCCGGCGACCGCGTATTCCTCGAGGATCACCTCGTACTCGCCGGGTTCGAGCTCGCCGGCGCCGCGCATCTCGTCCCCCTTGCGCGCGGCCTCGAGGCCGAGCGCCTCCGCGTCGATCTCGGCCACGTCGGTCGAGCCGGCCTGCGCATAGCCGGACGCGGCTCCGGAGGCGAAGCCGTCCATCATCACCGTCAGCAGTGCCGCGCGCGTCGAGCGGTGGACGGCCCGGATGCCGTGGGTGTTGGCCACCCCGACCGTCATCACCGAGGTCGAGAACGATCCGGAGCTCTGGAGGCCGTTGGCCTCTCCCGCCGCGATCACCGCGCGAGCACCCTCGGCGCGCAGCTCGGCGCCCGCATCGGCGGTGGAGGCAACGTAGCCGAGCTCGGGGTCGTGCTCCCGGCCGTCCGGCTCTGGCAGCACAGCTGCGCGTACGTTCGGCGCGGAGCGGGCCGCGATGGCCGCCGCACGCTCGACGACGTCGCGGATGCCGCCATCGTCGAGGCGGTTCGTGGCAGCCACGCCCACTCGGCCGTCGTCGACGACCCGCACCTGGAGCGAGGCATCGTGCTCCCGGACGTTCTGGTGGATGTAGTTCGTCGCGAAGCGCGTGAGCGCCGAGTCCTGGCCGAGGTAGAGCACCTCGGTCTGCGGCGAGCTCGAGCTCGCGAGCACCCGCTCGAGCAGGCCGGCGACCTCCGCGTTGCCTACCATCGTCCGACTCCCACCTTCACGTTGCGGAAGCGCGCCGGCGCGGCGCCGTGTCCGACGTGACCGACCTGCATCGGCTCGCCCTTTCCGCAGTTCGGCAGCCCCCACAGCGTCCACTCCTCCGGGCCGCAGATCGCGTCGAGGCTGCCCCAGAACTGGGGGGTGATGCCGGTGTACGTCGGGTTCCTCACCAGCTGGGTGCGCTTCCCGTTCTTGATGATCCAGCCGGCCTGGTCGCCGAACTGGAAGTTCAGGCGGCGATCGTCGATCGACCAGCTCTTGTTCTGGCTCATGAAGATCCCGTCGCGGGTATCGGCGATGAGGTCCTCCAGGGAGCCGGCGTCGCCGGGACGAAGGTTGATGTTCGTCATCCGGATGAGCGGAATGTGGCTCCAGCTCCAGGCCCGGGCGCTCCCCATGCTGCGCCGACCGATGCGCGGGGCGGTCTCGCGGCTCGTCAGGTAGCCGACGAGCATCCCGCCCTCGATGAGTGGCACGTTCTGCGCGGCGACGCCCTCGTCGTCGTAGCCGAACGTCCCGAGCCCGCCGGGCGCCGTCGCATCGGCGTCGATGTGGACGTGCTCGCTGCCGTATCGAAGGTGACCGAGCTTGTCGGTGGTCAGGAACGACGTGCCGGCGAAGCTCGCCTCGGTGCCGAACACCCGGTCCAGCTCGGTCGGATGGCCGCACGACTCGTGGACCTGGAGCGCCACCTGGGTCGAGTCCAGGATGAGGTCCATCTCGCCGGACGGGCACTGCGGGGCATCGAGCAGGGCCACCGCCATCTCGGCCGTCTCCTGTGCGTGCTCGGCGAGGTCGAGGTGACGGACCGCCTCGTAGCCGCCGGTCACCACCTGGCCGCCGAACGAGTTCGGATACGAGCGCTGCTGCATCTCCGAGTCGTTGACGGCCGTGGCCTCGATCCCGCCTCCGGCCTCCACGATCTCCTGCTCGATCCGCGAGCCGGCACTCGAGGCGAACGTCTTGCGCTCCCGGCCGAAGCTCAGGTTGCTCTCGCGGATGGCGATGCCCGAGACGCGGGCCATGCCGGCATCGGCCTCCATGAGCACGCGCAGCTTGTCGTCCAGGCTGACGGCGAACGGGTCCTCGTCGTGCGGCGTTCGGTAGGTGTCGGTCACCGGGGGTGAGTCGTCGAGCTCGACCGGCCCCTTCTGGGCCAGCGCCGAGGCGCGCGCGATCTCGAGCGCCTCGCCGGCCACCCGGTCGGCCTCGGCGGGCTCGAGGGATCGGCTCGAGCTGAAGCCCCAGGCGCCGTTGACGAGCACCCGGATGCCGAACCCGGCGCTGACGTTCGAGGTGGCTGCCTCCAGGGCGCCGTTCTTGACGGTGAGCTGCTCGGTCTCGCGCTCGGCGACGCGGACCTCGGTATAGCCGGCACCGCCGCGCTCGGCGGCGTCAAGTGCCCGTTCAATGAGTTCGTTCACGGCACCATCCGTTGCGTGGGCGGGACCACAGGCTACTCGACCGGCCGGGCGGCCTGCGGCGCGAGATCGCGCTCGGTGGCGGGCACCCGCAGGCTCGTCCGGGGCTCGATCGCGAATTGCGCGCCGATCGACTGCTCGAGCAGGGTCAGGATGCCACCCGGTCGCCGGAGCGCCGAGTTGAGGCCCTCGGGCGACCCGATGGCGCGGATCTCGACGGTGCGTCCGAGCGGGCGACCGTCGATCTCGATGACGCCGGCGCCGAGCGTGGCCACCGACCGCGCCGTGACGCGGATCTGGTCGACCGCGATCGCCTCGGCGCCCGCGCCGCGCAGCTCGTAGATGATGTCGTTGATCGGGGTTGGATCGGAGACGCCCTCGATGGTGATGACGACGCCCTGCCCGTCCACGCCCCGCAGGCCGCCGAACGCCGCGTGGCGCTCCAGCTCGGCCTCCGTCAGGTCGAGCGTGGACTGGCCCTGGACCTCGGCGACCTCGTAGCTGCGGATCTGCTCGCGGAGCTCGGCCAGGGCCTCGCCGAGCTCCACGTTGCGGGCGGACAGCGTCTGGATCAGGGCCGACAGCTCCTGAGCCGACAGGCTCGACAGCTGGATGGACGGTGCCTGCGAGCGCAGCTGACCCACGAGGAGGATGCCGATGACGATCGCAACGACGAACAGGCTGAGCTGCGCGACGCGCCCGGCCATCAGTCCGCCACCGCGATCGGCGCGCCCCAGCGCAGCCGCGTGTTGCCGACGAATTCGGCGAGCGTCAGCTCATCACGCGCCTCGCTCGCGAATTGAAGGCCGTATGCCTCGATGCGGCGGGCCACGCGCCCCAGGTAGGTCGGATGCGTGAGGAATCGCTCGTGGAGGCCATCGGGCCCGATGGCCTCGATGCGGTACGGGGGCGAGAGTCGCGCGGAGTTGACGAGGATCGCCGGCCCGGCGCCGTCGATCGAGGTCGACGCCACGATCCGCTCCGACGGGATCCCTTCCGCAGCCCCGCCGGCAATGGTGATCGCCTCCGCGCCGGCCGCCCACAGGGCTGTCACGATGTCCCGAAGGTCATCGACCAGCACGATGTAATTCGCCGCGCTCTCCCCGACCGGCACGGCACGCTGCGAGTCGGCGATCTCGAGCACGACGCCAGGCCCGCGCACTTCCTCCAGGCCGATCGCCAGCCGTACGGCGGCAAGCTCCTCGTTGAGCCGGCGCAGGACCGCCTGCGAGCCGGCGTCCTGCTCCTGGAAGCCCTGCACGCGGTCGTCGGCCGCCTCGATCTCTGCGCGCAACGTCTCCTGGTTGCGCTGGAGCTGCTCGGCCTGGGTGATGAGCACCGTCTGGGCCGAGGTGATGAACTGCTGGCGAAGCAGGGAGCTGTTCCACTGGGCGGCGCCCACGAAGCCGATGACGCCCAGGCCAAACGCGATCGAGATCGCCCACCGCGAGCGCGCCAGGCGCCGTCGGGGAGGCAGGCGGCGGCTCATGTGGGGCTCCGCCGAGCAGCTCGCCGGGAGATCAACACGGCGGCCACCACGGTGCCGAGCACGGCCAGGCCGACGATCGCCAGCACCCAGTTCCCTTCGCCCTCGTCGTCGCGGGGCTGCTCACCGGGTGCGGCCTCCCCGGGCGGCGGCTCCGCGCCGGGCTCCTCGACGCCACCCGCATCGGTTCGGCCGGCCGGCGGACGGTCGACGTCCGACGCGGCGATCGGGTCCGCGGCCACCGGCTGCGGAGGTTCCACCCCGAACGCGGCATAGAAGCTGGCGAACAGGTCGTCGGCGCTGATCCCGGTCCCCGCCTCGAGCGCCTGGGCGTCCGATGCCCCCTCCCGGTATGCCGCGGTGACCGCGGCGAGGGCCTCTTCCCCGTAGCGGTCGACGATCATGTCCACCATCGCGGTTCCCTGGGCGTACGAGAGGCGGCCGCCACGCTCGCCGATCGGGAACTGCTCGGTGATGGCCTCGAAGGCGAACAGGCCGGCCCCCGAGGCCTCGAGGGCGACGATCCCGCGCTCGTCATCGGCCTCGCTGCGCTCCGACCAGGTGGCGATCCCCTCGTTCAGCCAGCGCGCCGGCTCGTGATACGGGTTGTCGGTCGCATCGTGGAACACGACGTGGGTCACCTCGTGGAGCATTGCGACCTCGAGATAGGCCGCCGATCCACCGCGGAGCCACATGAAGATGGTGCGCAGCTCGCTGTACGCCGCGGCACCGGTCCACTCCCGCGCGCCAGGCCCGAGCGCGCCGAAGAAGTCCTCGCGCGTGTCGTACACGAACACGTCGACCGGGCCGGCCAGCTCGGTGCCGAGCAGATCCTCCGCGCGCTCGACGCCGATCGCCGTCAGCTCCCCGAAGCGAAGCGCCTGGCCCTCCGAGTCCCCGTACCAGTGGACGTTCGCCTCCCCGAGCTGGGCGTGCTGCCAGTCGAGGCCGGGACGGTCATCGGCGTACCGATGGGTCGCCTCGTCGGACAGGCTGACGCCGTCCGGGGTGGCGGCCCGCCACTGGTACGTGACGAGCGTGTTCGGCGTCACGTAGTCGGCGGATGTGTTCCACACGTACCGCGCCGTGTCGCCGGCGGGTGTCACCGGGACGACGAACGCCGCTTCGCTGCCCGGCGTCCGGATGAGCAGCTCGAGGTCATCGGGCGCGCCGCCGTCGAGCTCCACCTCGAACGTGATCTGCTCCCCATAGGTCGAATCGGCTGACCCGCTGCCGAAGCCGTCGAAACCGACCACCGCATCGGCGGAGGCGGCGACGCCGGCGACGGCGAGGACTGCAGCCGCCAGCCAGCGAGTCAGCCGTCCCACGACACCCTCCCGAAGTCGAGCAGTCCGATCGTCAGGTTCCCGAGCCCGCGCAGCCCGTCGGCGACGAGCCACCACGTCTCCCCGTACGCCCACGGGATGACGGGCGCCTGGTCCGCCACGTACGCCTCCACCGCGTCGTACGCCGCGCCGATGTCGTCGACGGGCGCGGCCGCGGCCGTCTCGAGCAGCTCGGCGAAGCGTGAGTCGCGCCAGTCACCCCAGTTGCTCGCGGCGCCGGGTTCGAGCAGGAGGCCGTAGAGCGCGTGCGGAGACGGATAGTCGGCAATCCAGTTGACCGTGAAGATCTGCGGCGTTCGCGTGTCGAGGACCGCCAGGAAGTCCCCGAATCCCATCGTCTCGACCACGATCTCCACGCCGAGCTCCTCGCGCCAGGTTGCGACCGCCGGCTCGACCCCGAGCCCGCTGCCGTTGACCACGATCGTCCCGAGGTCGGCGCGATCCTCGAACCCGGCCGCGTCGAGCAGGGCGCGTGCGGCGTCCGGGTCCGCGTCGAGCTCCGGGGTGAATCCATCCGGCCAGATGGCCGGCGGGACGAGGCTGCCGGCCGCCTGCGACGAGGCGCCCTCGGCCAGGGGAACCAGGCGCTCCCGATCGAGCGCCAGCAGGAAGGCGCGGCGCACCGACGGATCGTCAAACGGTGGCTGGGTGGCATCGAAGCCGAAGTAGCTGATCGTCAGCGGCTCGGCGGCGTGCAGGTGCGGACCGAGCTCGGCGTCGTATGCGATCCAGGTGGCGTCCCAGCCGGGCACCCCGACGAGGTCGATCTCGTTCGCAGCGAAGGCGGTCGCCCCATCGGCGTCGACGCCGGCGACCCACCGGATCTCGTCGATCGGCGGCGGACCGGCCACGTAGCGCTCGTTGGCGCGCAGCACGAGGTCTCCCGCCTCGGTGCCGTCCACGACGTACGGCCCGCTGCCGACGAACCGGTCTGGCGCCTGCCACGAATCGGTCGCGTCCGCGCTGGGTGGCACGACGAAGGTCGCCGGGGTGGCGGTGATCTCCACGAAGTAGGAGGCCGGGTGCCGCAGCTGGACGACCAGGGTGTGGTCGTCGGGGGCCCGGATGCCGACCTCGTCCTGCTCGGCCGAGCCGGCCAGCCGCTCCGCGGCGCCGACGACGACGCTCAGCACGTCGGGCGCGCTCGCCCCGGTCGACGGATCGAGCAGGCGCAGCCAGGACCGACGGACGTCGGCAGCGTTCAGCGGCGAGCCGTCGCTGAAGGTCAGGTCGTCGCGGATCTCGAACTCGTACGTCCGGCCGTCGTCGCTGATCTCCCAGCCGGACGCGAGGGACGGGTACGGCTCGCCGGACTCGTCGAGCCGGGTGAGCCCGGCGTACAGCTGGAGGAGGAGCTGCACGTCGCCGGCGTCGGCGATGAAGGCCGGATCGAGCGTGCCGGGCGGGCCGGCCAGGTAGCGCAGGGGCGGCCCGGCGGCCGCGATCGGCTCTCCCGGGATTCCGCCGAGCGCGACGAGGACGCCCGCCGCGACGAACGCGGCCATCCGGGTCAAGCGTCGCATGCGGGCTCCGTCACGGGGGCAACCAGGGTGAGGGCTCGGCGCACGGCGGCTAGTATACGGTCGCCGTGCAGCACGTCCATGAACACAAATTTCGCCCTCAGCCCGCCGGGAGCCTCACCCTGCGCCAGTTCGTCGAGTCGCTCCGACGCTGGACGCCGGAGATGCGCCACATCGTCCAGATCGCGCTGACCCGCACGGAGGCAGAACGCCGGCAGTACGTCCAGCAGTTCCACGCCGGCCATCACGATCGCCAGCCCGGGCCGATGGACTCCTTCATTCGCTGGGCGTACTCGGACCCACGGATCGACGAGATCCCGCTGCTCCTCGCCGAGGTGGAGCACCCCGACCAGGACTACGCGGGGGCCATGGAACACGAGGCGGACGTCCTCGTCCGCCAGCGGGCGTTTGGCAAGACCCCGGCGCAGCGGGTGGCCGACTACCTGGCCCTGCTCGGCATGGAGAACAACGAGCGGGTGCGAGCGGCGATCGCCAGCCTCCTGCCGCCGGGCACGCCGGACGCCGCCGTGGCCGCCACGGTCCGTCAGATGCGTCGCCGATGGCTCGAGCTGTACGGCGACGACCCGTTCTTCGGCGAGGACTGAGTCGTTGCGCGCTTCCCGAAGCCTTGCCGGCCGGCTGCTCATCGCCTACGCCCTGATGGGCTTCGCCCTCGTGATCCTCGGTGCGCTCATCGGGCTCGACCTGGCCGGACGCGTCGAGCGGCTCTCCACGAACGCCGATGCCACGCTCGCCGCGGCATCCCGCGCCACCGACGCGGCCGCCGGCTCCTTCGAGAACGTCGGGCGCAGCCTGTCGGAGGCCCAGACATCGACCCAGGCCGCGGCCACGCTCGCCCAGGAGGCGTCCGCCACCCTCGATGCGCTGGCGCTGGCGATGCGCATCTCGGTGCTCGGGGCACAACCGCTGCTGCCGCTCGCGGACGAATTCACGACGAGCGCCGACCAGGCCGAGGCGCTGGCCGGGACGCTCGAGGGCGTGGGCTCGGCCCTGGGTGACACCCGGACCGACGTGGCGCGCATCGGCCCCGAGCTCCAGGGGCTGAGCGACCAGCTCGACGATCTGCGCGGTGAATCGGCCGGCCCGGGGACGTCGCCGCCGCTGCGCCTGTTCGTGGTGCTGCTGCTCGCCTGGCTCCTCACCCAGGCGGTCGGCAGCCTGGTGGCCGGCATGGCACTGGTCCGCGAGCGGCCCGCCGCAACCGCCGGCTGACGCGCTCAGTCCGCGGTGCGCAGCACCCGCCGCAGGCGCAGGAGCGACCCGACGAAGAGCACGATGCCGATGGCCGCCAGGGCAGTCAGCATCCACAGGCCGCTCACCTCGCCACGCAGCATGTGCTCCTGCAGCACGGCGATCCCGTGCGTCACCGGGAGCGCGTAGGCGATCACCTGGGTCCATTCGGCGAAGTCGCTGACGGGCAGCACGAAGCCCGAGAAGAAGACGCTCGCCAACAGGGTGAGCATCGACAGCTGCACCGCCTGCCGCTCCGAATCGGCGATCAGCGAGATGAGGAGTCCGACACCGAGTGACGCGAATGTCAGAAGCAGCACGATTCCGACGAACAGCGCCCATCCGCCGAGCAGGGGGACACCCAGGACGACGACGAGCAGGACGCCGACGATGGCCGTCACGCCCAGGCTGAGGACGGCGTACGCGCCGTACTTGCCGACGAGCAGCTCGATCGAGGAGACCGGCGCCACTCGGAATCGGTCCATCTGGCCGCTCAACCGCTCCCGGACCAGCGACAGCGCGGTGAGAGTGACGGCGAGGTGCTGGATGACGAGCGCGAAGACGGCCGGACCGAAGAAGTCGAGCACGTTCGGGTCGGTGGGAGCCACGTTGTCGGTCTCGGCGGTTGTCGGACGGGCGATCACCTCGGGCGGGACGCTGCCAGCGGCCGGTCCGAGCTCCGCCTCGGCGAAGCTGATTCCCTCCGCCGCCGCCTGCTCGATGATCTCGGCGTTCAGGCTGCTGGTGAGAATGGAGGTCGCGAGCCCCGCGAGCTGATCGTACACGGGGTCGATCTCGTTCCAGGCCACGCGAATCGTCGTCTGGCGCCCGGCGCGCAGCTCGCTGCTGGCCCCCTCGGGGGCGATGATCAGCAGATCGATCTCCCCGGCGCGCAAGCGGCGCTCGGCCGCCTCGGCGTCCTCGCCGACGCGCTGCACGTCGAGACGGCCGGGGGCGAGCTCGGCGTACGTCTCCGGGTCCCGGGGCAGGGGGTCGCCGGCGGGGATGACGATCTCGGTCCGGAACGGCTCGCGGTAGCCCGAGTAGCCGAGGCCGAAGACGAACATGATCACGAATGGCCCGACGATGAGGCTGAGCAGGACGCCCGGACGCCGAAGTACCTCGCGCAGCTCCTTCCCCGTGAAGGACGCCATGCGAACGATCGACTGGCCGATCTCACGCATCCCGGTCGTCCCCCGCGCCATCCACACCGTCGACGCCCCGCGCCGCGCGCCGCTGCTCGACGAGCGCGGTGAAGACCTCGTCGAACATGGGCTGATACTCCTCGATGCCGGCCACGTCGACCCCGCCCTGCCGGAGCGTGTCGATGATGCGCGGGGTGAGACTGCCGGCGTCGTCGACCGTCACCATGAGCTGGCGTGGGGCCGTCTGCCGCACCGCGTTGACGCCGCGGATCGACGCGAGGGCCTCGGGGTCCACGGCGCGCGCCGTGTCGACCTGGAGGACGTCGCCGCCGAACACGAGCTGGCGGAGGGCAGCCGGGTCGTCGAATGCCACGAGCTCACCGTCCACGATCAGGGCCACGCGGTCGCAGTACTCGGCCTCCGCCACGTACTGCGTCGTGACCAGGAGGGTGCGGCCCTCGGCGCGAAGCTCCTTGAGCTCGTCCCAGATCGACTGCCGCAGCATCGGGTCGTTGCCGGCCGTCGGCTCGTCGATGAACAGGACGTCCGGGCTGTGAACCAGGGCGCATGCCAGCTCGAGCCGGCGCTGCATTCCACCCGACAGGTCGCGCGCCAGCCGATGCCGCACGTCCCACAGGTCGACGACCTCGAGCGCCCGCTTGATGAGGCCGCGCCGTTTGAACGGCCCGATACCGTACAGCGCGGCCACGAAGCCGACGTTCTCCTGGGCCGACAGGTCCTCGTACAGGCTGAACAGCTGCGGCATGTAGGCGATCCGGCTCCGTGCGCGACGGCTGAAGGCCATCGGGTCCTCGCCGAGGACCCGGATCTCGCCCGCCGTGCACCCGAGCGTCCCGGTCAGCATCCGGACGGTGGTCGTCTTTCCGGAGCCGCTCGGGCCGACGACGCCGAGGATCGTGCCGGGCGTCACGTCGAAGGTGATGTCGTCAACGGCCAGGTGCCCGTTGAACCTGCGGCTCACACCGCGGACGGAGATGATCGGGTCGATGGGTGCATGGGCGCGTGCGGTCACGGGCGGACCCAATGCAAGTGTCGTGCCCCTCGACGAGCAAGTGCTTGGTCGGCCGTCAAGCCCTGGCAGCTCTCGCGCATGTGACGTGGGTTGGGCACGCGGCATGCCGTAGGTCGCAGGCAAACCGCATGAGGTGACAACCATGGGTGAGCTCAGCAGCGAGGACCGCGAGGACCTCCGCAAGAACCAGTTCGCGTACGTCGACTCCGAGGGTGGCGAGCACCTGCCGATTCACGACGAATCGCACGTGCGCAACGCCATCGCGCGCTTCAACCAGACCGACTTCGAGAGCAAGGCCGCCAAGGAGCGCGCCCGCGAGAAGATCCTGCGCGCCGCCGAGCGACACGGGATCGACGTCGACGAGGACAGCAACGTTCGCCAGCCGGTGGCCTGACCGCCATGCGACCGATCTGGAAGGGGGCGATCAGCTTCGGGATGGTCACCATCCCGGTGAAGCTGTACACCGCCACGACGTCGAAGGACGTCCGTTTCCGGCTGCTCCACAAGGATGACGGCGCGCCGATCGAGGAGAAGCGATTCTGCACCGCCGATGGCAAGGAGGTGGCGTGGGACGACCTCGTGCGCGGCTACGAGGTCAGCAAGGGCGAGTTCGTCGTCCTCGATCCCGAGGACATCGACGCCGCCAAGCCGGAGAGCAGCACCACGATCGAGATCGGCGACTTCGTCGAGGCCGACGAGATCGATCCGGTGTACTTCGAGAAGAGCTACTTCCTCGAGCCGACCGAGGTCGGCGGCAAGCCGTTCAGCCTCCTGAAGCGCGCGCTCGAGGAGACCGAGCGCGTGGCCCTGGCGCGCGTCACCATCCGCACGCGAGAGCGGCTCGCCACCCTGCGCGTCTACGAGGACACGCTCATGGTCGAGACGATGTTCTGGCCGGACGAGATCCGATCCACCGGTGTCCTCGACCTGCCGGAGGGCGGCGAGAAGACCGTGCGGGCCAAGGAGCTGAGCATGGCGCGAAGCCTGGTCGAGAGTCTCGCCGACCGCTTCAAGCCGGACGAGTACACCGATACCTACCGGACGGCGCTCGAGAAGCTCATCGAGCAGAAGATGCGCGGTGAGACCCGCAATGCGAAGCGCCGAAAGCCGGAGCCGAAGGTGATCGACCTGATGGAGGCGCTCAAGGCAAGCGTCGACGACGCCAAGGCGCGCGGCACCAAGGACGGCCGCCGGACGCGGCGCAAGCCGTCGGCGAAGTCCGCGAAGTCCGCGAATTCCGCGAGCCGGTCGGCCGCCTGAGGCCGATCAGAGGCGCTCTTCGTGATCGGCCAGCTCGTCGCCCCCGATCCGCGTTTCGCGTTCATGCGGTCCGGCGGTCGGTGCCGGCGGATGCTGCTCCATCCGGTAGGCAGGATCATCCGGAGAGAGGCCGTGCTGCGAGCCGTAGCCCGACTCCCGCTCCGCGAGGTTCGACGGGGGGCGGTTATCCCCTGCCGCGGATCCCGGATCCCCGGTGTCGCCGAGCTGAGCCGGAGCCGACGCGCCCTGGGCCTGCGTGACCCGCGCTCGCTCGTCGTCCCCGGAGATCTCTCGTCGCTCTCCCGGGACGAACGCGTCGTCCGAGTCGGAAGGTGTCAGATCCCCGGTGGCGCCGGTCATGCCGCCGCCACCGTGGTCCGGGCGGTCACTCACCGCTGCGCCGTCGCTTCCACCTCACCGCGCCAGGCACCGGTCTCGCTGCCGCGGGACTCGATGAACTCCTTGAAGCGCTCGAGGTCGCCCTTCACCCGGCGCTCGAGGAACCCGAGGGCGGTACCCACGTTCTCCACGGCTCCCTCCGGGTCGACGTCCATCTGGAGCGTGACACGCGTCGTCTCGTCGTCCAGGCGATGGAAGGTCACCACGCCGGCGTTCGCCGCACCCGACGTGGCGTTCCAGGCCACCCGCTCATCGGGATGCTGCTCGCTGATCGTGGCGTCCCACTCCTTCTCGACGCCGCCGACCTCGGCCGTCCAGTGCAGGTGCGTGTCGTCGGTCTGCCTGACCGACCTGACGCCCTCCATGAACTGCGGAAAGTCCTCGAACTGCGTCCACTGGTTGTAGGCGGTGCTCACCGGCACCTTGACATCGATGCTTTCGACGACAGAAGCCATGTCGGATCGTCCTCCAACGAATGCGTATCTGCCGTCGCTGTCATGCAAGCCCTGCGCCAAGCGTCAACCGCCGGTGAGCCCGTCCCGGATGACGCGGGCGTTGTGGAGGAGCATGCCGTCGAGCGTAGCCGCGCCGGATCCCGCCGGACCGAGCGAGTCGGTGTAGAGCGGCTCGTCCACGATGCGCGCCTCGGTCTCGCCGGCCACCGCCTGGGCCAGCCGCGGATTGACCGCCGACTCCGTGAAGATGGCTGTCACCCCGTTGGCCCGGATCTCGGCGACGAGCTCCTCGATGTCCCGTGCGCTCGGCTCGGATGCGACGTCGAGCGTCGGGAAGACCGATCCGATGAACTCGAGGCCGTACTCCTCGATGAAGTAGCCGAGCGCGTCGTGGTCGGTCACGATCTTGCGCTGCTCCTCCGGGATCGCGCCGATCATGTCCCGGATCTCCGAGTCCGCGGCGTCGAGCCTGGCGAGCAGGTCATCGGCGCGGTCCGAGATGGCCGCCCCAGCGTCCGGAGCGGCCTCGATCAGCGCGTCTCGCGCGTTGCTCACCATCAGTCGCGCTCCCGGCGCACTGAGCCAGTAGTGCGGATCGGCCTCGTCGCCGTGCTCCCCTTCCTCCTCGTCCTGGGACGGGTCCGCGTCGGTGGGCATCCTAAGGTCGACGCCCTCGCCCAGGTCGCGGACCTTGTCCGTCCCGCCGATGGTGGCGAGCGCGCCGGCCAACCACTCCTCGAGTCCCGCGCCACTGATGAGGATGAGATCGGCCTCCTCCAGCGCCGCACCGTCCTCCGGTGTGAGCTCGAAGTCATGGGCCTCGATACCGGGCTCCAGCAGGACCGTCAGCTCGATCGCGTCGCCACCGATCTCCGCGGCGACCGATCCGACCTGGGTCGTGGTCGCCACCACGCGTGGGCGATCGGCGGACCCGTTTCCGCTGCCGCCGGAGCACGCAGCGAGGACGGCTGCCACCGCAACCAGGGCCAGGGTCCACAGCCCCGTTCGCTTCCTCATGTGAGATACAGTATCATGTAGCGGCGCGGATGGTCAATCCCCGCCGACTCCGTATACTCACCGGGCCCCTCAGCCACCGAAGCAGTCGCGCCTGCGGAGGTCCCCGTGTGAGCCGCTCCCCCGTCGACCGCCTCCGACCCGCGTGGCGGATGCTGGCCGCGCTCCTGCTGGCCACGGGCGCGGCGGCAACGACGCCTCTGCCCGCTTCTGCGCACGCGGAGCTCGTGACCTCCGCGCCGGCGCCGAATGCCTCGCTCATCGAGGGCCCGGAGTCGATCGCCCTGATGTTCAGCGAGCCGATCGACGCCGAGACCGCCTTCATCGATCTGCTCGATGCCCAGCAGGTTCGGATGGCCGTCGGGCCGGTCCGCGTCTCGGGAGGGGGCGCTCGGGCCACGATCTCGGTGCCGCCGCTCGACCCGGGGGTCTATACGGTCAGCTACCAGGTCGTCTCGACCGTCGATGGGCACGCGACGGCCGGGGTCTTCGCCTTCCTGGTCGACCCGACCGGTGCCGCCGCGCCTCCGACCTCGGCGCCTGCAGCCTCGTCGCCATCGGTCGATCCGGCGACGGTGGCTGGCCGCTGGCTGGCCCTCGCCGGCCTGCTGGTGGCGCTCGGATCCCTGACGGCATGGTGGCAGGCCGGCCGGCATGTCATGGACGAGATTGCCCCGACGGTGGATGCCGGCCCTCCGTGGAGCCTGGTGGCCGCAGCGAGTGCGCTGGGAGCGTCTGGCGTCGTCGCCTACCTGTGGCTCTCGGCGCGGCCGATCGTGGCGGCCCTGGGCGGCGACGCCGGCGGGCTCCCGTTCGACGTTGCCGCTCCCTTCGGGTTCAGCCCGTTCGCGGTAGCCATGCGCCTGGCGATCGTTGTCTCGCTGGCCGCGGCGATCGTCGCATTCGCGCGACGCGGCCGTGGCGGTGGCCTGAGCGTGATCGTCGTCGGCGCCCTGCTGGCGATCGGCCTGGCCGGCATGAGCGCCGCGGGCCACGCGTCCTCGTACGGCGGCATCGGATTCGCGATGCTCGACTGGCTCCACCTCGTGGCCGTCGCCGCCTGGCTCGGCGGCCTGCCGGCCCTCGCCGTCCTGGCGCGCCGGATCGGACGCGCCGACGTCGGAGCGCGTGCCGCGGCGGCATTGCTGCTGCG